>ERZ777010.186-NODE-186-length-76410-cov-7.625879_pt1 | contig 76410 bp, 60 predicted proteins | sample MGYA00374963_ERZ777010 | MGnify/ENA primary metagenome ERZ777010 (study PRJEB29309, sample SAMN06268256) | bioreactor metagenome | isolation source: Joint BioEnergy Institute, California, USA | place: USA:Joint BioEnergy Institute, California, USA | collected...
AAGTGGGGTTGTCACAGAAACTCAGTTTTCACTGACTTTCTGGACAGCCCCTTTTGCGATATAATGGGGCAAAATCGGTTAAGGAGGGATTACCTGGGGTGGTCAGCTCCCTTTTTAAACAAGCTGTCAGGGAAGCGACGGGGACCGCTTGGGAGGAATGGATTGGGAAGCTGGAGCGGACCGTCGATCCTTCCTGGTCCCATGAACAAACAGACGAAAGAGCACATTTGTGAAACCTTTCATCTTTCCGACCAGTGGGGAGAATGGCTGGCCGTGATGTACGGGCAAAGGTTGGGCAGATCGCCTGTCGGTGTCACCAAGGATGCGGGGGTGCAAATCGGAGTTCGAAGGACGTGGGCAGTGAACAAGGAGCAACTCTGGAACTTCCTGTTATCGCGCAGAGGGTTATCTTTGTGGATCGGAAACGTTTCCGAATTTCGCCCGCAAAAAGGGTTCGAATTCTTCTCCGAGGAAGGCGTTTCGGGAAAACTTACGGTCGTTCAGCCGTTCCAAAAGCTGCGCATGACGTGGAAGCGCCCGGAATGGGAAAAGCCGTCCCGGCTGCAAATGTATTTGTTGTCCGCCAATTCGGGAAAAACGACGCTTGCGATCCATCAGGAAATGCTGGAAGACGTATATGTCCGGGAATTGATGCGGCGATTCTGGGAGGAGACGCTGCGCCAGGTCCGACATGAAACGGAGGACGCGCCATGAACAAATACAGTCATATCGATTTACGAGTGAACTCGTGGGAAAAAGTTCGACTGTTTTACGAACATTTGCTTCCCGCTCTCGGTTTTACCCGTACCTTCCATTCGGAACGGTGGAAAGTCTTTGCGGCCGAAGGTGAACTTCCCAGCGTTCCCTATTTCGCCATCACGGAAGATCCCGGCCATCAGCCAAATGACAACCTGATTGGATTCTGGGCGAAAAACCGCGAGGAAGTCGACCGGGTTGCTGACATTGTGAAGCAATATGGAGGAACGATCGAGAGCGGCCCTCAGCTTTTTCCCATCAGTCCGACCTATTATGCCGTATATTTTCAGGACCCGTGCGGCAATAAATACGAAATGGTTCATCGGTTGAATTAATGCGCCCCATGCACGAGACATTGCCGGCATTGGGAGTGGGGTTGAAAGTCATATAGACCTGGCGGCACGGATGATGGCACTCAAGCGCTTTTGGCGTTTGGGTGCGTTTTTCATTTGCGAACAATGGCTCCAGCGGCAAGCGAAATTTCGCTTCACTTTGGGAAATTTACGCATTAATCTTTTAAAGCGATAGGAAACCGGTAAAACTCCTGCTAAAATAGAATGAGGCGTTTGAATCTGGCGTTAGTGGCGTTGATTCTGGCTGCGAGATCCGTGCAGCCGCCTCCTTGAGGAATCCCTGTACCCAAAAAGTCGCGATTTCCATCACTAATGAACGATCAGAGGAGCAAGTCAAAGCATGTATAACACTTTGGAAGAGTGCATTCTAGATCTGGAGAAACACGGCCATCTCGTCCGCGTCCGCGAAGAAGTGGACCCCTACCTGGAGATGGCGGCCATCCACCTGAAAGTGAATGAGGCAGGGGGACCCGCGCTTCTGTTTGAACGGGTGAAGGGTTCCAGATTCCGCGCGGTGTCTAATCTGTTTGGCACAGTGGAGCGAGGCAAGTTTATCTTCCGCCGCACTTGGCACACAGCCCAGGACATCCTGAAACTCAGCGAGGATCCGATGAAGGCGTTGAAAAATCCTTGGAAACATCTGGGGAGCGCATTGGCTGCGGTCAAAGCCTTTCCCCGCAAAACTTCCCAAAGCCTGCCGGTGACCGCTGAGGAAATTCGCATTTCCGATCTTCCGCTGATCCAAAGCTGGCCAATGGACGGCGGCGCTTTTGTCACACTGCCGCAAGTGTACACGGAAGACCCGGAAAAGCCGGGAATCATGAATTCCAATCTGGGGATGTACCGGGTTCAATTGACTGGCAATGATTACGAGCCGGACAAGGAAATCGGCTTGCACTATCAGATCCAGCGCGGCATTGGCGTCCATCACAGCAAGGCAAAGCGGTTGGGCGTGCCGCTGAAGGTCAGCATTTTCATCGGCGGTCCGCCCGCGCATACCTTGTCGGCCGTCATGCCGCTGCCGGAAGGGATGAGCGAATTGCTGTTCGCCGGATTGCTGGGAGGACGCCGTTTTCGCTACAGTTACCGCGACGGATACTGCATCAGCAACGACGCTGATTTTGTCATTACCGGCGACATTTACCCGGACGAGACCAAGCCGGAAGGACCGTTTGGCGACCATTTGGGTTACTACAGCCTGGTTCATCCCTTTCCGCTGATGCGGGTAAAAAAGGTTTACGCGAAGCCAAACGCCATCTTTCCCTTTACCGTGGTCGGCCGCCCTCCCCAGGAAGACACGACTTTTGGCGCCCTGATCCACGAGCTGACCGGGGATGCCGTCAAACAGGTATTGCCGGGCGTCAAGGAAGTTCACGCCGTGGACGCTGCCGGTGTGCATCCCCTGCTGTTTGCCATCGGGAGCGAACGCTACACGCCGTACCAACCGCTCAAACAGCCGGCGGAGTTGCTCACGATTGCCAACCGCATTCTCGGCTTCGGACAGCTCAGCCTGGCCAAGTATCTGTTTATTGCCGCAGAAGAGGAGCGTCCCCTGAACACGCACAAGGAAACGGAGTTTTTGTGCTATATTCTGGAACGCATCGATCTGCGCCGGGACATTCATTTCTACACCAACACGACCATTGATACCCTGGATTATTCCGGCACCGGACTCAACACCGGAAGCAAGGTGGTGTTTGCCGCCTGCGGCGAGAAAAAGCGGGATTTGTGCAAGGAAGTGCCGGAAGGACTGAAAGGATTGCGTGATTACACAAACGCCCGCCTCGCGCTTCCCGGAGTGGTGGTGCTGCAGGCGCCGGCTTTTACGAATTACACGCGGGTGCAACAGGAAATGCAGGAACTGTGCGACGCCATCCGGGAACGGGGAGAGCTTCCCGATTGTCCACTGATCGTTCTTTGCGATGACAGCGACTTTGCCAGCGCGAACCTGAGAAATTTTCTCTGGGTCACCTTTACGCGCAGCAACCCTTCCCATGACATCTACGGGATCAACAGCAGTTACGAGTTTAAACATTGGGGATGTGACAACCTTATTCTGGATGCGCGCAGCAAACCCCACCACGCGCCGCCGTTGGTGCCGGATCCGGCAGTGGAAAAGAAAATCGAACGCTTCTTTGCCAAAGGGGCCAGCCTGAGCGGAATCCTGTAACCGCGCGCCGTTCAGGTTGGCAAAAAGAATGCGAAAACGAACCGCTGCTTCAGCGGGGAGGCTTTTGGCAAAAATTTCATCCCGTGCACGAGATTAAAAAATTGTAAACACTATCGCCATAAATTAAAATAGTAGCAGTATTTTGAAAACCTTTTCATGATTATGGCAATTTGTTTTGAACGCTATTTCGCCTGCCTGACAGGCGATTCGTGCGCGATGGACAAGCTTTCGAACTGCCGGAAACAGGAAGAAGCGTCCCAGGGTATTTGCAAGCAGGGAGGTGAAATGAAGCAGCACACGCGATTCACACTGGCAAACAGACAAAGTAAAGAAAAAACAGATAAAGGAAGAAAAAAGAGAGAAGGATATAGGGGGGAGAGAATCATGAAACGGAAAAAATCTTATTTGCTGGCTGCGCTGACACTTGTCGCGTCCCTCTCATTGGCCGCGTGCGGCAGCAATGCGTCGTCTTCCAGCAACAACGCCGACACGGCTAAATCGGAAGGGCAGGAACAGGCATCGGGTGAGGTCATCACCTTGAATGTCGGGCTCATTTCCGCACCGGACCACTCTTTTACCCTGGGATTGAAGGAATACGACAGGGCGCTCCAGGAAGCGACAAACGGCAGGGTAAGACTTGAACTGTTTGGTGACGGACAGCTGGGAGGAGAACGCGAGATGACCGAACAGGTGCAGTTGGGCACCCTGGATATGGCTCTCATCACCTCCGCGCCTGTAGGAAACTTCGCACCGAACATTTCCGTGCTGGAGATGCCGTTCCTCTTCCGTGACCTGGATCACGCCTACAAAACGCTTGACGGAGAAATTGGCCAGGAATTGCTGGGCGAACTGGAGGATTCCGGAATCAAGGGCATTGCCTTCTGGGAAAACGGACTGCGGCATATCAGCAACAACAAAAAGCCCATCCATTCTCCGGAAGATATGAAAGGCATGAAAATGCGGACCATTGAAAGCGACATCGTGGTGGAAACCATCAAGGCGCTTGGCGCAGATGCCACACCGATCGCATTCCCGGAAGTGTACAGCGCCTTCCAGCAAGGAGTTGTGGACGGCTTTGACTCCTCTTACGGAGTGTTTGAAAGCTCCAAAATGTACGAGGTGCAAAAGCACTATACAGAACTGGGGATCTTTTACTACTCCGCCGTGTTGATGATGAACAAGGAAAAATTTGATTCCTTGCCTGCCGACATCCAGGAAGCCATCGTCAAGGTTGGCCGTGAAACCGCCGCGAAGCAACGGCAAATCAACCAGGACATGGAAGCGAAACAAAGAGCAAACATGGAAGCGAACGGCGTTCAAATCGTCAACTACGACAAAGTCGACGTGGACGCATTCCGCAAGGCCGTTGAACCGGTTTATGCCAAAATTGGGCCTCGCTTTGGCGATTACGTGGAGCGCATCCGGGCTGTCCAATAATGCAGGAATCAAGGAGGAAACCGGGAATTTTTCACGATTCCCGGTTTTCCGCCCGGCCTGTTGTCTTGGGATGACGGCGAATTTTGTGAAGAACATGGAGTGATGAATGTGTGGGATTCGTTGATTAAAATCCTCAACCGGGCAACTTCGGCTATTACGATGTTGTTCCTCGTGGTCATGGTCTTGATTATTTTTCTTCAGATCATATCCCGTGCTGTAATCGGCTCTTCCTTTGCGTGGACAGAAGAATTGGCCCGTTTTCTGATGATTTGGGTTATTTTTTTAGGAGCGGGAATGGCGTTTCAGTACGCTTCCCATATCAGCGTCGATTCACTGGTAGAACGTCTGTCCGTGAAGGCGAAAAAAATCGTACATATCTTCATTGCACTTTGCTCGATTTCCCTGTTTCTCGTGATGCTGGTAACCGGCTGGGAAATTACCAATAAGATGATGGTTCAAAAATCGCCTGCAATGCGGCTGCCGATGGGGTACGTCTACGCGGTGATTCCGATCAGTGCCGTACTGCAAATCCTGAACATCATCGATACAACCAAAAAGTACCTCTTTAAAGGAAAAAGAGTTCAGGAGGAGGTCTAAAGGTGGCTGCTTCGCTGCTGCTTGTCATAACCCTTGTGCTGTTCTTTGCCAGTGTTCCGATTTACGTGGCGACGGCTCTGCCGACCGTCATGGTAACCATGCTGGAAGGGGACAAGCTGATTGCCATGCCGCAAACGTTGCTGGCTTCGCTCAACTCCTTTCCGTTGATGGCCATTCCCTTTTTCATCCTGGCCGGTTCCCTGATGGAACACGGCGGCATTTCGCAAAAGCTGGTTGACTTCACCAACAATCTGGTGGGACATTATCGGGGCGGTTTGGCTTATGTATCCATCATCTGTTGCGTGTTCTTTGCCGCCATTTCCGGTTCGGCCATTGCCACGACGGCAGCAATTGGCGCGATCATGATCCCGGCGATGGTGAAAATAGGTTTTGACCGAGCGTTTTCCGCGGCACTTTTGGCTGCTGCCGGATTGATCGGCGTCATCATCCCTCCGAGCGTTCCGATGGTGCTGTACGGTGTCGGTGCCAGCGTATCCATCGGGAAACTGTTTATGGCGGGGATCATCCCCGGACTTCTGGTCGCTTTCTCCTTGATGGTCGTGGTGTATTTCTACACGCGCAAACACAACATAGGGGCTTCGGAAAAGAAAAGTTTGAAAGAAGTCTGGAAAAGCTTTTTGGATGCGATTTGGGCGATTCTGATGCCGGTCATTATTTTGGGCGGCATTTACGGCGGCATCTTTACACCGACGGAAGCATCCGTTGTGGCGGTCGTATACGGCTTTCTCGTGGGCATTTTTGTGTACAAACAAATCACATGGTCTGTGATGAAGCAAATTCTGCGTTCGACCGTGCTGACTACTTCCGCCCTGGGGCTCATCATCGCTACGGCTACCTACTTCGGAAACTGGCTAACGCTTGAACAAGTGCCGCAAGCCATCGCCAAGATGTTCCAGGAAGCCGACATGGGGCCCATTCTCACCCTGATGCTGATCAACCTCTTCCTGCTTTTGGTGGGAACCTTCATGGATTCTTCCGCAGCCTTGATTATCGCCACACCGATTCTGGTGCCCGTGGCGACAGCAATGGGATTTGACCTGGTTCACTTCGGCATTGTCATGATTGTAAACCTGGCAGTCGGCTTGCTTACACCGCCGCTGGGCGTCAGTCTCGTGGTTGCGGCAAAAGTGGGCAACACCAGTTTTGAAGCGCTGTTGCGTCCGACCTGGACTTTCCTGCTGGTCCTGATCATTGATATCGTGCTGTTGACATTGCTGCCGCAGTTGAGCATCGGCTTTGCCAACCTGATCGGAACAACGCCGTAGGAGAGATGCGTCAAGTTTCCAGACGGCGTACATGGCGGAAAATGAAGGATGCAAGACAGAAAAAAGCGGAGATCAGCCGGCATTTTCAGGCAATTTTGCAAGAAATGCCGGCTTTTTCTCATCCGCGAATCCCAAATGTTGCCAACGGACAAGCGAGTGGGGGAAATCGGGGAAACATTCCACGAAAAATACAATTTTTTTGTTTCACCTACTGCAAAGATACAGGATTACATGTACAATAAGGTAGAAGAAAATGCACAAGTGATCTGTTCAACTTTCATCAACTGCATTTTCACGGATCGCAATCGAACAATAGGGGATTGAGAGAAATGAGCCAAACTGTACATCGCGCTTACAATTTTAATGCCGGTCCTTCTGCATTGCCCTTGCCTGTGCTGGAAAAGGCCCAGCAAGAGTTGCTGGACTTCCACGGCACCGGCATGTCGGTCATGGAATTGAGCCATCGCAGCTCTACTTATGAAGAGGTCCACAACCAGGCGATCTCCCGCCTGAGAGAATTGCTGTCCATCCCGGATCACTACGAAGTGCTCTTCCTGCAAGGCGGCGGAAGCCTGCAGTTTGCCATGGTTCCGATGAACTTCCTCAAACCGGGGAAAAGGGCCGCTTATCTAATGACGGGTTCCTGGTCGGAGAAAGCGTTCAAGGAGGCCAAGTTGTTTGGCGAAGCGTATCAGGCTGTAAGTTCCAAGGACCGCAACTACAGCTACATTCCCAAGCTGGAAGACATCAAAATAGATCCGAACGATGCCTATGTGCATATAACTTCCAACAACACGATTTACGGCACGCAGTGGAAAGAATTTCCCGATACCGGAAGCGTCCCGCTGATCGCTGACATGTCCAGTGACATTCTCAGCAGACCGATTGATGTGAACCAGTTCGGCCTGATTTACGCCGGTGCGCAAAAAAATCTGGGGCCATCCGGTGTTACGGTGGCAATTGTGCGCAAAGACCTGCTGGAGAAGGCAAACACCGACATTCCGACCGTGCTTCAGTACGCAACCCATGCCAAAAACAACTCGCTGTACAATACACCGCCAACCTTTGGCATCTACCTGCTGAGTGAAGTGCTGGGTTGGGTTAAGGAAATCGGGGGAATTGAGGAAATCGCCCGCCGCAACGAAGCGAAGGCAAAACTGATCTACGACGTCATCGATGCCAGCGAAGGCTTCTACTACGGACACGCGGAACCAGCCAGCCGCTCCCTGATGAACATTACGTTCCGTCTGAGGGACGAAGAGCTGGAGAAACAGTTTCTCGCCGAAGCCAAGAAGGAAGGGTTTGTCGGTTTGAACGGTCACCGTTCCGTAGGCGGTTGCCGCGCGTCGACCTACAACGCCGTTCCGTATGAAGCTTGCCAGGCGCTCGCCCAGTTCATGAAGCAGTTCCAGGCAAAGCACAGCTAGGGAAATACGGTTCTTTTCCCATCAAGGCATGACATGTGTATCCAGCGATACCTTGTCGTGCCTTTTTGTGCTGTTGCACGTAACATGCTTTTTGCGGTAGCTTCCACACCAGCCGGCACGTCGGGCTGATTTCAAAATGACGGGGGAGGTTGCCAATTGGTTGCCATTGCAACTGCCCGCCGTTATAGTAGAGAAATGGAGTGGATCGAATTGCCAAATCAGAGGTGGGAAACTGTGCTGGAAAAAATTACAGATGAAGTGACGCAGCTTGTCGTTCCCTACCAACGGGGCGCGACTGTAAATTGTTATTTGCTGCGCGGAGAAAAAGGGTATACCGTAATCGATACCGGCAGTTATTCGGTTGAGATGGTGCAAATCTGGGAAAATCTGCTGAACAGCGGAATGACCCTGGAACAGGTGGTAATCACCCACGCCCATCCCGATCACCTGGGAATGGCCGGATGGCTCAAGCAGCGTTTGGGCATTCCCATCGGCATGTCCCGCATCAGCTACGAGGAGATGGCGGACATCCGCCGGAAGTCGCTGACATTGCCGGACTGCGGAGAGGACCATCCCAATGCTTTTTACCTGAAGCATGGCGGTCCATCCATCCCGGAAAACGGGTTTGTCCGGATGATGTCCCCTTTGCATGTTGAGCCCGATTTTCTGTTTGAAGACGGGCAGATGCTCCGGCTGGGGACAGGCTGTTTCCAGGCGATCTGGACGCCGGGACATTCGAACGACCATTTTTGCTTGTACAATCAGCAAGACGGCACCCTGATTTCCGGGGACCACGTGCTGGGAGAGATTTCTCCCGTCATCATCATAGAATCCGAAGAAGATGAGAATCCGCTGTTTGACTATTTTCAATCTTTGCAGCGAATCCGGGAATTGCCGGCGAAGTTGGTGCTCCCCGGACACGGACCGGTTTTCAGCGACTTGCAACAAAGGATTGCGGAAATTTGGCAGAGTCATCTGGACCGGATGGAGCAGATGCGGGAATGGATGAGTAAGCGTCTGTTCACGGCGGGTGAGCTGAGCCGCCTGGTTTACCAGAATCCGGATGGAAAAGGCAATGTTCTGGCGCAGTTTCAAACCACACTGGCCCGCTTGTTGTACCTGCAATCACAGGGAAAAGTGGTTTCCAGCGAGCGGGATGGGCATGTGTGGTTTGCCTGGAATGAATAATAAAACCCTGACGTTGATGAGAGAAGGAGCGGTGCGCCGCTCCTTTTCTGCCGGCCTACATTTACTGGTATATCAACTTTCCCCGGCTGCTGAAAGAGCGAATCTTCAGTGACTCGTTGCCGCGGTTTGGATTGACGTCGCTTTCGGGTTGATCCTAAAAGTGCGGCAACAAGCAATATATCCCATTAATTGCCAATCGTGATATCATGTAGAGCAGAGGCTACTCGAAAAGTGCGATTTTCGGGCGGGAGGAGGAGTTACATGAGAGACGAAACGATTTCCAAACAGGTTTGGAACCGTTTTGTGCAGGAAGGTGTAATGGAATCTACCCGGATCAACAGCCGCATCACGGAGTCCTGGTACCTCTGCAGACAGAACAATGTCAATCCGTATTCGGGGGTGGGACGTGAAATTCTCTCCGCTGATTCGCTTCGTCTGCTGAAGGAAAAGAACAAACCTTTGCTCGACCTGACCGCTCCTTGTCTGGAAAAGGTGATGCCGTTTGTGCGGGAGACGGGGATGATCGCGCTGGTCATCGACCCTCAGGGGTACGTCCTCTCCAGGGCTGGGTCATTGCCTGTGCTGGAAGAGGCAAGCAGGATCAATTTCGTCGAAGGAGTGCGCTGGACCGAGACCGATGTGGGAACCAACGCGATCGGAACCGCCTTGCGCTCCGGCGAACCGATCATGGTCGTCGGCATGGAACATTACTCGCTTGCCTCCCACAAGTGGGGCTGTTCCGCTGCACCGATACGCGACGACACCGGAAAGCTGGTGGGAATTCTCGACATCTCCAGCCCCGTGGAACGGCACCACGCGCAGATCTTGGGCCTGGTCGCCAGCATGGCTTACGGCGTAGAACGCGAATGGGACAGACGCAGGCGGCAGGATGAAGTGGAATTGCTTCAACTGTCGCTCGAAATGCTGGAAAATGAACCGTTCGCCGCCGTCTGCAACATCCGAAATCAAGTGGTGGCCGTAAGCAAAACTTTGCGGCAGTCTTTCCTTAATTGGTATGATTTAACCTGGGAAGAGTGGAAGGAATGCGGGTATCAGGAATTTTCACGGACTCCCTTGTACTCCCGAAAACACGGAGGCGTGATTGGAAGTTTCGTAATATTACGAAAAATGGAAAGGAAGTCAAGGCACGCCATGACGGCTTTCGATTGTTCTCTTCCGGCCTTTCAGTTTCCCGGCGTAGTGGGCAGCAGCAAACGGTTTCGTCAATTGGTGGTCGAACTGGCACGCATTGCCCGCTCGGATTCCAACGTCTGCATCGAAGGGGAAAGCGGAACCGGCAAGGAATTGATTGCCCGTTCCATCCATGCGAACAGCCTGCGCAAAAACGGCCCGTTCGTCGCCCTGAACTGCGGAGCAGTGCCGCGGGATCTGATCGAAAGCGAATTGTTCGGTTATGCCGAGGGGGCCTTTACGGGGGCGCGCCGCGGAGGCTACAAAGGAAAGCTGGAGCAGGCGAACGGAGGAACGTTGTTTCTCGACGAGATCGGAGAAATTTCTCCCGCCATGCAGATCGCCCTGCTGCGGGTGCTTCAAGAGAAAAAGGTCACTCCCATCGGCGGAAGCAAGGAGATTTCGCTTGACATTCGCGTCATCGCCGCTACGCACCGGGATCTGCGCCAGCTGGTCAGGGAAGGCGCATTTCGCCAGGACCTGTTTTACCGCCTCTACGTCTTGCCCGTATCGGTTCCCCCGTTGCGGGCCCGAAAGGAAGACATTCCCGCGCTGATCCGCTATTACTGTCAGAAGAACAAGTGGCAGACAGAACTTCCCTCGCCGGTTGTGCAACAATTGCTCGACTACGATTGGCCGGGCAACATTCGCGAGTTGTTCAATGTGTTGGAACGACTGTCGCTCGTTTCCCCGGAAGAGATGGAGTGGCGTGTAAAGGAGATGCTCCTGGGTGAATACGAATACGGACTGGGACACCGGCCGTCTTTCTCACCGCCAGTCAATGAGGATTTGCTTGCCGGCAGCCGTTTTCCTGCCGGGCTTACCTTCCGGGACCAACTGGAAAGACAGTCCATTGTGCAGGCGCTGATGAAAGCGGGCGGCAGCGCTTCCCGTGCGGCCCGTCTGCTCGGCATGCCAAGAAGCACCTTTTACCGAAAACTGCGGAAGTATCAGCTCTAAATTCCTCCCACCATCATTTTCCCTCCCATGCACACCTGTTTTTTGCATACGAGCCTTTTATTCCAAAACGATATGAAAAAGAAAAAGGAAGGGAGGAGCGCATGACACTGGCGAATCGGCTTTTTCTCTTGAATGCAGCGGCCGAACCTTTCAGCACGGACATCCTTTTTCCCTTTGCCTTTGACGATGTGTACGGGCGTAAAGCCGGTCAGGGTTTTCTGCCTCCCTTGCTTCACATCTGGAGACATCGCAGGGCGTTTGTGATCGGTACGGGGGACCGGCGTTTGCCCCATGTGAAAGAAGCGCTGGGTTGGTTAGCCTGCCAAGGATACGAAACGGCGACGCGAAATTCCGGAGGCGCCGCCGTACCGCTTGATCCCGGAGTGGTGAATCTCTCTCTCATCCTGCCAAACCAAAGCGCAAGTCTGGCCAATATCCGCGAACCGTTCTGCGCGATGGCGGAACTGATCCGCGAAAGCCTGGGAAAGCTGTCGCACCGGGTGAAAGCGGGAGAAATCGGCGGCGCGTACTGTCCTGGTGAATTTGATCTGTCCATCGGCGGAAGAAAGTTTTGCGGAATTGCCCAAAGACGGCTGACGAAGGCGGTTGTCGTCCAGGCGTTCGTCAACGTGGAAGGAAGCGGACATGACAGGGCGACGACCGTTCGGCGGTTTTACGAAATGGCTGCGGCCGGTTCGCAGTCGAAACCGTCTGTGTCATATCCTGATGTGCAGCCGGCGAGCATGGCCAGCTTGGCGGAATGGGATCCGGCCATCGACGTCGAGACGTTTGTCCACCGTCTGCAGGAGCAGTTTGCAAGGCGCGGAGATTTAATCATGCATCAGGAGTACACGTTGGTTTCCCTGGAGGAAGTCCAAACGAGGCTGGAAGAGCTGCGGCTCCGTCACCCTGTGTGCGCAAGGTAAAATGTGAGACAAATCAGGACGATGTGAGACAACTGTTTCCGTTTGTCTCACCCGCTTCGTCTGCCCGCCCTCTCGGCTTGACGGCTTTTGCCCGTTTCCGCAAATGGCACGTCTTTTGCAATCACAAACAACCGCAAAGGAGGTGAACCGTTCGTCGGAAGGGTCGGTTGCCACATTTGCGCAGGCGAATTACGGATGCAACGGTCATCCAAAATGGTTGATGGGAGGCGAAAACGATGAAAGTGACAGAAGCGGAAGCGCGGGTACCGTCGAGGGAAAAGGCGGTGTGGATGTTTCAAAAAATGCTGGAAATCCGCAAATTTGAAGATGCGGTTCATACGTTGTTCGGACAGGGGAAACTGCCTGGGTTTGTCCATTTGTACGCGGGAGAAGAGGCAGTGGCTGTCGGCGTATGCGCCCATTTGCAGGAAAAGGACAGCATCACCAGCACCCACCGCGGCCACGGACACTGTATCGCCAAAGGTTGCGATCTGAACGGGATGATGGCCGAACTCTACGGCAAGGTAACGGGCTTGTGCAAGGGAAAAGGCGGTTCCATGCACATCGCCGACCTGGACAAAGGCATGCTCGGGGCCAACGGCATCGTTGGCGGGGGATATCCGCTGGCGTGCGGTGCGGCGCTCACGGCGAAGCTGAAAAAGACCGGCGCTGTCAGCGTATGCTTCTTCGGCGACGGCGCAGGCAACCAGGGAACGTTCCATGAAGGGATCAACCTGGCGGCAATCTGGAAGTTGCCGGTGGTTTTCGTCGCGGAAAACAACGGCTATGCGGAAGCGACGCCGTTTACCTACGCTTCAAGCTGCAAACGCATCGCCGATCGTGCAAGCGGTTACAACATTCCTGGCGTTGTCGTCGACGGAAAAGATGTGATCGCGGTCTATCAGGCGGCGGGAGAAGCGATTGAGCGGGCGCGCCGCGGGGAAGGCCCGACGTTGATCGAGTGCATCACCTATCGCAATTACGGCCACTTTGAAGGAGACGCGCAAAAGTACAAGGTCGAACAGGAAAGAAAAGAACACCTCAATGAGCGGGACGCCATCATGCTTTTCCGCAAGTATTTGCTTGACCGGCAGCTGGCTGACGCGGCGGAGCTTTCCCAGCTGGAACAAAGCGTCGACCAGGCGGTGCAAGCGGCCATTGAGTTTGCCGAACAGAGTCCGTACCCGGACCCGGCAGAGTTGATGACCGACGTCTACGTCTCTTACTAAGGGCGAGGAGGGCAGGAAACCATGAGCAGAAAAATCAGTTTTTCCAGCGCAATCAATGAAGCGATGCGGTTGGCCATGCGGGCGGATGAGAACGTCATCCTGATGGGGGAAGACGTGGCCGGCGGGGCGCAGGTGGATCATTTGCAGGATGATGAAGCCTGGGGCGGCGTGCTGGGGGTAACCAAAGGGCTCGTGCAGGAATTCGGCCGCGAGCGCGTCCGCGACACGCCGATCACCGAATCCGCCTTCATCGGGGCGGCGATGGCCGCGGCGGCAACCGGTCTTCGGCCGATCGCCGAACTGATGTTCAACGACTTTATCGGCTCCTGCCTGGATCAGGTGCTGAACCAGGGGGCGAAGTTCCGTTACATGTTCGGCGGCAAGGCCCAGGTCCCGGTGACCATCCGCACGATGCACGGAGCGGGATTCCGCGCCGCTGCCCAGCACTCTCAGAGCTTGTATGCGCTGTTTACGTCAATCCCCGGCATCAAGGTGGTGGTGCCCTCCACGCCGTACGACGCGAAAGGGCTGTTGCTCGCCTCCATCGAGGACAACGACCCGGTCATCTTCTTTGAAGACAAAACGCTCTACAACACGATCGGAGAAGTGCCGGAAGAGTACTACACCATTCCGTTGGGCAAGGCGGACATCAAGCGGAGCGGCAGCGATTTGACGATTGTGGCGATCGGCAAACAGGTGCATACCGCCTTGAAAGCGGCAGAAATACTGGCCAAAAAGGGGATTGAGACGGAGGTCGTCGACCCGCGCAGCCTGTCTCCGCTGGACGAAGAGACGATCCTCGCCTCGGTGGCCAAGACCAACCGGCTGATCATCATTGACGAAGCCAATCCCCGTTGCAGCGTGGCGACCGACATCGCCGCGCTGGTGGCAGACAAGGGGTTCGATACCCTGGATGCTCCCATCAAGCGGATTACCGCACCGCATACACCCGTGCCGTTCTCGCCGCCGCTTGAGGACCTCTACCTGCCGTCGCCGCAAAAAGTGCTGGAGGTCGTTTCGGAACTGATCGGGGATGCCTCGATCGCCGCCGTATCGTAAACGGGCGGGCACAGGGGGCTGTCAGAACCGCGGCATGGCGGAAAAACCGCCGGAGCCCTGGTTTCGAAGCCCCTTTTTCCATGAAAGTCTTTCTTTGGGGGAGGGAGCAGATGTGGCGTTGGAAGTGATCATGCCGAAAATGGGCATGTCCATGGTAGAAGGAACCGTCATCAAATGGAAAAAGCAAGTCGGGGACCCTGTCGCCAAAGGGGAACCCATTGTCGAAATCAGTTCGGAAAAGATCGAAAGCGAAGTGGAATCTCCCGAAGAGGGCGTGCTGCTGGCCATCACCGTGGAAGAGGGCGGCGTGGTGCCGTATGGAACCGTGCTCGGACTGGTTGGACAGCCGGGTGAGAAAATCGACGTATCTCCAGCGGCTGTCAATGGAAAGGCAACTCCCGCCGCCGGGCAAGTTTCGCCAGCGCAGGCGGAAGAAAGCGCCGTGGCAGCCAATCCGGCCGCAAATGCGCCGGTCCTGAATGGAAAAAGCGCTTTGAAAGTTTCTCCTGTCGCCCGCAAGCTTGCGGAAGAAGCGGGACTTGACCTTTCGACAGTCGCCGGCACAGGGCCACAAGGACGGATCACCAAAGAAGACGTGGAACAGGCGCTGGCCGCAAGAGAGCGTCAAGCGGCGCAGGCGAAATCTTCACCGGACCCGGTTCCGGCCGGCCCGGAACAAGCACCTGATGCTTCGGCTGCGGAGGGCATCCAGCGCATTCCGGTCACCGGCATGCGAAAAGTCATCGCCTCACGGATGCAGGAGAGTTTGCTGAACAGCGCCCAGCTTACCCTGACGATGAAGGCGGACGTTACGCGTTTGTTGGAGGTCCGCCGGCAGGCATCCGCCGATGTGGAGAAGCGTTTTGGAGAAAAGTTGACGGTCACCGACTTCATCGCCCGCGCCGTGGTGCTGGCGCTCAACGAACACAAGCGAATGAACAGCGCCTACGTGGACCATCACATTGAGATCTACGGCCACATTCACCTCGGGATTGCCGTTGCGCTGGAAAAAGGGCTGGTCGTGCCGGTCATTCGAAACGCGGAACGTTGTTCGCTGGTTCAGCTTTCACAGGCCATCAAGTCGCTCAGCACACGAGCCAGGGAAAACCGCCTTGATCCCGACGAGATGAAGGGCTCCACCTTTACCATCACCAATTTGGGCGCGTACGGAGTGGGGCATTTTACCCCCGTGTTGAACCCGCCGGAAGCCGGCATACTCGGGGTTGGCGCCATCGAGGACGTTCCGCTTTACGTTGGGGACGAGCTCAAGCGGTGCAGCATTCTCCCGCTCAGCCTGACGTTTGACCACCGCGTGCTGGACGGCGCGCCGGCAGCGGAATTTCTGGCAACGGTAAAACGTTTTCTGGAAGAGCCGTACACTTTGCTCGTGTAAAGGAGGTAGCGCGTGAAGACGATTGCCATTCTCGGCGGAGGACCAGCGGGTTATGCCGCCGCCATTACGGCAGCGCGGCAGGGAAAAGAAGTGCTGCTGATCGAGGAAAAAGAGTTGGGAGGCACATGCCTGAACGAGGGCTGCATGCCGACCAAGTCGCTTTTGCAAAGCGCCGAAACGTTCGACAGAATCCGAAATGCCGCACGCTTCGGAATTGACGTCAACCCGGAACAGGTCTCAGTCAACTGGGCGGGTGTCCTTAAGTACAAGCAGGGCATCACCCAGCAGCTGCAATTGGGCGTCAGCCATTTGCTGAAAAAAAACAAGGTAACCGTAATAAAAGGAAAGGCCCGGTTTCTCACGGACCGCCAGGTGGAGGTCACCACTGCAGGCGGAACGGAACGGATTGCCGCAGATTCCTTTCTGATCGCCACCGGTTCCGAATCCGTTGCGCTTGCCAATGCCCCCTTCGACGGACGCTGGGTGCTCGACAGCCACCAGGCATTATCGCTGCCGGCCGTTCCTTCCTCCCTGCTGATCATCGGGGGCGGGGCGATCGGCTGTGAATTTGCCAGCATTTTCAGCCGCTTCGGGACGAGGGTCACACTGGTCGAGCTGGCCAGCCAGCTTCTTCCCGGAGAAGACGAAGACATCGCCGCCGTGCTTCAACGACATTTGCAAAAGGCGGGCGTACAAATCCACACCAAAGCCTCGCTTGCCGAGGCGAGGCCGGAAAGAAAGGAAGCCCTCATCCAAACCGAATGCGGAAGCGTCACCGTATCGGCGGATTACATGCTGGTCGCGGTCGGAAGAAGGCCGCGCGTAAACAACTTTGGCCTGGAGGAAATCGGCGTCCGTTACACACCCCGGGGGATTGCGGTCAACGAGCAAATGCAGACGAACATTCCGCATCTGTATGCCTGCGGGGATGTCATCGGCGGAATCCAGCTGGCCCACGTGGCGTTTCACGAGGGAATCACCGCCGCGCTGAATGCCTGCGGAGTGCCGGCCAGGGTACGGTACAACGCTGTGCCCCGCTGCATTTACACCGAACCGGAGATTGCCAGCGTCGGACTGACGGAGAAGCAGGCAATCGACAGGTACGGGGACATCCGCAAAGGGGAATTTCCCTTTGCCGCCAACGGCAAAGCGCTGATCCTGCAGGAAGCGGCAGGCAAGGTGAAAGTGTTGGTCGAACCAAAATACCAGGAGATCGTGGGCGTTTCCATCGTCGGGCCGCGTGCGACGGAATTGATCGGCCAGGCTTCGCTGATGTTGCACGCGGAACTTACCGCCGATGTGCTGGAATCGGCCATCGCAGCGCATCCCACCCTCTCGGAAGCGTTGCAGGAGGCGCTGTTGAATGCGACCTCGCAGGCGTTGCACGGATAGTCCATATCCCTTGCAGCACGGGAAGCGGAAGAATCCAATTGGAAATCCGCTGTGCTGCAGGGGGTTTTTTCATTTCCCTCACATGTGAAATAATGAACTTTCGGAGAGGAACCGGGACAAGTTGTGTAGAAGATAGTGAGACAGCCAGCCATTCACCGTACACGGGTGCAGAAAAAGCAATGCGACAGGAATGGAAACCAGCCGCTTGCCAACACGTTATTGAGGTGAAGGAGGAAATTACCTGATGAAAGTCTCACTGTTTATCACCTGTCTGGCCGACATCTTTTTTCCCCAGGTTGGAAAAAGTGTTGTGGAAATTCTGGAGCATTGCGGAGTGGAGGTAGATTTTCCCGAACAACAAACCTGTTGCGGACAGCCGGCCTTCAACAGCGGATACCAGAAGGAAGCCAAGGAAGTTGCCAAACAGATGATCCAGACTTTTGCGCACAGCGAATACGTCGTGACTCCCTCCGGATCTTGCGCCAGCATGGTCAAGCACGAGTATGTCGAAATGTTCAAGGATGACCCCGAATGGCGGGAAAAGGCCGTTCAACTGGCAGAAAAAACCTATGAATTGACCGATTTCCTGGTCAATGTCATGCGGGTGGAAGATCTGGGAGCCCAATTTCCGCGAAAAGCGACCTACCACACTTCCTGTCACATGAGCCGGGTCCTGGGAGTCAAGGAAGCGCCTTTCAAGCTTTTGTCCCAAGTCCGCGGTCTGGAGCTGAAGCCGCTGCCGCACTGCGAGGACTGCTGCGGGTTTGGCGGCACGTTTGCCGCGAAGATGAGCCCGATTTCGCAAGCGATGGTCGATGAGAAAATTCGCAACGTTGAATCAACGGGGGCCGAACTTTTGATCGGGTCGGATCTTGGGTGTTTGATGAACATAGGCGGCAGGCTGCGCAGACAGGGGAAGGAGATTGAAGTGATGCACGTTGCAGAAGTATTGGCGAAGGGGATGAAACAATGAACGAACTGGAAGCTGCCTTCTTTGGCCGCGTCGAAAAGGCGCTGAATGATCCGCAATTGAAAATAGCGCTTCCCCTCACACAGGAACGCCTTCGTGCCGGAAGAACGGCTGCAGCGCAAGAACTGGGCAATATCGAAGAATGGAGAACGCTGGCTTCCGATATTCGCATGCATACCATAGAAAATCTGGACAGCTATCTGGAACAACTGGCCGGTAACGTGCTGAAAAACGGGGGACACGTCTGCTTTGCCGAAAAGGCGGAAGATGCCATTTCCTACGTGCAGGAAGTCGTCAGGGCAAAAGGGGCGAAATCGATCATCAAATCGAAGTCGATGGTCACCGAGGAGATCCACCTGAATCATCATCTGGAACAGATGGGGGTCAAGGTTCTTGAGTCCGACCTGGGTGAGTACATCATCCAACTGGCAAAGGAAAAGCCTTCCCATTTGGTCGGGCCCGCCATTCACAAAACCAGGGAACAGGTGGCCGAGCTGTTTTCCAAGGAAGCGGGGCGCCCTCTCTCGAGCGACACGGATGAATTGCTGCAGTTTGCCCGCGAAAAGCTGCGGAATGAGTTTTTGCAGGCCGATATCGGCATTTCCGGCTGCAACTTTGCCGTTGCCGAATCAGGCTCCGTCGTTCTGTTCAGCAACGAGGGAAACGCCCGTCTGACGACCACGTTGCCGAAGGTACACATCGCCGTCATGGGCATGGAGCGGCTTGTGCCCACCTGGAGAGAACTGGACATCGTGGCATCCATGCTGCCGCGCAGCGCAACGGGGCAAAAAATCACCGTCTACATGACCGCGATCAACGGACCGCGCAAGCCCGGCGATCTCGACGGGCCGGAAGAATTCCACCTGGTCATCCTGGACAACGGCCGCTCCGACATATTGGGCACCGCCTACCAGGAAGTGCTGAAATGCATTCGCTGCGGCGCTTGTCTCAACTTCTGCCCGGTGTACCGTCACATCGGCGGTCATGCCTACGACAGCGTCTACAGCGGGCCGATCGGTGCAGTGCTTTCCCCGCTGCTGGAGGGTTACGAGCAAAGGGGAGAACTTCCGTACGCCTCCAGTTTGTGCGCCGCCTGCACCGAAGTTTGTCCGGTGAAAATTCCCTTGCATGAACTGCTGATCCAGCACCGGCAAGATGAAGTGGAGCAGGGAAGGACCTCGTTTGCGGAAAAAATGGCGTTCAAGGGATTCGCTTTCCTGACAAGCCATCCGGCGGTTTACGAGCAGGCGATCAAAGCGGCTCGCCTGGGATTGGGCCCGTTTTCCGATCAGGATGGCTATATCGGCAAGGCACCCGGCATGCTGCAGGGATGGACGAATGTGCGTGACCTGCCGAAACCGGCGGCACAGACATTTCGCGAATGGTGGAGAAAAGAGAAGGAGGGCAAGAGACAATGAGCAGCGCGCAACAGGAAGCCTTCCTGAATCGGATTGCGGAAAAACTGGGGCGTCCCCGCCGTCACGGGGTTGTCCCTCCGGACTGGCAGGAGAAGCCATACGCCCATTTGCACGCGGGAATGACCCAGGAAGAGCTGATTCAGCAATTTGTGGAAAACCTGTCCGCCATGAATACGGAAGTAAGCCGCATCCCCCGCGCCGAAATCGGAAAGGTGCTGGGAGATATCCTGGAAACACACGGAATACAGTCTGCCTTGTTATGGGATGACGAACGGCTTCACCAACTGGAATTGACCAAACACCTGGAAGCAAAAAACGTGGACTATCGGTTCTGGGATCCGCGCGGGGATGAACTGGAGCTCCGCGACTACGCGGCAAATGCGGACATGGGCATTACCTATGCGGATATGGGATTGTCGGAGACAGGAACGGTGGTTTTATGGAACGGCGGCGGACGCGGCCGTGTGGTGAGCCTGCTTCCTCCGTTTTATCTCTGCATCCTTCCGGAAGATTCCATTCGGCCGCGCCTTACGGAAGCAACCGAAGCCATCCATTCCCAGGTGCCAAACGGGTTGCCCGCCTGCATCAATTTCATCACGGGTCCGAGCCGGACGGCGGATATTGAGTCGGATCTGGCGTTCGGGGTGCACGGTCCGGGCAAGGTTCACATCATTTTGCTGAAAGATTAAAAAGATCAACAGCAGAATCGTCAGAACAAAAAACCAGCGCAAATGCTGGTTTTTTGTTTTCTGTGGCCGCTAAAAAGTGGAACTGGCCTGATGCATTTGGGCAGGTAAACAAGGAACCATCCGCTGCGTTTTTTTATACATGTAAAGTACATTGGCCGATGGGTGTTCGTGCAATTGGCCGTTTCACCCCCCTCGGCATTTTCTTTATTTGGAGGTGTGAAAGATGGATGAATTCAAGAATAATCTAAAAAAATTGAACGTCGCCAATTATCACAGCGAAGAGGTTTCTCCATGGGTAAATGAAAGCCAGCAGGAATCCATGATGGTGATCGCCAGATGCGGCCGTTGTGGACGTTGCAGTCAGAGATGCAGTTGTTCCTGCAGCTGTTCCTGCAGTTGTTCGTGCAGTTGTTCCTGTAGCTGTTCCTGCAGTTGTTCTTGCTTTTTCTGTTCGTGTATCTTTACCAATTGCTTTTCCCGCTGCAGCCGTTGTTTCTAGACGGAGAACCTGCCGCTCTTCCCTGCTTGCGCCAGAACTTGGGGCAGGCAGGGTTTTTCGTTCTACAAACCGGGCAAAAAATGTCGATGCCAGCGCACATAGGCTTGGCAGCGGCCAAGACCTCCAAAAAGTATTTTGACAAAAAGAATTTTGCATGAGGGACAATTTGCGGTACATATGATTTCGTTGAACGAGGTCGCGAAGGTTTGAGAGGGGCGAGGAAAGGAGATTGCAAAGGGTGAATCCTTCAATGCGTTTGAAAGTAAAGAGGGATACGTTTTTTCTTCCAGATCCAGACGGAAGCTGCGTCTATTTTCGAAACAACTTCGGTTCGTTTCGCATGAAGGGAGATGGGATCGCGCATTGGATCGAAAATTTGCTGCCGATGTTTACCGGCGCTTACACGTTGGAAGATTTGACGGACGGTCTGCCGGAGGAATACCGGAAACGCGTTTATGAAATAGCAGAGAGCTTGTACAAAAACGGTTTTGTTCAGGACGTCAGCCAAGACCGCCCGCATCCCTTGACGGAGCGGGTTCTGCATAAGTACGGTTCGCAAATTGAGTTTTTACAAAACCTGGCTGATTCCGGGGCATACCGTTTTTCCGTTTATCGCCAGACAAAGGTGTTGGCGGCAGGTTCCGGCCCCATCTTTCTTTCCCTGGTCGCGGCGCTGTTGGACTCGGGACTGCCCAAGTTTCACATGCTGCTCACCCAATCGCAGCCGACCAATCGAAAACGTTTGGCCGAACTGATCGATCACGCCCGCGCAGAGGACCCTGAGGTAGCGGTGGAAGAGTTGATCCTGCAGGGGGAAGATGAGCGTTCCTGGCGTCAGGCTGTGCAGCCATTTGAAGCAGTTCTGTACGTGACGCAAGCAAGCAACCTGGAGGAACTGCGGCTTCTTCACCGGGTTTGCCGGGAAGAAGGCAAACTGTTTTTGCCCGCTTTCCTTTGGCAACAGACTGGAGCGGCAGGTCCGCTGGTTCACCCGGACGCGGAGGGATGTTGGGAGTCGGCCTGGCGGCGCATCCACCAGACCGCCGTGTGTAAAGACTCTTCCCTGCACGACTTCTCTCCTACGGCTGGAGCGATGCTGGCCAATGTGATTGTGTTTGAACTGTTCAAAAAGATAACGGGCGCGATCGAACCGGATCGCCAGGGAAAGGTGTTTCTGCTGAATTTGGAGACGTTGGAAGGAAACTGGCATGCGTTCCTTCCTCATCCGCTTGTTGCCGGACACGCTGTCCGTTGGCTGGGAGATGGGGAACCGCATTGGGAAGAGCATGGGAATCGCGCTGCGTCGGACGATTTGTTCTCTTTCTTCAGCACGTTGACCTCAGCAGAAGCAGGAATTTTTCACATCTGGGACGAGGAGGAGTTGAAGCAGCTTCCGTTGGCCCAGTGCCGCGTACAGGCAGTCGATCCGCTTTCGCCAGGACCGGCAGAACTGCTCCCGCCTGTGGTCTGCGCGGGATTGACGCATGAAGAAGCGCGCAGGGAAGCAGGGCTGGCCGGTTTGGAAGCGTATGTGTCGCGCCTGGCCGAAATGGTTTTGAAAACGGACGCCGCCTTTCCTCCAGACGCGAAATCACTGTTGAAACCGGATGAATGGATCGGGGTGGGAGCAGGAGAAACAATGCTGGAAGGGGTGTGCCGCGGGCTGGACAAGTGGTTGGCCAAAGCATGGAGAAAGCAAACAAACGATCAACCTCCCCTTGTCTCGACCGCACATGTCTGTTCGGTGGAAGACGAGCGCTGCCGGTTTTACCTGCAGGCACTGGCAATTCTGAATGAAGCGCCGACAATCGGATTGGGTGCGGAAGTGCTTGGCTTTCCGACTGTTTGGGTCGGCGCTTGCGGACAGTGGTACGGCAGTACGGGACTTACGATCACCTTGGCATTGCGAAAGTCGCTGCAGGTGGCACTGCAAAACCTGCAAAACCAAGGGGCATTCCCTGCTGTGCGAGAAGTGAAGGTTGACACCGTCCGCCTGGTTGAACAGGGACAAAATGAGCTTGTGATTCCTGCTTGTGCGCAAGTCCCGCAAAAAGACGACCTGCAATCTGCTGTACAGAAGTTGCGTCAAAACGGGAAACGACTTTTCCTGCTGGATCTGACGCTGGAACCTTTCCTGCGAAAAGGGCTGGCTGGCGTATTTGGCGTGCTGGTGCGAGAGGAGGAATCCGAGTGAACGTCCTGGTCGTCGGAGACGGGAGATTGGCTGATTGCACCTGCAGGGAGCTGTCCGCCTGTTGTCAAATCGTTCGGCAGGTTGATCTGGAGACGGGCGTACCCGCAGACGTGGACTTGGCACTTGTGCTGCACGACGGGTGGCATCCTTCCATTCTCCAAGAGGCGGAAGAACGGTTTGCGCTGACTGGCATCCCCTGGCTGCGCAGTTTTATTGCCTTTGGCGAGGGAGTGACGGGGCCGTTTGTCCGTCCCGGTGTTCCCGGTTGTTCCCGCTGTGCGGATATGCGCCAATTGATGGCGGGACGTGATCGCAAGGAAATGTGGGAGATGCAGATGAGGATGTACGAGAGCGGGGGGAGGCCCCATGATCCCTGGGCTTCGCAAACCGCCTTGCTGCAATTGGCCAACCTGTTGGCCAGCGAGGTGCGCAGGTTCCTCGAGGGCAGGCAAATGCAGACAGAAGGGCACATCTATCTATTGAACTTGAAAACCTTGAGACTCTCCCGCCACGTTTTTCTGCCTGATCCGTACTGTACGGTTTGCGGCCGACTGCCAGACGATACAGCCGATTTGGCAAAATTAACGCTTAAGCCCTCTCCCAAAGTCAACACGGACAGTTTCCGCAGCCGTCCGATGGAAGAACTGAAACAAGTCCTGGCCCATGACTACCTGGACCAGCGAACAGGCTTTTTCAATGGCAAAATGCGCGACCTCATCTCGCCGTTTGCCGATGTAAGCGTAAATTTGCCGCTGTTTGCTGGAGATGAGGCGGCATCAGGGAGAACCCATTCCTACGCGGAAAGCGAGCTGACGGCGATCCTTGAGGGGTTGGAGAGGTATTGCGGCATGGCCCCGCGCGGCAAGCGGACCGTCGTTCGCGACAGCTTCCGCAATCTCCAGGCCCATGCTCTCGACCCTGTGACGGTGGGCTTGCATGCGGCGGAACAGTACGAGAAACCGAACTTTCCCTTTCAGCCGTATGATCCGGAACGTCCAATGGAATGGGTATGGGGTTATTCCTTTTTGCGGGAGCGTCCCATTCTGGTGCCGGAACGGTTGGCATACTACAGCCTGGGTCAGGGACAGGGCTTCGTATTTGAAACTTCAAACGGCTGCGCTTTGGGCGGAAGTTTGGAAGAGGCGATTTTGCACGGCATTCTGGAAGTAGTGGAGCGGGATTCGTTTCTTTTGACCTGGTACGCCCAACTGCCTCTTCCGCGACTTGATCCTGATTCCGCCGGCGACAGGGAACTTAGCTTGATGATCGAACGCATCCGGGCGGTTGCAGGATACGACATCCACCTGTTTAACGCGACCATGGAGAACAGGATTCCCAGCGTGTGGACAGTGGCGAAAAATCGGAAGGAAACGGGGATCAATCTGGTCTGTGCGGGCGGAGCCCATCCCGACCCCGTGCGCGCGGTGAAAAGTTCGCTGCTGGAGACAGCAGCCATGCTGCTGACGTTGAACGACAAATTCGAAGCACATCGAGAGCAATACTTGCGCATGTTCCACGATTCCAACCTGGTCCGGAAGATGGACGATCACGCCATGTTGTACGCTTTGCCGGAAGCGGAAGAGCGGCTGCATTTTCTGCTGCATGAGGATCGCCCCCTGCGCACGTTTGCCGAGGAATTTAAGCCCGTGCAGCGGAATTCCGACTTGACCGACGACTTGCGGTGTATGTTGCAGACGTTTCGCCGCCTGAATCTCGATGTCATCGTCGTGGACCAGACTTCTCCGGAAATATCCAGAAACGGCTTGTATTGCGTGAAAGTGCTGATCCCGGGAATGCTGCCGATGACGTTTGGCCATCACCTTACCCGTCTTGCCGGTCTGGAGAGAGTGTTGCGCGTCCCGGCAGAACTTGGCTATGTCCCGAAACCGCTGACAATGGAACAGCTCAATCCGCATCCGCATCCGTTTCCATGAATGGAGGTGGGGAGGATGAGCCTGCGAAAATTTTTGTACGACCTGCAGTATGAACCAGACAAGGCGAGACCAGCCGATTTTGAGGCGGACTGGGAGGACGCCCCGCTTCCCTACAAGCTGTACCGCGGATTGCCTGCCATCGGACTGTCCGCGGAAATCCCGCTCACATTGGAGAATTGCCCCGCGACCGTGCGGCCGAACTTGCAAACGCTCGGCCATCTTCTCTGGTTCACGTACGGGCTTACCCAAATCAGCCATTCCTGCATGGGTCCGGATTACGCGACGCCGTACGACGTCAAGCCGATGCTGGCGAAGAGACGGTTTGTTCCTTCCGGCGGTGCGCTGTATCCAAGCGAGTTGTACGTCTATGTGAATTTTTCGGATTTGCCCGCAGGCGTCTATCATTACGACGCAGCACACCATCGGCTGGTGATGCTTAGACAGGGAAATTTTGATGCTTACCTTGCGCGGGCGCTGGGCAATCGTTGCGACATTTCTTCCTGCTTCTGTACGCTGTTTGTCTCAACGATGTTTTGGAAAAATTTCTTTAAATACCACAACTTTGCCTACCGTCTGCAAGGTCTGGATGCCGGTGTTGTGATCGGCCAACTGCTGGAAGTGGCAAATAGGTATGGATACCAGACATGCGTGTACTTTCAATTCCTGGATCGCGCGGTCAACCATCTGCTCGGTTTGTCCGAACGAGAGGAAAGTGTTTACGCGGTGATTCCGTTGTCAGCGGAGCAGGATACCACCTGGTTCGCGGGAGGAGACAAGCGCGATGCAGAAGACACCGCGGTTTCCTTGTGTCGGGAGTTGCCTGAGATTTCCCCTGCACATTTCGTCCGGTCCAAGAGGATCTTGCCGTATCCGCTGCTTTTAAAGGCGAACCAAGCATCCATGCAGGAATCAGCCCAACTTTTCCGTCCGTTGGAGAAGGAAGAAGAGATTTTGGCACAAGGAGAGACCATTCCGCTCTCCCGCATGGAACGGTTCAGCTACGACCTTGCTTCCGCCTGCAGGAAGCGCTTTTCGCCAGAGATGGATTTCTTTTTTCATAAGATCACCCAGTACCAACTCGCGGTGCTGTTTAAGGAGGCTACCGCTTCCTTTGCATATCGAAACGATTTGGATGAGGAAGCAGAACAACCCGTGCCCCGCATCTCCCTATACGCTTGTCTGCATCGGGTGGAAGCAATAACCGACGGCGCGTACCGCTACGACAGCAAAGCCCACGCGTTGCAAAAGGTTCGTACCGGCGATCATCGGTTTCGGCTGCAGCAAGCTTTGTCCCTGGACAATGTAAATCTGTTTCAGGTGCCGCTCTGTCTTCATCTCGTCGGGGATCGGGAGCATCACATACCTGCGCTGGGGTACAGGGGATACCGCATTCAGCAAATGGAGGCTGGCATGCTTGTACAGCGGTTGCTTTTGATCACATCAGCTTTGGGATGGGGAGGTCATCCGCTTCTCGGATTTGATGCGAAGGCGTGCGACGAGATCTATCAGTTGGATTTTAAGCGTAAGACCAGCTTGATTCAAATCCTGGTCGGTCCCATCCGTCCCCGTCCTCATCTGCAGGGGGGCTTGCACATATAAAACAAGTGAAGGAAAGAATCGGTTTTCGTGAGAAATTATAAGTTTTCTGGATCACAGGTGCCGAAGAAAGGGCAGACAACGATCTGCAGCGAGTTGTCTGCCATTCTTTTTCCGGTACGATAGATTTTGCCATGGGCGATAAGCCTGAATTTTGTTAATTAATTGGGTGGTCTTGCCGGGGACAAGCAGGCAACATTCAGGAAGAAAATGGATTCAAAATACGCGAGATAGAAATTCTTTTTTTTTTTTATTGGAATAGATGAATTGTAAGATTCTAAGTCTGAAAAATTAAACAATTTGTAATATTGTTAATATACCCAATTTTTACCTATACTTACATGTATAGGTTGATAGACAGAGAAAAAGTATGTCTGAGGGGGAAGATTGAGCATGAGTCTGAAAAAATCCAAAGCGATCATGGCGGCGTTCCTGATCGCGGCACTGACTCTGGCCGGCTGCAGTTCACAAGGAACTTCTAGCGGAACCAACACCTCTGACAGCAGCAGCACGTCTGACAGCACTGCCAGCAACAACGGCGGCGGTGCAGGAGAAAAGATCCTGATCGCCACGCAAAGCCCGTTGTCCGGCTCCCAATCGGCCATTGGGGACGCCATCAAGACGGGCGCGGAGTTTGCCATTGAAAAGAGAAAGGAAGAGTTCAAGCAGCTTGGCTTTGACGTTCAATTGTTCCCGCAGGATGACCAGGCCGATCCAAAAGTGGGCGTATCCAACGCCGAAATGCTGGTCTCCAATCCAGACGTACTGGGGGTAGTGGGCCATTTCAACACCGGTGTCGCCATTCCCTCATCCGTCAAGTACGAATCGGGCAACCTCGTCATGGTATCACCTGCCAACAGCGGCGTCACGCTGACAGAGGAAGGCAAACGGACCGTTCACCGCATCTGTGCCAGGGATGACGCCCAGGGGCCAAAAGGGGCCAAATTCGCCAAGGAACAACTGGGAGTAAAATCGGTCTTTCTCATTCACGACAAGACGGCTTACGGACAGGGGCTTGTCGATCAGGTCAAGGCGCAGTTTGAGAAGGATGGCGTTCAGGTGTTGGGCTACGAGGGAATCAACCAGGGGGAAAAGGATTACAACTTCGTGGTAAACACGGCGATTTCGCAAAATCCAGACATGATCTACTTTGGCGGCATCTATCCGGAAGCAGGACTGATCGTCAAGCAGGCCCGGGAAAAAGGATACCAGGGGCTCTTCATGGGCGGCGACGGCATCGACTCTCCCGATCTGATCAAAATCGCCGGGCCCGCTGCGGAAGGCGTATACCTCACTTCGCTCGCCGGTGACGCGACGCAGACGGAAGAGGGACGCAAGTGGATCGAGGAATACGAAAAAACAATGGGCAAACCGCCGGGAACCTATTCCGACTACGCCTATGAGTCTGCCAACATCATCCTTGACGCCATTGCCAAGGCGATCAAGGACAACGGCGGGAAAAAGCCGACGCGCGAACAGGTTCTGGAAAACGTCCACAATACGAAAGATTACCAGGGCACGTTCGTCAAGGTCTCTTTTGACGATAAAGGGGACAACGTGTATGCGGACGTCTTCGTATACAAGTTTGAAAAGGACGGTACAACCTTTATCGGTAAGATTGATTAGGGAAAAGCGGGACCGTATGACGGGATGAACCAGGATGGCCTGCAAAAGGGGAGATGCGCAAAAGACCTCTTTTGCAGGTTTTTTGTGTTCAGCCGGGGATCCGCCATCGTGGCAACTTTCGCTTACCAACAGGTCAGCCATCTGTTCGCCCGAGTCCCTGAAATGGCTTTCGGCAGAGTTTTTTTATTAAAAGCAATTCTCATCCTCACTAGATTAGAATTATTCTAAATAACATTGACAACCAGGTATATTAAGATTATTATCAAATTATAATAATTCTAAATTAGGTGATGACAGTATGAATCCGGAAATTGATCAAGTATGCAACGTGACAAAAAACAGAAACCTTTTTGTATTGGCTGCTTTCCTGACGCTCCTTTTTGCCATGCTGGAAATGGTGTACGGCTTTTTCTCCGGTTCCCTGATGATTATCGGCGACGGGGTGCATATGAGTTCGGACGCGATTTCGCTGATCCTTTCCCTCATTGCCGCCGTCATGGCAACCAAGGCAGCCAACCACAAAAGGACGTTTGGATACAAGCGGCTTGAGCCCATCGCAGCCTTTGTCAACGGACTTACCCTGATTGTCATTCCGCTTTACATCATAGCCGAGGCGATCAGCCGCCTGTTTCACCCGGTGGAGATCATGCCCAGAGAAATGATGGCAGTGGGAATTGTGGGATTGTTGATCAATGCCCTGGTCGGCTTCATTTTGTCCAAAGGCAACGGGAACCTGAACATGCGCAGCGCACTTTTGCACGTTGTGGCCGACATGGTTACCAGCTTGAGCGCGGTGCTGGCGGCTGTTGCCATTCTGTTGTTTGACGCCGTCTGGATCGACCCTGTGGGCAGCATCATCAGCTCCGTCTACATTATTCGCGGCGGCATTGCCATTACCAGGGAATCGTTCAACATTTTGATGGAGGGAACACCGAACGGCTACTCCGTGGAAGGAATCCGGAACAGCATTCAAGGTCATCATCAGGACCTGATTGTCGATGACGTAAAAGTATGGTGCTTGAATGAAGAAGAAGTGTACACGCTGATCCGGGTAAACTCTTCCAACAAGATGATGACCAACACGCACAAGGTCATCCAGCGCATCAAGGAATTGGTTTCCCACACCACCAACATTCCGTTTGAAAATATTTACGTGGATGTCAGATAAGCCATGTTTCAAAGGACGACAGGAAAATGGAAGAAACGGAGGAACATTAGAATAAGCAGCAAAATCACGATTAAAATGGAAGGGATGTCGTTTTCACAACCTGGCGGCAAAACTTTTTTGATCCAATCAAACAAGGAGGGGACACGTTTTTTTGCGCGTCCCGGCTCTGAATGGAGGTGCTCCGGATGGAGAGATTTCGTTGTTTGCGCGTCAACAAGACCGAAGAATCCTTTTCTGTGAAAACAGCCGAGTTGACACTGGACGATTTGCCCGCAGGGGAAGTGCTGATTCGCGTTCGCTACTCAAGCGTCAATTACAAGGATGGGCTGGCCTGCACGCCAAACGGACGGATTGTGAAATCCTATCCCTTTGTCCCTGGCATTGATCTGGCTGGCGTGGTGGAATCTTCGTCGGATGAGCGGTTTCAGGCGGGAGACCAGGTTCTGGTGACCGGATTTGAACTGGGCGTCAGTCACTTTGGCGGTTTCAGCGAGTATGCCCGGGTTCCGGCGGATTGGGTGGTGCCGTTGCCGCATGGACTAAGCCTGAAGGAAGCGATGATCCTGGGCACGGCAGGCTTTACCGCCGGATTGTCCGTACAAGCTTTGGAAGCGCAGGGGATCCACCCTGGGCAAGGGCCGATTCTGGTGACGGGCGCGACGGGCGGCGTGGGAAGCATGGCCGTCGCGATGCTTGCCAAACGCGGTTATTACGTCGTCGCCAGCACCGGAAAGCTGTCCGAATCGGCCTATTTGCAACAGCTGGGGGCGAAAGAGATCGTATCCCGGGAAGAGGTGTCGCCGGAACAGGTGAAACCTTTGGAGAAACAACGCTGGGCCGGCGTGGTCGATCCCGTTGGCGGAAACACCCTTGCCTACGCGCTCAGCACCACGAAATACGGCGGAGCCGTTGCGCTCAGCGGGCTTGCCGGAGGAACGAAGGTTACCACTACCGTCATGCCGTTTATTCTTCGCGGCGTCTCTTTGATCGGGATTGAATCCGTGTACTGCCCCATGAATGTCCGGGAAAAACTGTGGCGCAGACTGGCGGATGACCTCAAGCCGGAGCAGCTTGCGGACATGGTTTATGCGGAAGTCGGCCTGGAGGGGATTTACCCGATCACCCAAGAGATTCTGCAGGGCAAGGTACGCGGCAGAACGCTCGTCACGCTGTGAGACACAGGGGATTGGGAAGAGGGCAAACCATGCAAGAAGGTGCGGATCAGCCCCGCACCTTCTTGCATGAGCTGATAAAGTGCTTATGTCCGCCGTTTTTTGCCCTTGCTCGTTTGCCTGCTGTTCATCCCCTTGTTGAATGCCCGAGAGCGCGGACCTCCTCCCACGGCGTGCTGTTGTCGGGTATTAAAGCTTTTGATGGCTGCGTTGGTGCCGCCAGCGCCGTTAACTCCGGCCCCGTCCGCAACCTGGGTAGCGGATGCGTTTGCCCTGCGCCTTCCCAGTTTTACGACCTGGTCATTGAGGATGACCACTGCTTTTATGCCATGTTTCTGTTTTCTTCTTTTTTCCCTCCATCCCGACTGCTTTCCGTTCATTCCCCGGTTGGCGGCTTTTCCGCCGGCTCCCACACTTTGCTGCTGCTGCGTATTGGTCGAATCAATCGCGGCATTGTTTCCGGCTGCGCTGTTCCGTCCCGCGCCGCTGGCGATTTGGGTCGTGTTCGGCGCATTGGTGAACTGACTGTTGAGGACCACCACGATTTTCCTGTTTCCGGACAGCGGGGCTTTCACAATCATTCGCTTCCGCCCCTTTTGGAAGATGACGGTCATTTTGTCTCTGCAACATGCCATGTCGACTCAATCCTTTTTGAATGGAATCACTTATTCCAATGCGTTCAAAAGAGAAAACGTGCGGGATGTTGTCCAGGAAAAAGGAAAATGTGTGTTGGCCACTGGTTCCGGCAAGGGAGGCGGATTTGGCGCGAAGTTGCGGCATTGGGGGATCGGCCGGCTTGCCGGATCCTGGCTGGTTTTACGTCTTCTGTCTGCCATCGCCTGGGCAGATCTTTTTCGGCTGGAGACATTGCGGGCGATTGCGGAATAGAGTGATAAGGATTCTGGAATTTTCGCACAGGGAGAGGGAACACATGCGGATACATGTCGTGCAAAGAGGAGACACGTTGTGGAGCATTTCACAGCGGTACAAAACCACGATCAGCCAAATTGAACTGGCCAACCAACTGGAAAATCCCGATGCGTTGGCCGTAGGGCAGGCACTGGTGATTCCGGAAGCGAATCGGGAGTACATCGTCCAGCCGGGAGACACCCTTTGGATGATCGCGCAGCGGTACGGAACGACGGTGCAGACGCTTGCCCAATTTAACCGCATTTCCAATCCGGCGTTGATTTACGCAGGACAGATGATCCAGCTGCCGGCCCAGCTTCATGCCGTTCAGCAGGGTGAAACGCTCTGGTTGATCGCCCAGCGGTACGGGACAACGGTTGATGCGCTGGTGCAGGCAAACGACCTGGAAAATCCCGACTTGCTCTACCCGGGTCAGGTACTCTGGATCCCCGCTGCCGCCAGACCAGGCATCGAGGTGAATGCCTATACGACGACCATGGATGAGGCGGGCAGGCAGGAAGTGCTGAGCCTGGGCAATCACCTGACGTATTTGACGCCTTTTTCCTATACCATTCGCACGGACGGCAGCATCACCAGCCTGTACGATACACTTGTCCTGCAGGCGGCCCAGACAACCGGCACCGTGCCGCTGCTTGTCCTTACCAACTTTGCCGAAGGGACGTTTCAACCGGAACTGGCCGCGGCGCTGTTGCGCAATCCGCAATTGCAGGAAACTCTCTTGACCAACCTGCTGGAGCTGATGAGCAGAAAAAATTACCGGGGGGTCAATTTCGATTTTGAGTACGTCTTGCCGGAAGACCGGGAAAATTACAACGCGTTTCTGCGCAGGTCGGCGGAGAGGCTGCGCCCCCTCGGCTACACCCTGTCCACATCGCTCGCTCCCAAAACAAGCGGCCAACAGCGCGGTGTTCTCTATGAAGCCCACGATTACGAAACGCACGGAGAGATTGCCGATTTTGTGATCCTGATGACGTACGAATGGGGTTGGGTCGGCGGACCGCCGTGGGCCATCGCGCCGATCAACGAAGTGAAGCGCGTCCTCGATTACGCCGTCACGGCCATCCCGCGCAACAAGATCCTCATGGGAATGCCGCTGTACGCCAGGGATTGGAACATTCCCTTTGCGGAGGGGACGTTTGCGCAAACCATCTCGCCGCAGGATGCCATCCGCCTGGCGATTCGCTACGGCGCTGCGATCCAGTACGACGAGACCTATCAGGCGCCGTTTTTCCGCTATGTGGATGAAAACGGCCGGCAGCATGAAGTCTGGTTTGAAGACGCCCGCAGCGTGCAGGCGAAGTTTGACACGGTGAAAGAGTACGGACTGCGCGGGATCAGTTACTGGGTGTTGGGCAACCCGTTTCCGCAAAACTGGCTGCTGCAGCAGAGCAACTTTTTGGTGCGGAAAATCGGTTGACCGAAAAAAACCGGATTTCTCCAACAGACAGACTGCCCGATCATGGCAGACATTGCGATTGCACAGCATTTTCCCCGGTGCAGCATGCGCTGGCCGGGGGAGTTTTTTTCGCGTACGTGCGTGCAGCGCCGGCACAGGGAGCTTTTATTGTTTTCCAGAAAGCGGGAGAAAAGGCACCTCGAACTATGGTGGTGAAAAGCGCTTCGTGTTATCATCTTTGAATAGCTAGTTACTGAAAAATTTGCCGAAAATTATACCAGTACTGTAAGAGAGCTGGTCGCCGCCAATGCAAAAAGCCAGGCGGGTCTGGCTGGTTTGGATCGGCTCTTCTCACAAACATGCCGGGTGAAACAATGAAAGTCGTCAATTTGCAACTTGAGTTCTGGATGTTTCTCGCCGCGATGGCGATCAAGTTCATGGTTGTGCACTGGATGCTTTACGGTGAAATTCTCGTCTGGCATTTTGTGCCGGGCGATCTGGCCGCGTTGCTTTTTGTCGCGATTGGACTGGAACTGCTGAAGCCAAAAGGAAAAGCGGTCTGGTACCAACTGGCAAACTTCATCATGACCACGTTGTTAATGGCCATCATCCTCTACGATGATTACTACGGGGCCATCGTCACCTTGGACGCCATCAGGCAACTTCATCAGGTTGGACAAATTACGGACAGCATTTTTTCGTTGCTTCATTTCTCGTATTTGCTGCTGTATCTCGATCTTGTGATTGGCGCGCTGCTGATGATCCGGCGGCGCGGCCGGAGTGCAAAAAGCCTCAAACTCAAAAGGGTTTCTCTCGCAGCCATCCTGCTTCTACTGCTGGCAGGATGCACCGCCAACATCCAGGCAAATGCGGAAATCATCAATGAACGCAAGCAATCGGAAAAAATGGGGCTGATCGGCTATCAGGCGTATCAGGCCGTGCGCTATCTGTTTCATGACGAGTTGATTGCGGTTTCGCCAGACGTGATCGAAGAATGGAAAAAGGCTTCGCAGCCAACCGCAAGGAAACACTTTGGCGCTGCGGAAAACTTCAACCTCATCGCCGTGCAGCTGGAATCCTTTCAAAACTTTCCGGTTCTGGCCGAGGTGGACGGCGAACCGCTTACGCCGGTCCTCAACCGGTTGGCGCGGGAGAGCATCTATTTTCCCCGCATTTTTCAACAGATTGGCAAGGGGAATACATCGGACGCGGAATTTGTGTTCAATACCTCGCTTTATCCATTGGGCAACGTTCCCATGTCCCAATTCTATCAGGGCAAGGAGATCCCCAGTTTTCCCCGCTTGCTTGCGGAAAAGAGATACCAAACGGCAACCTTCCACACCAACGACGTGTCGTTTTGGGACAGGGACAAGCTTTACCGGACGCTGGGATTCCAAAAGTATTACGACAAACCGTTCTTTGGGGAAGAGGACAAAATCGCGTTCGGCGCATCGGACGAGGTGCTTTATCAAAAAACAGTGGAAGAGCTGGTCCGAATGAGTCAAAGCGGAAAGCCTTTTTATGCCCATGTGATTGCGATGTCAAGCCATCATCCGTTTAAAATTCCGGAAGAAAAGCAACGCCTGACGCTTCCCGCAGCATATCGGGATACGGCGGCTGGCAATTATCTGGAAGCCGTTCATTACGCAGACTTTGCCCTCGGCACGCTGATTGAGGGGTTGAAGGAAAACGGCCTGTGGGAAAACACGGTGCTCGTCGTCTACGGAGACCATTACGGGTTCATGCCGGAGACTCCGGCGGACGAAGAAATGATGGGGAAGATCCTCGGACGGGACTACGATCCGGTCGTCGACAAGTTCAACATCCCCTTGCTGATCCGCGTTCCCAATCTGTTGCAGGGAACCGTGGTGGAAGAGGTAGGCGGACAGGTTGACATGATGCCCACCGTCGCCAATTTGCTGGGAATTCCGTTGGAAGATTACCTGCATTTCGGCCAGGATTTGCTGAACGAGAAGGATCATTTGCTGGGCATCCGCTTTTATCTGCCGACCGGCTCCTTTGTCACGAATGATTTGTTTTATATACCCGGTGAGTATTTTGAGGAAGGGGAAGTGATCCCGCTTGCCGGGCGAAAGATCACGCTCGAACATTACCGGGACGAATATGAAACAATCGTGCAAACCTTGAAGGAATCCGATGCGTACCACTACTACCTGCTGAATGCATGCGGGGATCCCTCGCATCCGATCCCCTGCACGGAACCTGGCAAGGCAGACTGAAACAAAGAAAGAAGACAGTAGACAAAATGGATTGACGATTGACAACAACTTTTCGCCTTTGCCATTATGAAAAAAGCAGAAGCCTTTCGAAAAATCAGGTGGAGAATGAGGGTTTCATGGATACCATCACCCATGCGCTGTTCGGATTGACGCTGTACGGCGTCATCGACAAACGAGCCTTTCAGCCTGAATTGAAAAAAAGCGTTCTGGCCGCCGCCATCGTCGGAAGCCAGATTCCCGACATCGACGTCATCAGCAGCCTGACCGAGACCGGGAAAATCATGTCCCAAATGTGGCATCGCGGCTTGACCCATTCCGTATTCCTGGCTCCGGTCTGGGCCTTGCTGATCTGGTGGCTGTGCCGGATGTTGTTCAAAAGCAAAGACGCTCTTATCTACAAAATCAGCCTGGTTGCGGTGTTGATCCATATCGGAACCGATGCGCTGAACAGCTGGGGAACGGGTTTGTTGGAACCTTTTTCCTCTGTTCGGGTCAGCATCGGGGCCATTCCCATCGTCGATGTGGTGTTCTGGGTTGCCATACTGGCCGGGTGGCTCTGTGCCTTTTTCATCAAGCGCTGGCCGTCCCATTACATGTTGCGCGCAGCGTGGGCGGTGATGGCGATTCACATCCTGGCGCAGACCGCACAGGTGTATGCGATCCACCGGGAGATGGGCGCTCAGTTTGAGGAGATGGCCGTTTCGGCAAGCTTTATCCCTGGACAGTTTCAGGCATTTGGAAAATTACAGGGCAAAGTTGAAATTTTCGCCGTTTCTCTCTTTTCCGGTGTCTCCCATGTGGAGACCCTTCCATCCGACGATGATGCCGATCTGAAGCTTCTGTTCGAGAAAAATCCCCGCGCAGAGGTGCTGTATGCCTGGTCACCTTTTGTCGTGGTCGTAAACAACGAACAGGTTCTCGGCATCTACGATCCCCGTTTCTATCGCAACGGCAATTCGTTCTTGGCAGAATACATCGAAAAATAAACCCGCCGTCCAGCGGTTGCGGATGATTTCGCAATCTTTCGCTGGCAGCGGGTTTTTTCTCTTTCACGGATGGGGTCGGATCCACGCCCGGTTTTCTTGCTGGCAAGAAGGCCGCTTTCTTCGGGGGAGTGGTTACGGCAATCATGGCGATCTTGATGATGTCAGCAGAAAGATCCTGCAGATGACACGGCCGCAGGCTTTTGAGTGGAAACTTTTGGACCAACCCACTATAAAAATTGTTTATAAGAGTATTTGATTCTCATATTCTGAATTTTTAAACTTGCCTGTTTATAGTGGCTGCAGTTAAAATATGCTTAAATTGTACAGACGAATCCTTTAAGCTAGCCGCAAGGCCCTGGTGAACACATGGTCAAGCGGCGCGAGAGGAGGGAATACCGGCGATCCACCAAGCGATGCGAATTCTCCAGGGGATTTCGTGTTGAAAAAACGGAAGACCCTAAAGTGGACAAGGGACTTTTAGTTAAACTGAAAATTCTGATAATTCTGTCCTCAAAAAATCCATTTGCAAGGGGGAAAAACAGTATGAAAAAGATGTTCATGTTTTGGCTTGTCGCCGCTTTCCTGATCGTGACGGGATGTTCCCAGGAAGCGGGCGGCGGCGTGGCCGCGGGACCATCCACCATTGAAAAGATTTTGGACCGAAACAAACTGATTGTGGGCACTTCACCGGGATATTTTCCATTTGAGATGAAGGACAAAGATGGCAACAACGTCGGCTACGACATTGACCTGGCGAAAGCCATTGCCGATGCGCTGAAGGTAGAGCTGGAGTTTAAGGAGTATGAATTCAACGGATTGATTCCGGCGCTGCAAACAGGTGACATCGACATGGTGATCTCAGGGATGACGATTCGCGGTGACCGCGCGCTCGCCGTCAGTTTCTCCGATCCCTACTATTCCGCCGGTCAAGTGTTGATGGTCCCGGAGTCGGATACCACGACAAAAAGTTGGGAGGATCTGGATCAACCCGGAAAGAAAATTGCTATTGCCACAGGGACAACGGGAGCATTGTTGGCTAAACAGTTGTTTAAAAACGTGGAATTCATGGAATTTGACGGCTTTTCCAATGCAGCCCTGGCTGTCAAGCAGCAACAGGCTGATGCGATTGTCTTTGACGAACCGGCAGCCGCCGTTTACGAGTTGATGAACGGGGACAGCGTCCGCGTGATCTACGAACCCCTGTCCAGCGAGAACCTGGGGATTGCCGTTCCTCTCAACGACCACGCGACCATTCAGTGGCTGAACTCGTTCCTGGCTTCCTACCGAAACGGCCCCGCCGATCAGGCTTCCATCCAGAAATGGTTCAAGTCAAATGAGTGGATCAACAATGTCCAGCAGGAATATTAAGTCCCCAGTCAATTTCTGGATACGGGAAGCAGGAGGGATCTGAATGGGCAATTCGTGGCGTGTTATTCCTGATAATTTTGATCTTCTGCTGCAAGGTTTGTGGGTCACGCTGGAATTGTCAGCGTGCGCACTCCTGGTCAGCATCCCGATCGGCATCATCCTGGGACTTTGCCGTATTTCACGCAACCGCGTCATTTCCTTTCTCGCGCTCTGCTACGTGGAATTTGTTCGCGGTGTTCCGCTGCTGGTTCTCTTGTTCTGGATTTATTTCGTTCTCGGCAAGTTTTTGAAAATGGGTCCGTTCCTCTCCGGAGTAGTGGGACTTGGCTTGTTTTCCGCCGCCTTTATCGCGGAAATTGTTCGTGCCGGGATTCAGGCTGTGCCGCGCGGCCAGATGGAAGCCGCCCGTTCTTCCGGGATGACCTACTACCAGGCCATGCGCTTCATCATCCTGCCGCAGGCTTTCCGCAAAGTGGTGCCTCCAATGGCTTCCCAATTCATCACGCTGATCAAGGATTCTTCCCTGGTGTCCGTGATCTCCGTCATCGACTTGACCCTGGTCGCCAAGAACATTGTGGCCACTTCATTCCGTGCGCTGGAAGTATGGACCTTTGTCGCATTCATGTACTTTTTCGTCACCCTTACCTTGTCGCAGTTGATCGCCCTGATCGAGCGGCGCTATCGGGTATCCGATTAATGGAACCGCACATTCAAGAAGTGGCAAAGGAGGCCCGACCTTGATCAAGATCAAACAGGTAAACAAAAGTTATGGAAAAGTAAAGGTTTTGCATGACATCAACCTGGAAGTTCCCGAATCCCACGTCTACGCCGTGATTGGCCCGAGCGGCGCAGGGAAGAGCACCCTGATCCGCACCATCAATGCCTTGGAGACGATCCAGTCCGGTGAAATCATCGTAGACGGGATTTCCGTTCACGACAAAACGACCAATATCAATCAGCTGCGTTCCAACATCGGGTTTGTCTTTCAGTCGTTTAACCTGTATCCGCATTTGACTGCGGTGGAAAACGTTACCATTGCTCCGATTCAGGTAAAAAAGGTGCCCAAAGAGCAGGCGGAGGAAAAGGCGAAAGAGCTGCTTGCCTCTCTGGGCCTGGGCGACAAGTTCCACTCTTATCCCGGCCAGTTGTCCGGGGGACAGCAGCAGCGCGTGGCGATTGCCAGAGCATTGGCGATGGATCCCAAGGTCATGCTTTTTGACGAGCCGACTTCGGCGCTTGACCCGGAGATGATCAAGGAAGTGTTGGACGCCATGCGCAAGCTCGCGTCCAGCGGCATGACCATGATGGTGGTCACGCACGAAATGGGGTTTGCACGCGAGGTCTGCAACCAGATCGTGTTTATGGCCGATGGAAAAATTGTGGAAGTGTCGCCGCCCGAACAGTTTTTCACCAATCCCCAATCGGAGCGGGCGAAAGACTTCCTTTCCAAAGTCTTGAACCACTAAAAAGCCGGAATTTGGACAAAAACCGCGACGGAGGAATGTAACGATGACGACCATCTATACCAACGGAAAGTTTTACACCCTGGATCCGTCCGTGCCAACCGCGGAAGCTGTCGTCGTGCGGGATGGGCGAATCCTCGACCTGGGAAGCCGCCACGACATGCTGTTGCAGTGGGGACGTCCCGATGCGGAAGTGAGGGATTTGGGAGGATGCACGGTTACCCCCGGGCTGATCGACAGCCATCTCCATCTGGGTTCCGTCGCTTCCAACCTGATGACCCTGGATCTGTCCGGAATGACCTCCAAGGACCAACTTTTGCAAGCCATCCGGGCACGTGCCGAACAAACGCCCTCATCGGAATGGCTGCAGGGGAGAGGGTGGGATGAGAACCGCTTTTCGGATGGCGGATTGCCCACCATCGAGGAACTTGACCGCGTGGCCCCGCATTGTCCCGTATTTCTCACGAGGATCTGCGGACACGTCTACCTGGTCAACAGCAGGGCGCTGGAGATCGCCGGCTATTTCCCGGGAATGGAGGTTCCACCGGGAGGCACGATCGTGACCGATCCGCAGACGAAACAGCCTACGGGTCTGGTGCTGGAAACAGCCTCCAGCCTCTTCACCCGGCATATCCCGGAACCGAGCTATGCGCAGTGGAAGCAGGTGTTGCGGCAAGCCATCCAGAAGGCGATGCAGTGCGGCCTCACCAGTTGCCACACGGAAGACTTGCGCACCTTGGGCGGCTTGGATCAAACTTGGCAATTGTACGATGAACTGTTGAACCAGGAGAAACTGGGGCTTCGCTGCAATCTTTTGATTTACTATCCGCATGTGAAACGGCTCGTCGAACGGGGGATGTACGCCGGTTACGGCAATGCGACGCTGCAGATCGGTGCGGTCAAGTTTTTTGCGGATGGAAGCTTCGGAGGACGGACGGCTTACCTGGCTGAACCGTACACGGATGATCCGGAGAATACCGGCAGCAAAATTCACGAACCGGATGTGCTGTACCAGCTTTTCCGGGAAGTGCGGGAAGCTAACCTGCCAATTGCCGTGCATACGATCGGCGACAAAGCGCTGGAAATGGTGTTGGACACTCTGGACCGCCTTCCTTCGGCAGCCTATCGGGACCGCATCATCCACACCTCGCTGCTCCGTCCCGATCTGCTGGAGCGGCTGAAACGGCCCAACTTCGTGGCCGATATCCAACCCCGTTTTGTCGTGGGCGATTTCCCCTGGCTGATCGACCGAATCGGTCCGGAACGGGCATCGCAAGCTTACATCTGGAAAACCATGCTGGAAAAGGGGATCCAGTGCGCTGGCGGTTCCGATGCCCCGGTCGAACCGCTGGAACCGTTGCTGGGCATTCATGCGGCTGTCACCCGGCGCGCTCCCGGCGGAAACGGGGAAAGCTACTTCCCGGAACAAAATCTGACCGTGGAACAGGCAGTGCGCCTGTTTACACTGGGCGGAGCTCTGGCAACCAATGAAGAAACGTGCAAAGGGACGCTCAGCAGAGGAAAGTACGCGGACATGACGGTCTACGATCGGAACCTGTTTGAGATCGAACCTGACGAGATCCTCGACACCCATGTTGTGATGACCGTCATCAACGGAGACATCACCTATGAGCGCGGAGGCAACAAAAATGTAAGCGAAGTGTAAAGGGCTGGTTTCATCCGGCACATGCAAAACGCTCCCCGGCTGCCTGGAGAGGGGAGCGTTTTCCGTTTGTTTTGCACGGGACGGCTTTGTATGGGAAGGCATGTGCACGCTATCATCCGGTCATGCAAACCCGTTTTCAAAATTTGGGAGCATACCGAAATTTGACACAACCTGTTACAATAGATAGCGGCTATTTATTCCGGGAGGTGGAGCATGAAAATCATCGTAGGAATCACGGGAGCAAGCGGGGCCATCTACGGGATTCGCACGCTGGAAGCCCTGCACAGACTCGGCATCGAAAGTCATCTGATCGTCAGTGACGCAGCGGTCCAGACCATCCAGTATGAGACCTCGTATACCTTGGAACAGGTATGCAAGCTGGCCACCCGGGTTTACAGCCAGAAGGACATCGGCGCCGCCATTTCCAGCGGCTCATTCAAGGTGAACGGGATGATCGTCGCTCCTTGTTCCATCAAGACATTGTCGGCGATCGCCAACAGCTTCAACGACGAATTGATCGTCCGCGCGGCGGATGTCCAGCTGAAGGAGAGGCGCAAGCTGGTGCTGCTCGTGCGGGAAACCCCGCTCAATCTCAGCCACCTGCAGCACATGATGCTGATCACGCAGATGGGCGGCGTAATCCTTCCGCCGGTTCCGTCGTTTTACCACCAGCCGAAGACAATTGACGACATCGTCAACCATACGGTAGGAAAAGCGCTTGACCAGTTTGGCATCGAGGCGGATCTGTTCAAGCGTTGGACCGGGTTTGAAGCGTAACGGATCGCAATCGGCAAAAGCAAATGGGGAAGAGGCGGCAATGTCTTCTTCCTGACGTTTTTGCCGGCACAGACTGTTTGAATGGAGGATATGTTTGGAACTTTCGCTATTGGAAATACTCATCGCTTTGTTTGCCCTGCTTTTGGCCGGGTTCGCCAAGGGAATCAGCGGGATGGGGCTGCCCGCAATCGCCACCCCCATTCTCGCCGTGCTGTTTGACTTGCAGACGGCGATCGCAATCACCATTTTTGCCACATTTGTGACCGATGTGATCATGCTGGCAAGGATTCCGAAGAGTTGGGGACTGATCAAAAAGGCGGGCATCCTGATGATTTTCGGCATTTGCGGCATTGTTGCCGGTTCCCTCCTGCTGGTAAACATCAACCAATCCATCTTGACGGGAATTCTCGCGCTGGTGATTCTCGCCTTTGTGGTTACCTCGTACTTTTCCCTTTTGCCGTCCATTCAGCAGCGGCGTTCCCTCGACTGTGCCGTTGGGTTGGGATGCGGAATTCTGCAAGGTGCGGCAGGAGCGAGCGGGCCGATCATCAGCATGTACCTGTTGCAGATGAAGCTTAAGCGAAACGAGTTTCTGTTTTTGCTCAACTGCTTTTTCGCCATGGTGGACCTGACGCAATGCATCTCGGTCTATCAGCTCGGATTGTACAAGGGGGAGATACCGCTGTTTTCGCTTCTGTCGCTGGTCCCCGTTTTGACAGCGATGGCGCTGGGCATGTTCGTGCAGAAAAAAATCTCCGACCGGCTTTTCCGCAATGCTGTGCTGTGCGTGATGACCGTAAGCGGTCTGGTGCTGTTGTGCAAATCCTTTGGCGTTCTCTAGGAGAGCGCCTTGATTTTTTTCAGCCGTTTGCCGAACCATTCCCAATTTTCATGACCATCCCGTCCAATTGCCGTCCCGCTTGTGTTTGGACCCAGCGAGCGGTTTCGACCAATTTCTCCAGATCGGTGCCGGTTGTTTCGCCCATTTGGTGAAACATGTTGACCAAGTCTTCCGTGCAAACATTGCCAGATGCTTTTGGCGTAAAGGGACAACCGCCCAACCCGCCAATGGAAGAATCGAAACGGACCACTCCCTCCAGATAGCCGGCGTACACATTGGCCAGACCCAAACCGCGGGTATTGTGAAAATGCAGCCCCAAGTCCACATTGCCGAAAGATTTGCGGAATTCGCGGACTGTCTCCCGCACCTGCTGCGGATGGGCAAGGCCTGCCGTGTCTGCCAGGGTGATTTCCCTGCATCCGGCTTCACAAAAGAGGGAAGCGATCTTCAGCACCCGACAGAGAGGGATATTGCCTTCATAGGGACAACCAAACGACGTGCCCAGCACGCCCACCACGTTTCTTCCCGCTGCTGCCGCCTCCCGGATGACAGGCACCAGTTCCTGACAGGATTGTTCCACCGTCCGCCTGCTGTTTCGCCGGTTCAGTTCGTCGCTTGCAGCCAACACGACATGCAGCGTATCCACGGACGTCGCAAGGGCGCGTTCCAACCCGGAGCGGCTCAAGACCAGCCCGGCATACGAGACTCCTTCTGCCCGGGGCAGGCGGGCCAACACTTCCTCGGCGCCTGCCATTTGCGGCATAACCCGGGGATTGACGAAAGAAACCGCTTCGATCTTTTTCAGCCCCGCCGCTGTCAGCCGTTTGATCATTTCCACCTTTTGCTCGACGGAAAAAAAGGTGTTTTCGGTTTGCAGCCCGTCGCGGGGGCCCACTTCGCAGATCCGGATCATTCCCATTCCTCCTTGTCCTCCTTTTCCGCCAGGGTGAGATGGCGCAGCACATGGTCGCGGCCCTTGTAAATATGTTCCAGCATGGCGGATCTCGCCCGTTCCGGATCGCCGCTCTGAATCGCTTCCGCAATGGTTTGGTGGTCGAGCAGGGAACGCTTGATTTCCGATTGGTCATACCAGTAAAAGGAACGGTACACCAGCGGAAGCACAATCACCTTGGAGATCAAAAACTGGATGTGATCGTTTTTGCAGGCGTTCAGCACCGCTTCGTGAAAACGGTTGTTGAGCAGCACGATGTTTTTGATCTGCCTGTTTACCGGCTTCGTGTCCGGCAATTGTTGAATGGCCTGGGCGTAGAGGCGGTTTGCCGCAAACAGCTCATCCAAATCGGTTTCCGCACGCCGCACCGCTGCCTGGCTGGCGGCGTAACTTTCCAGCAAAGCGCGCAGGTCGTAGATTTGCCGCACATCTGTCGGCGAGAAGCTGCGAACGCACATTCCCCGCTTCAACGATGTAATCAAGCCTTCCGATTCCAGCCTTTTCAAAGCCTCACGGATCGGGGTCCGGCTGACGTTCAGCTCGGCAGCCAGGAATTCCTCGGTGAGCCTTTTTCCCGGCTCGTAATCCCCTTCGAGAATCGCGTTGCGAATAAACTCGTATGCTTCCATCCATCACACCCCTTTTTCACATTGTATACAACGAAAACCAATGCATGATTCCGACGAAAACCGGTTGCGCGAAAATCAAAAAATGCCCGAACGATTACAGCAGAATCTCATCATTCTTTCATGAAAGGCCGTATTTTTTTCTCCAAGTGAATGGAATATTTCGATAAAAAAGAAGTGCGGCAGAAATGGAATGAATCTTCTGAATTTGGACTATATTTTTGTATACGAACTGCAATGCCTCCCGGCCAAAGGACATCTTGGACGCTTAAGGAGGGGATGAAATGGGCGATGCAACGGGCAAATTGCCTTTGGAAGGAGTTCGCGTGCTGGAGGCTGGGACACTTTTGGCAGGCCCCTTCACCGGCAGGCTCCTGGCCGATTTCGGCGCGGAAGTGATTAAAATTGAACCTCCCGACCGGGTGGATCCGATGCGTTCCTGGGGACAGCAAAAAGACGGCCACGGATTGTGGTGGCCCATCCAGTCCCGCAACAAAAAGTCGATTACCCTCAATCTGCGGGTAAAGGAAGGGCAGCAGATCTTCCAGGAGCTGGTGCGCAAGTCGGATGTGATCATTGAAAACTTTCGGCCCGGGACGATGGAAAAATGGGGCCTGTCGTATGAGCGTCTGGCGGAAATCAATCCCGGTCTCATCATGGTGCGCACCTCCGGCTTCGGCCAAACCGGGCCTTACCGGGACCGGGCCGGCTTTGGCAGCATTGGCGAGGCGATGGGGGGGCTACGGTATGTGACGGGTTTTCCCGACAAACCGCCGACAAGGATTGGCATCTCCATCGGGGACACGCTGGCCGCCCTGTTCGCCACGATCGGCTGCCTGACCGCCCTGCATGAGCGAACTTCATCCGGAAAGGGACAGGTCGTCGACACCGCACTGTATGAAGCGGTCTTCGCCGTCATGGAAAGCATTATCCCCGATTACCTGCTGGCGGGATACGTTCGGGAACGGATGGGAAACATTCTTCCCGGCGTCGCTCCTTCGAACATTTACCTGACCAGGGACGGGACGTACGTCGTGATTGGCGCCAATGCGGACACCGTGTTCCGCAGGCTGTGCCAGGCCATGAATCTGCCGGAGTTGGCCGACGATCCCAAATTCGCCACCCATCATGCCCGAAGTGAAAACATGGAGGAACTGGACCGGTTGATCGAATCCTGGACCAAAACCCTTGAGGCCAAAGAGTGTCTCTCCATCCTGGAAGCGCACGGCGTTCCATCCGGCCTCATCTACAGTGTCAGGGAGATGGTGGACGATCCCCATTACCAGGCCCGCGAAATGATCGTCAACGTGGAGCATCCGGTGTTTGGCCAATTTCCCATGCCAGGGATCGTCCCCAAGTTGAGCCGCACACCCGGAAAAATCAAGCACCCCGGTGCGGAGATGCCTGGCAAGCACAATGAACAGGTGTATCGCGACATCCTGGGGTTTTCTTCAGAACGTTTGCAGGAATTGCGAAAAAACGGGGTTATCTGAGGAGGAGTGGCAATGGAGCGGTTTGAAGGTTTTGGTTCGTCTTCCGGAGCGGGAAAGAGGCCGTGCATCCTCGTGGTCGATTTTATCAAAGGGTTTACGGACCCGGGCTGCCAGCTTGGATCAGACTACACGAAAGAACTGGCCAACACGAAACTGCTGCTGGATGCCGCAAGAAAACAGCAGATTCCCGTTCTTTTCACAACGGTCATGTATGAACCCCATTTCCGCGATGCCGGCCATTTCATTCAAAAAGTTCCGGCGCTTCGGGTCCTCACCGAAGGCAGCGAATGGACAAAGCTGGACCCGCGGCTGGAGAGAAGGGAGGATGCCGAACCGTTAATCGTAAAAAAATTTGCCAGCGCATTCTTTGGCACACATCTTCATTCCATTCTGACCAGCGAAGGGGTGGATACCGTCATCGTAACCGGGTGCACCACTTCCGGCTGTGTGCGCGCCACGGCGGTAGACGCCCTGCAGCATGGATACAGGGTTCTGGTGCCGGAACAGTGCGTCGGCGACCGTTCCCAATCTGCGCACCGGGCCAACTTGTACGACATGCAGACCAAATATGCGGATGTGGTCAGTGTGGAACGCGTTTTGGACTACCTGAATGAGGGGACACCACTTTAAAACAGGGGAAAACAGGGGGGAGAGCAAGATGTACAGAGTCGCTGTCGACGTCGGGGGAACATTCACCGATATTGTGCTGCAAAATGAGCAAACTGGAGACATCCAGATCGCCAAAGTGCCGTCCACGCCTTCCGACCAGTCCATTGGCCTGATGGAGGGCATTCGCAAGGTGGCGCAGGAAGCAGGCGTCGACCTGTCCGAAATCCGCAGCATCATTCACGGGACCACCGTTGCGACCAATGCCGTGCTGGAAGGAAAAGGGGCAAAGGTGGGGCTGATCACCACCGCCGGCTTCGAACAGATTCTGCATGTGGCCCGTTCCTGGACGCCCGCGCCCGTCAGTGCCTGGATCGGATTTCTGAAACCCGACCCCTTGGCCGATTTGGCGGATACGCGCGGAGCGAAGGAAAGGGTGACGGCGCGCGGGGAGATTTATCTGCCGCTGGATGAACAGGACATCCGCGAAAAGATTCAAGAGTTGTACGACAATGGCGTGGAGAGCCTGACAATCAGCTTGATCAATTCCTTCGCCAATCCCGTGCATGAAAAGAGGATCCGCGAAATTGCGCTGGAAATCAACCCGAATATTCCCGTATCCATTTCCTACGAGATCCTGCCGGAATTCCGCGAGTACGAACGCACGCTGACCACTGTGATGAACGCCTATGTCCGCCCGCCCATGCAGCACTATTTGCAAAACATCAAAAACAAACTGCAGGAGGAAAGGCTGAACAGCCGCGTCAGCATCGTCCGTTCCGACGGCGGGTTAATGAGCCTGCCGGCCGCGGCCGCCACTCCCGTGCACACCATGCTGTCGGGTCCGTCAGGGGGCGTGACCGCAGCCGCCATGATCGGCAGGCAGACCGGTTACCGAAACGTCATCTCGTTTGACATGGGCGGCACCTCGACGGATGTGGCCCTGACCTACGACGGTACGCCGCGCGTATCCCGGGAAACCAAGGTGGGAGTCTTCCCCGTCAAATCGCCTTCCCTGGAAGTGGTCAGCATCGGCGCCGGCGGCGGGTCCATCGCCCACGTCCCGCTGACGGGAGCGCTTCGCGTCGGTCCGCAAAGCGCCGGCTCGGAACCGGGGCCTGCCAGCTATGGCAAGGGGGGAGAAGAACCGACGGTGACGGATGCCAACGTGGTCCTGGGGTATCTTCCGCCCAGCCTGGTTGGCGGGGAAATGCAGTTGAACGTGGAAGCGGCGCAAAGGGCCGTGGGCAGGATTGCGGAGAAACTGGGCATCGACATCTACCGAGCGGCCAAGGGCATTTACGATATCGTCAACGAAAACATGTACGGAGCGATCCGCGTCGTCTCCGTGGAAAAAGGGTACGATCCGCGCCAATTCGCCCTGCTTGCCCTGGGCGGAGCCGGTCCGCTGCACGCCAATGCGCTGGGGCTGTTGGCCGGTTCGTTTCCCGTGATCATTCCTCCCACACCGGGCGTTTTGTCCGCGCTGGGCTTTCTCCAGTCCGACATCCGCAACGAATACTCCAAAACGTTTATCCATACGCTGGGCCAGCTTGATCCCGACAACCTGATCCGGCAGTTGTGCGAACTGGGCGAGGAGGCCGAGGAGTGGCTGGAGCAGGAAGCGGTCCCTGCGGAACACAGAAAAGTCTTGTACGAAGTCGATGTGCGCTACTTCCGGCAAGGCCACGAAATTCCCCTGCAAGTATCGCTGCCCGTTCTGGCGGAAAAGGGGCTTGACATTGTAAAGGAATCGTTTGACCGGATCCACGAGCAAATGTACGGATTCAAAATGGACATTGACAGGGAAATCGTCAACATCCGCGCGGTAGCCATTGGCAAGGTGATTTCCCCGGCCATGCCGGAGGTCGAACCAGGCTCGGAAGATTCTTCCCATGCAATCGTCAACGCGGAGCATCAGGCTTATTTTGACGGTCAGTTCCGCAAAACCCCGCTGTACGACCGGTCACGATTAAAACCCAACAACCAGGTTCACGGACCCGCCATCATTGTGCAAAAAGACAGCACGACCCTGGTGCTGCCGGGATTTGTGGCCACGGTGGATCAGCATCTGAACCTGCTGCTTGCAAAGGAGGTTTGAACGCATGCCGAACCTTGTGGAAAGGCCAGAAATTGACTCCATTACGGTGGATATCCTGGAAAACGCGTTGAAGAACATCAAGGAAGAAATGGATGTCACCCTGTACCGTTCCGCCATGTCTCCCGTCATCCGCGAACAGCACGACTGTTTTCCGATGATTACCGACCCGCAGGGAAAGATGGTGGTGGGGAACTTCGGCTCGCACGTGCCGGAAGTGGTGGCCCATTTTCCCGAAGGCCTTGAGGAAGGGGACGTCATTTTCCTCAGCGACCCTTTCAGCTGCGGCGGCTCCATCTCCCACATCAACGACTGGATGGTGATCGTCCCCATTTTTTATCAAAATACCCTGGTTGGGTACGCCTCCATGTTCGGCCATGTGATTGACGTCGGCGGGCCCATTCCGGCCAGCCTGCCGGTAGACGCCAAGACGATCTACGGCGAAGGGGTCCGTTTTCCGCCGGTCAAGCTGTTTGAAAAAGGAAAATTGAACAGCGCCATCATTTCCATCCTTAAGGCAAACACGCGCACTCCGATGGAGAACTACAGCGACCTGATGGCGATTGTCGCTTCCTGCCGGACAGCGGAGAAACGCGTGAAGGAACTGTGCGACCGCTTCGGAATTGACGTTTACTTCGCCGGACTGAATGCGCTGCTGGAGCGCACAAACCGTATGATGCGGGAGTTGATTCAGAACTTCCTGCCAACCACGCCCGCTTCCTTTGAAGATTACATCGACGATGACGGACTGGGCAACGGCCCTTTCAAAATGAAGCTGACGATCTGGCGGGAGGGAGATCAGGCCTATTTCGACTGGACGGGAACCGATCCGCAGGCGCCCGGCCCGATCAACTACTACCTGAGCGACAACATGTTCAAGATGTTTATCGGCGCTTTCCTGATCTCCGTATTTGACCCGGCGATCATGTTCAACGACGGATTTTACGACCTGTTGCACATCAGGACGCCGGAAAGAAGTTTGCTGCGCCCGGAGTTTCCCGCCGCGTTGGGCTGCAGAACGCATGCGCTCAGCCGCTTGTTCGACGTGCTCAGCGGCGCGCTCTCTCTCAACACGCCGCAAAACAGCCCGGCGGCCGGCTACGGCACCAGCCCCTATTTTATCTACTCCGGCCAAGACGACCACGGCCGCGATTTCCTCCTGATGGAAGTGATGTACGGCGGACTGCCGGGACGTCCGTTTGCGGACGGACTGGACGGCCATTCCTGGTGGCCAGCTTTTGTCAACATCCCCACCGAATACCTGGAGACGTACTACCCGCTCCTGGTGAACTATTACCGTACCGGCATCGATTCCGGTGGCGCAGGCAAGTTCCGCGGCGGAAACTGCAATGAAAAGCTGTACACCTGCCTGGCGAGCGGCACCGTCTCCATCCACGACGACCGCGCCAAACTCAAGCCCTGGGGAATCAACGGCGGGGAACCCGGTTCGTCTTCGTACAAGGTGTTGATCCGCCGCGACGGAACCCGTCAGGAACTGGCTTCCAAAGTGGACAATATCCAGGTGGAGAAGGGGGACCAGATTCTGTTTGTCACCGCCGGCAGCGGAGGCTGGGGAGACCCGCTGGAGCGCGATCCGGAAAAAGTGCGGCTGGATGTGGTCAGGGGACTGGTCAGCCTGGAAAAGGCGAAAAATGCGTACGGTGTGGTGCTTGATCCAAAGACGCTGGCTGTCGATCTGCAGGCGACCGAGAAGCTTCGCGAAGCGATCCGGGAAAGCAGGGGAGAACTGCCCGCCTTCAACTTTGGGGACAGGGACCAGGTTTTGGCCAAAGCTACCTGAGCCGCGCATCCATCAGGGGATTTACTTTTGATAGAAAAAAGGGAGGAATTTGTGATGAGCGAATGGAAGGACCCGCAATTTTACGTGGACATGGTGGAAAACCGGTATTTCGCCAACGTCGACAAATACGACCTCGAGAAAGTGTTGGCCTGCTTTTGCGAGGATGCGGTCTTCACCATCCAGTCCGCGCACTCCACGCACCGGGGACGCGATGTGGAAATCCGGGAGATGTTCATCAATTTGTTTCGCAACTACGCGCCGAAGATGGTGCACAAGGACTTCCGCCATGTCGTCGACCCGGAGAATCAACGCATCGCCTCCCAGTTTAACGTGGAGCTGATCTCTTCCGAAGGGGGCGAGGAAATTTTACTGACCAACTGCAATTTCTTCTACCTGGAAAACGGAAAATTCAAGGAAGTCTACGTGTACATGAGCGACGGGCAAAATGTGCTGGGCTGACCTTCTCTGCGCTCATTATAGGCAATTCCATATAAATTTCGCTTCTTTAACGGCTCTCCCAATTCGTTGGGGGAGTTGTTGCGTTTGAAAGAGGCGGCTCACCCTGCATCTCCCATGGCGTGAATCGTCAGGGCAATGCGAAAAAGCATCTGATCCTCTCCGTTTTCCGGGTGAAGGCCGGTTAACTCACGGATCAACTGCAGCCGGTATTTGATCGTATTCTTGTGGACGTACAGCATCTGCGCCGCCTCGCCGTGATTGCCGTTGGCCAGCAAAAACGCCTGCAACGTATGCAATAGCTGCCCGTTTTTCTCCCGATCGTAACGGATGATATTGCCCAGGCATTCCTCCGCCAAAAAGTGCGCTTCTTCCGCCGGATGATCGGAAAAGAGAATGCGTTCCAGTCCAAGTTTGTCGAATTGACAGATGCGGCTTTTTCCGCTGCTTTTTGAAGCTGATGCGAGGCGGCAGGCGGAACGAAAGCTGATCCGCGCCTCCCGGTAGCTCTTTTCGATTCCCATCCAGCCGGGATGGCAGCGGCCGATTCCAGCGCAGATAAATTTGCCGGACGGAACGGAGAGCTTGTCCAGCAACTGTCTGAGCTGACTGTTCGCCAAAGCGGAATCGCCGGGAACCGAGGGGAAAAGCAAAACGATCTGATTTTCCCGATCCAGCCCGTACAAGAGGGATGGATTGCTGTCCGCAAGCAGTCCGCGCACCGCTTCCAGCAAGGCGAGGTTTTCCTTGCATACGGCAATCCCGCCACTGCTTTGCGGCAAAGCTCCCAAAACGGCGGCGGTGTAGTGAGCGGCCAGTTCCCAGCCGACTTCCTCCGCTTTCTGGATCAGGCTTTCCCTGGACAACTTCGGCCCGCTGACCAACCGCTGCAAAAAGTCATTGCGAAAGCGCTGAAAGGTTTCGGTGACGCTCCGGTGCCGCTCAATTTCCAGCGACAGCAAGGCCGCGCTCTGTTCCAGGGCAACCTTCTCCCAGGGGCGGAGTTCTTTTTCCAGCTCCGCTGCGATTATCGCTCCGCTGACTGCGCCGCCTGTCAACAGCCACCGCACCCAAAACCCGTTTGCGAATTTTTCCAACAGCGGCTTTGTCCTTGCCAAACGGGAAGCGGGGGAGCTGAAGTGCCTGGCCATCAAGGACGCCTCCACCGCAGCCAACCCTTCATGCGGAGCGGGAACATCCCACTTCCACTTCAGACTGGGCACGCGAATCGAGATGGGGACGCACAGCAGTTCATACAGCAGGCGGGGCAGGGAGGAGACTTGCTCTCCGGCCGTCAGGAACTGATGAAACCGCTCGTAAATCGCGTGCGTTTTCTCCAGTTCCATCCGCTGCCTGTCATTGATGTGGCGGACGACCGGGACAATCACGTCGGACCAGGCTTTTTCCATCGGGAAAGAGAGAATCGGCATCTTACGCTGGTTCGCATGGCGGATGACGGCTTCGGGGAGAGCGGAAATGTACCGTCCCAATTTGATGGCGAACCCGGGCGTGCCGATCTGCGCCAAAGCGTCGATCAAGCGGATCAGCCCTTCGGCAGCCGTTTCCTGGGGCACCACGAACGGAAAACCTGTCGTCAGCACGAACTCTCCCGGCCGCAGCCATTTGTAGCCGTCGGGAGAATCAAAAGAAGTGACACCCGTCAGTTGGTTTTCCAGAAATGGTTCTCCCGCAAGGACAGCCATGCGGTCAAAACCGGCGACTTCGATCAACTCGCGTACCGTAATCATGCGATCCCTCCGTCGGGATGTTCTTATTTATTTATACAAAAAATGGAAATCCTTTTTGGCCAATCGGCCAAAGGAGATGTTTGAATCTTTTGATAATAATACAATACAAGTCCAGAAAGCCGGCCGGCAATGGGACAAATCTCGCAAACAGGAGGATTTGCGCATGAAGGCTAGACATTGGCTGGGTGTTCTGCCTTTCGCAGGCATGCTGGGCGGTGTGCCGTTCGTGAACCAGGTGGAGCCGTATGTGCTGGGCATGCCGTTTGTCCTGTTTTGGATTGTGCTGTGGGTCGTGCTGACATCCGTCATCATGGCGGTCATCTACAGGATGGATCCCGCTGCGCGAGAGGAGGAAAAACGATGAATGCCGCTTTGGCCATCATCTTCCTCTTCCTGCTGGTCTCCCTGTACTTTGGCATTCGCGCCAAACACGGCAAAGAGATGAACATGGAGCAGTGGACAGTGGGCGGCAGGGGATTTGGCGCAATCTTTATCTTTCTATTGGTCGCAGGGGAAATTTACACCACCTTCACGTTTCTGGGCGGCAGCGGCTGGGCGTACTCCAAAGGAGCTCCATCCTATTACGTGCTGTCGTACATCTGTCTTGCCTATGTGCTCTCCTACTGGCTTCTCCCGCCGATCTGGCGCTACGCCAAGGAGCATCGGCTGGTCTCGCAATCCGACTTTTTCGTCAGCAAGTACAACAGTCCCGTTCTGGGCATCCTCGTCGCGGCTGTGGGCGGCGTTGCCATTATCCCTTACCTGATCCTGCAGTTCAAAGGGTTGGGCATCATTGTTTCGGAAGCCTCGTACGGGTCGATCTCGCCCGCTGTGGCCGTGTGGATCGGGGTCATCGCCGTGACGATCTACGTCATGGTTTCCGGCATCCACGGTTCTGCCTGGACGGCCGTGCTGAAAGACATCATGATCTTCATCGTCGTCGTCTTTCTCGGATTCTACCTGCCTTTTCACTATTACGGCGGGATTCAGCCGATGTTTGAAGCGGTGGAGGCGGCTCAACCCGGCTACCTGATCTTTCCCGAAGAGGGGATGAGCGTATCCTGGTACATTTCCACCGTTTTGCTGACGGTCTTTGGCTTTTACATGTGGCCCCATACGTTTTTGTCCGTTTTTTCCGCGAAAAACGAAAATGTCTTTCGCAAAAATGCGATCGTGCTGCCGCTGTATACGCTCATGCTGCTGTTTGTCTTTTTTGTCGGCTTCACGGCCATCCTGCAGGTCCCCGGACTGAAGGGGGCTGACGGCGACTTGTCCCTGCTTCGCCTGTCCATCCAGACTTTTGATCCGTGGGTCATTGGTCTGATTGGAGCGGCAGGGTTGCTGACCGCGCTGGTGCCGGGGTCGATGCTGTTGATGACCGCCGCCACGCTGTTTGCCAAAAACATTTACAAGGTCATCGTTCCCCAGGCCACGGATGAGCAAGTCGCCCGCGTCGCAAAAGGGCTGGTTCCGGTGATCTCGCTGATCTCGCTCTATTTCACGCTGAACGGAGGAAATACCCTGGTCACGCTTTTGCTGATGGGCTACAGCGTGGTGACGCAACTGTTCCCCGCGCTGCTGTTCAGCCTTGGCAGAAAGCCGTTGGTGAACAAGTACGGCGCCTTTGCCGGCATCCTGTGCGGCGAATTGACGGTCGCCTATTTAACCGTATTCAACATCACGCTGGCGAACCTGTTCCCCTCGTGGCCAAGCGTGCTGAAGGATATGAACATCGGCGTCGTTGCGCTAGTCCTCAATCTCGCGGTCATGTTTGCCGTCAGCTTTGCGACGAAAGGCTTGTCCGTCCGCAACGCCCGTCCTGCCAAGACGGAAGGAACGCCGACCGTGTAAGTCTTGTTTGGCATGAATTCTTTTTAAAAAAAGGAGGAATTTGCATGGCAGACTTTCTTTTTCTCAACGGTCAAGTGGTGACGGCGGATGCGCAAAACCGCGTGGCAGAGGCCGTCGCGGTGCAGGGAAACCGAATCGCGGCGGTCGGTTCCAACGAAGAAGTGATGCGCTGGAAAAGGGAGAACACGCAGGTGATCGACCTCAAGGGAAAAAGTCTGCTCCCCGGATTTATCGACTCCCACCTGCATATCTCGATTTACGGCACAAACAAGCTGGGGGTGGACTGCAAGGCGCGGGGCATCACTTCGATTGCCGCTCTGCTGGAAGCCCTGCGGGAACAGGCCAAACAGACCCCGCCCGGCGAATGGGTGCGCGCCAACTGTTTTGACGAGAACAACATGGCGGAGAAGCGCTTTCCGACGCTTGCGGAACTGGATCAGGTGTCGAGGGAGCATCCCGTTTTGGTCATCCGCACATGCGGTCATCATTCCATCGCAAACAGCCTGGCCATGCAGCGTGCAGGTTTCCACCGCGACACGCCGGACCCCCAAGGCGGGCGAATCGACCGGGATGCATCCGGCGAGCTGACGGGCCTGCTCGTCGAGACAGCGCACATGTTGATGTTTGAGACGGCTGGTTACAGTGAGGAAGAGTACAGGTTGGCACTGCGGCTCGCCTCCGAAGATTTCATTGCAAAAGGCATCACCAGCGTACACGACGCAGGCGGGTACGGAAGCGACAATTTTCGCGCGATGCAGAAGGCAGTGCAGTCCGGCGACGTCAAAGTGAGAATTTATGCGATGATCTGCGCGCTGAACAAGTCGGAGGAATTCGTCCGGAAGATGATTGACGCCGGAGTCGTCACCGGTACGGGGGATCGCCGCTTCCGCATCGGGCCGGCCAAGGTGTTTACGGACGGCGCCAGCATCGCGCCGACGATGGCGATGCGCGAACCGTTCGAGGGGCGGCCGGATGACCGCGGAATTCTCTACTACGAACAGGACGAGTTGAATAGAATCTTGGGAGAGGCGCATGCCAAAGGCTACCAGATCACGGCACACGCCCAGGGAGACCGGGCGATCGAGATGCTGCTGAACTGCTTTGAAGCCGCGTTGGCCGCCCATCCGCGCCAAAACCACCGCCACCGGATTGAACATGCGGGCGTCTCTGCTCCCGATCTGGTCGAGCGGATGGCCCGCCTGGGCGTGGTGACGACACCCAATCCTGCTTTCCTGTACGAATATGGCGACAGTTATCTGCGCAACATCGGGGAACGCTCCAACCACATGTTTCCGGTGCGGGACATGCTGGACAACGGAATCGTGGCGGCGGGGGCGTCCGATTCGCCCGTCACCGATTTCAATCCGCTGATTGGCATCCACGCGGCGGTCAACCGGATGAGCAAAAAGGGAAATGTGGTCGGCGGCAGGCAACGGGTCAGCCTGATGGAGGCGATCCGGCTGTTTACCTGGAACGGCGCGTATGCCAGCTTCGAAGAGGATGTGAAGGGAAGCATCGAACCGGGAAAACTGGCCGATCTCATCGTCCTGGACGGCAGAATTCTCGATACGGAACCGGAGCGGATCAAGGATCTGCAAGTGGAGTTGACCATGATCGACGGGGAGTGCGTCTATCAAAAACAGGGCAGGGAGGTCATTCATTCATGAGTGTGCAAGCCGAAACGTTTGCCATCAATGCGGAGCGTCTGAAGCAACGCCTGGAGGCGCTGGCCCGGATCGGCAAGATTGGCGAAACCGGCGTGTGCCGGCTGGCGCTGTCACCGGAAGACCGGGCCGGCGTGGAGCTGGTGCGCGGCTGGATGGAGGAAGCGGGGCTTCAGACGCGAATTGACCATTTTGGCAACCTGATCGGCCGGCTGCCGGGCACAGAGGCGGATCAGCCGCTCTTGATGCTCGGTTCCCACATCGATTCGCAACCCTACGGGGGACGGTTCGACGGCGCCATCGGCGTGTTGGGTGCGCTGGAAGTTGCCCAGACGATCAAGGAACAGGGGATTGTCCCCAAAAGGACGATTGAGGTGGCCGCTTTTTGCGACGAGGAAGGGTGCCGCTTCCAAAAAGGCTTGTTCGGCGCGCGCGGCATCCTCGGCCAACTGGAGCCCGGAGAACTGGAGAGAACCGACAAGAACGGCGTCACCCGCAGGCAGGCCTTACTGGAGTTTGGCTGCGATCCGGAACGATTGGAGGAGAGCCGTTACCCCGAAGGAAGCATCGGCGCATACCTGGAGCTTCACATCGAGCAAGGCCCGATTCTCGACAAAAGCGGCGAACCGATCGGCATCGTCACCGGAATTTCCGGGCCGCTGTGGTGGACCGTGGAGATGGAAGGTTTTGCCGGCCATGCCGGTTCCGTCCCGATGCACATGCGGCACGACGCGCTGCTGGGCGCGGCCAAAGTGATTGTCGCCCTGAATGACATCGCCAGGAGCGAACCGGGAGCGCCTACAGTGGGAACGGTCGGCCATCTGGAAATCTTTCCGGACTCGCGCAACATCATCCCGGAACGGGTGCGGTTCACCGTCGATTTGCGCGACATTGACCTGGAGAGGAGAAACCGGCGGGAGAAGGAGTTGCGGGAGGCGATCGAGCGGGCGGCCAACGAGTGCGGCCTGAAGTACGCGATCACCGAGGATACCAACAGCGAGCCCCGTTACTGCGCGGAGTGGATCAAGGCCATCATGCGGGAGGAAAGCAGCCGCTTGGGCGTCAACCCGCCCGAGCTGATGAGCGGCCCGTTCCACGATGCGCTGGCGCTTTCCTACGCCTGCGACTACGGAATGATTTTCGTCCGCTGCCGGGACGGCATCAGCCACAATCCCCGGGAGTTCGCCTCCTACGAAGACATCGCGCTGGGAACCGAACTGTTGTACCGGACGGCATTGCGCATCGCCAACCGGGAAGCGTAAACGAAAACCGCACTTCGCCTGCCGCAAGCTGGCAGGGGGAGTGCGGTTATTCTATTATTAAGGTTCTCTTAGGTTGTTCCATTAGGGTGTATTGGGTTCCCCTTTGGGTTTTCGTTTCATCTGGATTGCCCGCGATTACTTCATAAAAACGAGGTCAAACTCTGAATTGACCTCGTTTTTATATTGGCACCGAACATGCATGATGTTTTTTCACAACAAGGTTGTAACAGCTTTGGTCTGCATACAAGTTTTCTTTGCCCTGTTTAAAACGTTTAAAAAAAGGAAAGGTGTGTGTCTTCGGTGCAAAAAAAGGATTACAAAGGGTACCGCGCTTATCAATATCTGGAACCAGGCGTCGATTTCAAGGAATTCAAGCTGGCCAAAGAAACAGGTTTGTTTCCGCCTTATACCATCCCGCTAACGGCCGCACAGGAAGAAAGGGCGAAACGCATTTTTGAGGAAAACATCGTCATCTCTTTGCATGACCACATGTTTGTGGCACCGGAGAACCTGAATGAGTTTTTCGAGTTTCGCCGGTGGGGCAGAGACAGTATGGGTTATGAAGGACTCAGCAAATCGGGACTGGATTGCGTGTTTGACAATCTCATGAATGGAACCGCGATGATTACTTCGCGTGCCGGTTGGAAATGGGATGACATCTTGTTTGATCTGGGGATGCGCCTGTGTGATATTGCCCACCAGGATATGGTTGTTCTCGGGCTTACCACAGACGACATCCGCCAGGCGAAGAAAAATCGAAAGATCGCATTCGTACCTTCGCTGGAAGCTGCCACGATGATCGAAAACGAGCTGGATCGTCTGGATGTGCTCTACGGCTTTGGCGTGCGTTGCATGGGGATTACCTACAACGAAGGAAATTCGCTTGGGTGCGGATTGAAAGAGAAAAACGATGGAGGACTGACAGAGTTCGGCAAACAAGCGGTGAGGCGCATGAACAAGCTGGGGATTGCGATTGATATTTCCCACTGCGGGGACAAAACATCCATGGATACGATTGAAACAAGTGAGAAACCGGTTTTCATTACCCATGCAGGGGCACGTGCGCTTTGGGACTCAAACCGCTTGAAGCCGGATCATGTGATAAAAGCCTGCGCAGAACGCGGAGGTGTCATTGGGATTGAAGCAGCGCCGCACACAACCATGACAAAGAATCAACCCAGGCATAATCTTGAATCGTTCATGGAGCATTTCGAGTATTGCGTAGACCTGGTAGGAATAGATCACGTCGCCTTTGGCCCGGATGTGCTTTTTGGAGACCATGTCGGAATCCACCGCTTCTTTGCCAATGCGTTGTCAATCTCATCTACACGCGGCAAACAAAGTTTCGAGGAAGTCGACTATGTGGAAGGGATTGAAAATCCGACAGAAGCCTTCCCCAATATCGTTCGCTGGTTGATCACACACGGGTATTCCGACGAGGACATTGCGAAAGTAATCGGCGGCAATGTCATGCGAGTACTGGAAGAAGTTTGGTACGACCCGAAAACCATGCGGATCGGCAAAAAAGACGAAAAAACACCGGCCTGAACCGCTTATTGAATACCTAGGCATCCTCGCATGTCGTCGAACCCGGATAGTTCTCGCTTAGCATACTTCGCTAACAGGAGAGCTATCTTTCTTTATTTGACATCTCTTTAAAAATTATTGGCATTTAAATTTTTTTGACTTGTTTAACCCGAGTCGCACAAGTTGTATAACTAATATATATAATTTTTAAAATATTGCGACAAGGTTAAGGAGGGGAGACTATGGATCAGCGAACCATTCTGATCGTAGCCAAAGATCAGCGCACACATGCCGTTTTTGCCGATCAAATCCATGATTTCTTCCAAAATCGCATTACGGTTCTCCATGCGTCAACAATCTCCAATACCGAAGACGTAGACCTTGTTCTTGCGTCATCCCCAAAAGTGATTGAGGGATGCAACGTACCCGATGAGAAATTGATCATTGCAAGACGGTCGATCAATATCGCCAAGCTGGAGGAATTGTTGACCCTCCCCGCCGATGTGCGTTGTCTAGTCGTCAACAACATGCTGGAAACAGCCTATGAAACCATCGAATTACTCCGAAATCTGGGCTTTCCGTTTGACATGGTTCCGTACTATCCGGGATGCAAGCAGCCAATTGACGGCATTTACACTGCCATCTATGCAGAAGGAGCGGAATTGCTGCCCCGCGGAATGAAGAAGGTCGTCAATATTGGGATTCGTCCCCTTGACGTTTCCACCATTATAGAAATTGCCGTTCGGCTCAATGTCAATGTCGAACGAGCCAATCTGTTTTTCGCCCGATATGTCCGGGAAATCATCGAACACAGCAAGCGCTTTTACCGGACATTGAATGAGGTGAAAAAGTTGAACAAGCATTTGGATACCATTCTCAACACCGTTCACGAAGGGATCATTACAACAGATCCGAACAGAATTATCATTCAAATCAACCAGGCAGCCAAGAACATACTGGGCATCACGGATCCAAACAAAAATCTGGTGGGCAAACCGGTCGATGAGGTTCTGCCATGGCTTACTCTTCCGGAAGGGAACGAACAAGAAGAGGTCAACAAGGTGCAATCCGTCCAACATTTGAATCTTGTGGTAAACAATACACCCATCACGTTGGATGATGAAAAAATCGGCGTTGTCACTGCTTTTCAGGATGTAACCAGCATCCAGAAGGTCGAGCAGGAAGTGCGGAAGGAATTGCAGGGAAGGGGACTTTCTGCAAAATACACGGTTCACGACATCATCGGAAAAAGCAAAAGCATCACTTCCACGCTGGAAGTGCTGCGAAAAATTTCGGTTACGGACAAAACCGTTTTAATCCTTGGTGAAAACGGAACGGGAAAGGAACTGTTTGCCCATTCGATTCATAACCTGTCCAAGCGCAGAAACGGCCCTTTTTTGCCTGTAAATTTCGCCGGATTGCCAGAGTCGCTGGCAGAAAGTGAACTGTTTGGCTATGAGGGAGGTTCCTTTACGGGAGCGAAAAAGAGTGGAAAGCCAGGTTTGTTCGAGCTTGCGCACAATGGCACGCTTTTTCTGGACGAAATTGGAGACGCCTCTCCAACGGTACAAGCATTGCTGCTTCGCGTCCTGCAGGAAAAGCAGGTCATGCGAATCGGCGGACAGCAGATTATTCCTATTGATGTGCGGATCATCGCGGCGACCAACCGCAGCTTGAAGAAACTGGTAGAAGAAGGGAAGTTTCGTCAGGACTTGTACTACCGCTTGTTTGTTCTGCCATTGCGCGTGCCGCCCCTGCGGGAAAGAAAGGAGGACATTCCTCTTCTTGTCGAGCACTTCATCAAGCAAAACAGCGTCGTAAAAGTGCACATTGAACCTGTTGTCATGCACCGCCTGATGTCGTATGACTGGCCTGGCAACGTGCGGGAGTTAAACAGCGTGGTGCAGTACATGACGAGTGTCATGAACGGAAACACAATCACGGAAAATGATCTGCCCGAACAGTTTCGGGAGCGAGAGGAAAATGTCAAGGAAATCAAGCCGGGGGATCTGGAGGAGTTGGAAGCAAGAGGCGAGTTGTTAAGTTTCTTTGTCATCCTCGAATGTCTGGAGCAGGCAAAAAGGAGATTGGAAACGGTAGGCAGAGGAAAAATCGTAGAGTTCGCCTCGAAAAGAGGCATTCCCATAACGGATCAGCAGGTGCGCCATCGCATGGACAGCCTCAAGGATCTTGGCTACATTTTTTCCGGGCGCAGAGGACAGGGCAGCCGCATAACAGATAAAGGGTTGCACATGCTGTCCATCATGAAGAAAACGATGAAATTTCACGCGTGAATTATATTACGAATTTTCTGAAATATAATGATGTTTTTCTTATTTTTCCATTTGATTGAAAGGAGCTATTCAAATGATCCACGCAGAAACAAGCGAATGGCGCCAACTTATGAACACCATCGTAAATGTTCGGAACTACCTGGAAACCCCTGTCCCATCGCAGGCACTGGAAGACGTGTTCCACGCCTTTGCCTTGGGCCCGTCCCTGGCGAACACTCAACCATGGGAGTTGCTGGAAGTCACAACAGCAGAAGATCGGGAAAAGCTGATCGCTGCCACACTGGACCCTTTCCTGGCTCCAAACAGTTTCGGCGGGCAAGCATGGCTGAAAGACGCACCGGTCATTGTGGTCGTGTTGATTGAAAAGCGAAGGGCTCTGGCTCGCCTGGGGGAGCAAGGAGAAATGTTTGCCATCCAGGATGCGTTTTGTGCCATACAAAACGCGCGACTGGCTGCGGCAGTTCACGGCCTCGGCACATCGGTCATCCGGGAATTTGATGGTCAAACCCTGCAAAAAAATCTGGACCTTCCCTGGTATTTGCAGCCAATCGCGATTCTAGCAATAGGCTACAGCAGGGAAGAGAAGGAAATCCCGCCGCGATTAACCGTGGCGGAAATCCTCTTAAAAAGGGCGTGAATGGCTTGGACAGGATGAAACCATCTTTAAACTGCCCGATACCGGCGATTTTTGAACGCGTGAGCAAACGGAAGTTCACCCCACAACCTATTGCACCCGAAATGATCGAACAGCTTTTACTGGCCGCTACTCGCGCCCCTTCCAGCGGCAACATGCAACCGTGGGAGTTTATTGTAATTGACGATCCAGGCAGGAAACAGGAAATTGTACAGTCGACTTACAGCGGCTACTTTTCAAAGGGAAAGAATCATCAATACTGGATCGCTGATGCTGCCGCCGTGATCGTCGCGTGTGCAAATGTAAAGCGAACCGTTGCCCGTTACGGACCTGCCGGAGCAGAGTGGGCCCTGATTGACACGGCTGCCGCCGTGCAAAATCTCCTGTTAACCGCCACAGCGCTCGGCTTGTCCGGGTGCTGGGTAGGAGGGTTCAACGAACAGGCGATGAAGGAAAAACTGAAGATCCCTGCATACGTTCGGATTGTCGGGTTGGTTCCGATTGGCTATTCAGAAGAAGAAGTCTCCCCCAAAAGCCGTCTCCCGCTCAAGTGGGTCACGCATCACAACGTTTACAATGCTCCCTTTTACGATTAGGGTCTCTCCAACACCCCAAGTCACCCCAATCCCCCTCCAAGAGACGGAAAAGAAGAACGTTTTTCCCCGAATTCGGTTGGCACAGACATTGCACCTGTATCAGTCTCGAGGAGGGGTAACATGAATCAAACCCAAAAAAGAGAAACCCAGACACTCATCCAGGTTGTGGAAGAGATGAGGCCACAGATCATTGAACTCCTGCAAAGCTTGATTCAGATTCCAAGTGAGAATCCGCCGGGAAACTACCTGGAAATATGCGATTTTTTGGAAAACAGGCTGACACAGTTGGGCTTTGAAGTGCAGGTCATCCCTGTGCCAGAAGAGTTGACCCGGGCGGCAGGGTTGAGCACTCCCCGCAAGAATGTCGTTGCCATTCTTCGCGGCTCAGGAGGAGGAAAAAACCTCATATTCAACTCCCACCTTGATACGGTACCGGCAGGAGACCCCGAACAGTGGGAGTATCCCCCCTTTTCCGGAGCGATTGCCAATGGGCGTATCTACGGGAGAGGGGCTACTGATTCCAAAGGAAGATTAAGCGCATACATCATGGCCGCGGCAGCATTGGCAAAAGCAAACATTCCACGCAAGGGAGACATCATCATCGCCGCTACCTGTGACGAGGAAACGGGCGGCGTCTGGGGTGCGGGCTACCTCAACGAGAAACGGCTTGTCCAGGGCGATATGGTAATCGTAGAGGGCTACAGCAATCATATTGTGCGGGCAATGGCGGGCCTGTTGCAAGTAAAAATCGTCACAGAAGGAACTCCTGCCCATGCCGGATACAAGTGGAAAGGGGTCAATGCAATCGAGAAAATGGCAAAGGTCGTGCAGGAACTGGATAGATTGCAACAAGAACTGCAACGCCAGCCTTCTTCCATACCGGGAATGAAATACACCACTGTCAATGTCGGTACCATACGGGGCGGAACAAAAGTAAACGTCGTTCCCGCCTCCTGTGAAATCGAAGTCGATTTTCGCGTCATTCCTGAACACAGCCTCGATTCACTTTATCAGCGTGTAGCGGAGATCCTCAAGACTTTGGAGAAGGAGGACCCCACTTTCAAAGCCAGGCTGACGCGGAAAACTGAATTTGAGACAGAAGCGACGATCACCGCTGAAAATTCCCCTCTCGTTTGCGAGCTGCAGCAAGCCGTGCAGGAGGTCACAGGGCACACCCTGCCGGTGGTGGGGGCATTGTCACAGGCGGATACGCGGTGGTTTGTCAAGAATGGCATACCAGGCATCAATTTTGGTCCAGGTACCAGTGAGAACAACCTCCATGGATTCAACGAGTACATGGAGATTGAAGATTTGATGCAGACGACGAAAATCCTGGCCGTCCTCACAAAGAACATCGTCGGCTGATCCAGATCAGGTGCATGAAAAATTGAGCAGGAAAAGAGGAGTGCAAATGAATCAATGGCAGACGTTGGTTTCAGAAGAACACCTGCTGCAGCAGGTTGGCAAAAACAAGCTGATGGAATACGCCCAGACCATTTCCAAAGAGGTGCGTCTCTCCGGTTCCGAGGCAGAACTGCGCACCTTTCGCTATGTGAAGCAAACACTGGAAGAAATGGGCGTGGAAACAAACCTTCAATTTCACCAGGCGTACATCAGTTGGCCTGTAAAATCACAGCTCGTTGTGGCCGATCAATTGATTCCTTCCATTACGCACTCCATGGGGCAATCCGTCAATCACTTGCAGGCTGAGTTGGTGTATGCCGCTTCCGGCCGTGCGCAGGATTATCAAGATGGAAAAGCGGTAGGAAAAATCGTGCTCCTGGATGGATTGGCCACACCCCTTGCCGTGAAAACGGCGGAGGAGCAGGGAGCAATTGGCGCTGTCTTTATCAACGCGGCCTATACGCACGAAATGATCGTCTCAACTGTCTGGGGCACTCCGACCCTTGAAAACAAAGGATTGTTGCCGAGCATCCCTGTGGTATCGGTCACGCGAGATGCGGCTGACGCAATCAAACGTTTCCTGTCAGAAGGCCAAAACACTTGCACAATTTCCACATTTGTCGAAACGGGTATTCGCACCATCCCGATCCTGACTGCTGACATCAAGGGGCACAGCGAGCCGGATAAATTCATCCTGTTTAGCGGACATATCGACTCCTGGCATTACGGCGCGATGGACAACGGGTCTGCAAACGCTGTCATGCTGGAGGTGGCGCGCATTCTTTCCCGACATCGCTCCCAACTGAAGCGGACATTGCGCCTCGCATTCTGGTCAGGGCATTCGCACGGCCGTTACGCCGGCTCCGCCTGGTATTGTGATACACACTGGGAAGACTTGCGGGAGAACTGCATCCTTCATCTGAATATTGACTCTGTCGGGGCCAAAAATGCAACGGTGCTGACCGAAGCCAACGCGATGAAGGAAACGCGAAAATTGGCCTGCGATGTGATCAAGCTGCTGGCCAACCAGGAATTCACCGGAACGCGCTTTGGGCGCGCCGGGGATCAATCGTTCTGGGGGACGGGCACACCTTCCCTTTTCATGGGCCTATCCGAACAAGAGCCTTCCGACGATCCGGCAGCGACAGCCTTCCGCCAGTTGTTTGGAGCGGGAAAATCAGGCGGGTTCGGCTGGTGGTGGCATACGACGGAAGACACTATTGATAAGATTGACCCAGACCTGTTGGAGCGGGATTGCAAAATTTACCTGTCCATTGTTTGGCGTTGCCTGACGAGTCCGTTCTATCCCATTGACCAATTGGAGGCGATCCAGGACATTGAGGAAGGCGTCCGGGAGTGGCAAAGGAAAGCGGGAGACCGCTTTGATTTGTCGACCACACTGGGGAGAATTGAGCGGGTAAAGGCAGGGATCACGCAACTGCAGGCCTTGATGTCAACCGTAACCGATGAAGAAAAGCTGGCTGCCTTCAATCACTGCCTGCTGGAACTCTCCAGCTACCTGGTGCCGATCAATTACGTCAAGGGGAGCATTTTTGAACATGATTTGGCGCTGAAACAGCCGCCTGTGCCGAAATTTTCGGACATCGACCTGCTTGTGCAAACCACACCGGAACAACAGGAGTATCACTTTCTGATCACCTCCCTGCAGCGGAAGCGAAATGAAGTAAATTACGCGTTAAAGCAGGCGGATCAACTGCTGCAAAACACGCTTCGATTGCTTCAGGCGTGACCTTGGAAAAGCAAGCTGATCCCTTTGGCAGAATCTCTGCCGGGGACGGCTTTTTCTTTTTCGAGGCTTTTCTCCAAAATAATTTGGTCATGTTGGGTTCTCTTAGGGTGCCGGGCAATCACCCAATGTGCCGTGATGACAGACTCAAGTCCGAAAAAGATGCCATTTTTGCAAGATATGGGGTGGAGAAACCAACTGGCATATTCCTTGCTTTTAATGGAATGCCAACAGATGAACCTTGTTGATGAGGGGGGAAGCCATGTCGCGGGATAGACCAAGGGTGTTGGAAGTTCGAAACGTGACGACGCGAATCAGGATGGAGGGCAGGGAGTACGCCGTCATCGAAGGGATCGATTTTCATGTCGACCACAAGGAGACGGTGGGAATCGTCGGGGAGTCCGGCTGCGGCAAAAGCATGACGGCCTTGTCCATCATGGGTCTTTTGCCGGAAAACGCGTTTGTAAGCGAAGGAGAGATCCGGCTAAGGGGCACCAATCTGCTCTCGCTCAGCAAGGATGCCTATCGCCAAAAACGAGGCAAGGAAATGTCGATGATCTTCCAGGAACCGATGTCCTCCCTGAATCCGGTATATACCATCGGGTTTCAATTGATCGAGCTGTTACGGGAACACACCAGCATGAGCAAGGCAACGGCAAGACAAAAAGCCATCGAAATGCTGCAAACCGTGAGGATCCCGAGGCCGGATGAGGTGATCGACGAATATCCCCATCAGCTCTCGGGAGGAATGAGGCAACGGGTGATGATCGCCATGGGGCTCGCCTGCAATCCTGACATTTTAATTGCGGATGAACCGACAACCGCACTCGATGTGACCATCCAGGCCCAAATCCTCGATTTGATGAAAAAGCTGCAGGAACAGTTTGGCATGGCGATCCTGCTCATAACTCACGACTTGGGAGTCGTAGCGGAAGTTTGTGATCGTGTCATCGTAATGTACGCCGGTCAGATCGTCGAGGAAGCGCCGGTTTTCACACTCTTTGAAACTCCCTCCCATCCCTATACAAGGGGGTTGATCGCCTCGACACCCAAAATTGGGGAGGAAAAAGATCGTTTGCATACGATCGAGGGGACGGTTCCTCAGCTTTCGGAAATGCCCAAGGGTTGCCGCTTTGCGACGCGCTGCTCCGAAGTGACAGAGCGCTGCATCGAAGAACCCCCGCCGCTGGTAGAGTTGGCCGAGAAAGTCAGGTGCCGCTGCTGGTTGTATGCGAAAACAAGCGGGGTGTCCGCATGAGTGAGATTTTACTGGAAGCAAAGGGTTTGAAAAAGCATTTTCCCATCAAAAAAGGACTGTTGCGCCGCACCGTATCTCATGTAAAAGCCGTGGAGGACATCTCCTTTTGCGTCTTTAAAGGGGAAACGCTGGGAATCGTCGGGGAATCAGGTTGTGGAAAATCGACGACAGGCAGGCTGTTGATTCGGCTGTTGGAAGCGACAGAAGGCGAGGTAATCTACAAGGGGAAAAACATCCTGCAGGCGCCTAAAGAAGAGATGCGGCAGCTGCGCAAGGAATTGCAAATTGTCTTCCAGGACCCGTACTCTTCCCTGAATCCCCGCTTGACGGTCGGGCAAATCCTCGAGGAACCGCTGGCCAACTATCAGCTTTATCCCAAGAAAGAGCGAAAGGAAAAAATACTGGAACTATTGCATGTCGTGGGACTGGGAGAGCAGGCCTTTCATCGCTTCCCCCATGATTTTAGCGGAGGACAGCGTCAGCGGATCGGCATCGCGCGGGCGCTGATGTTGGGGCCTGAACTGATCATCGCCGACGAGCCCGTTTCCGCCCTGGATGTGTCCATTCAATCACAGGTGTTGAATCTCCTGAAGGATTTGCAACGGCAATTTTCGCTGACCTTTGTTTTCATTTCCCATGATTTAAGCGTGGTGAATCATTTTTGTGACCGCATCCTGGTCATGTATTTGGGCCGCGTCGTTGAAATCCGTTCGAAAAAGGACCTGTTTGAACGGCCGCTCCATCCGTATACTCAGGCACTCCTGTCGGCGGTTCCAAGTCCTGATCCGAAACGCAAAAAGGAGAGAATCATTCTGACGGGCGACGTTCCCAGTCCATCCAATCCGCCGGCAGGCTGTGCCTTTCATCCCCGCTGTCCGGCCTGCATGGACATCTGCAGACAGATTCGTCCGCCGTTGCGCGTGACAGAGGACGGCGAAGCCGTTGCCTGCCATTTGTACTGTGATGAGAACAGAGTTTTCAACAAAACGGAGATTGTGAGGGGGAAACAAACGTGAAGCCAAGGAACCGAAAGCGAACTGTCATTCTTTCTCTGTTGCTGACAGCTTTGATGCTGGCAGCATGCTCATCGCAACCGACGAGCAGCGGCAATCAAAATGAATCCAGCCCTTCCAGCGAGAACACCTCGTCTTCGGCCACCTCCCAACCGGCGCAAACAAGCGGGCAACCCGCTGTTGGCGGTACGCTGGTGGTCGGGACACTGTCCGGCCCCGATACCTTGAATCCGCTCGTCTCCAACACGACACCGGGCAGCTGGGTTCTCAACAATCTGTATCCCCATTTGATGCTTATGGATCCCAACGGCAAAAAAGTGCCATACCTGGCTGAATCGGTCACGACTTCCGAGGACGGGCTCACTGTCACGATCAAACTTCGCGACGGTGTGACGTGGCAGGATGGACAGCCGATCACTTCGGAAGACGTCGCGTTCACGGGCCAACTGTTGCACGATCACAAACTCCAATGGACAGCCGAAATTTTCGATCAAGTGGAAAAGGTGGAAACGCCAGACAAATTGACGGTTGTATACACGCTGAAAGGTCCTTACCCCGCATTCCCCGGAGCCATTGGTTACTGGGTAAGAATCGTACCCAAACACATTTGGGAAAAAGTAGACGATCCAAAGACTTTTGAAAACGCAGACCCTGTCGGAGCGGGTCCCTTTAAACTCGTCAAGTATGAAAAAGGGCAGTACATTGAACTGGCTGCTGTCGACAATTGGTTTGCCGCACCGAACGGACGCCCTTACCTGGATAAGGTGATCTTCAAGATTTACCCGGACGTCAATACGATGACGCTGGCGCTGCAAAAGGGAGAAGTGGACGTCACAGCTTCCGATTTGCCGACGTCGGCTGCCAACCTTTTGGCTTCCGTTTCTTCCATCAAGGTGGAGCAAACCGCAAGTCTTGGCTTCGCCTACTACAGCTTTAACATCGACCCATCCAGGGGAGTTTCTCCCACGCAGGACGTGAACTTTCGTCTGGCGATGGCGACAGCCACAGACCGCAACAGTATCGTGAACGTGGCGCTGGAGGGGGCAGGCATGCACATTGACACGCCGATTTCCCCGCTGTTTGCCGACTGGATCAATCCCGATGCAAAAGCACCTGCCTACGATCCGGCCAAGGCAAAAGAGATCCTGCAAAATGCCGGCTACAGCGACACCGACGGCGATGGCATTTTGAACGCTCCAGCCGCTTTCGGAGGGAAAAACGCGGAATTGGAAGTCATGTACGACGCAGCAAACATCTTCCATCAAAAAGTTGCGAAAATTCTGGAAAGCAATGCTGCTGACATCGGCGTGAAGCTGATCCTGAAACCGGTCGAGTACAACACGATGGTAGCCAAGGTCTTTAACGAGCACGATTTCCAAATGCATATCGGGAAATGGGGCGTTCTGGATGAGCCGAGCGAGACGTTTGCAAACCTGTATCATTCACAGGCGAGAAACAACATGGCCTCCTACAACAGTGCAGAGATGGATCGTTTGGCAGACGGTGCCAAATACGCGCGAACCGAGCAAATTGCCCGCGACCATGTAAAAGCTGCGCAAGCCTTGTTTGTTCGGGAATTCCCTGTTGTGCCGATCTACGTGCAAAAATTCAACCTCGCCTATAACGCTGACAAGTTCGGCGGATTCACCTTGTTCCCCGGTGACTTGCAAGGCCTGGTGGATCCCAACTCACTTGTCGGCGTGTACAAAAAGTAAAACCGCCGTCTTCCCGGGTTGTCATGCGTTTGACAGCTCGGGAGGCGTGATCTAGGCAAGGGAGGGCCGCCCATGACGCATTATCTCTTCGTCCGGCTTCTGCGCGGGGCGATCACCGTGCTGGTAGCCGTAACCGCTACCTTTTTCATCCTGCGTGTAATGCCGGGCGACCCAACGACCATGATGCTGGACAATCGCGTTCCTGAGGAAATCAGACAGCAACTTTTAAAGGATTTTGGGCTGGACAAGGATTTGTTTACGCAGTACCTCATCTTTCTCAAACAGCTTTTCCTCGAATTCGATTTGGGAACTTCCTTCGTGCAAAGAGTGCCCGTCATGGACGTCATTATGTCGAGGCTGCCCTGGACATTGGTCTTGATGACCGTCTCCATTTTGATTACCGCCTTGATCGGGATCCCCTTGGGCGTCATCGCCGCATATCGCCGAGGCTCTTTTTTGGACCAGGCCATCAATGCGGTGTCAATCCTCGGTATTGCCCTGTTCATTCCCTGGTTGGGGATCATTCTGCTTTATTGTCTAGGATTGAAAATCCCTTTGTTCCCCATAGGCGGCGCTGTCACGGCAGGGCTGGAAGGCTGGGATTACATTTGGGACGCGACACACCATTTGGTTTTGCCCGTCGCGTCACTGACGATCGTGCATCTGGCCAGCTACGTGCTCTACATGCGTGCAAGCACCATTGACGTATTGAATGAGGATTACATCCGCACAGCGCGGGCCAAAGGTTTGAAGGAGAGAGTGGTGCTCTGGCGTCATGCCGTGCGAAATTCCCTGCTTCCCACTGTCACGATGATGGGGTTGCAACTGGGAACCCTCGTCGGCGGTGCCATCTTGACGGAAACGGTGTTTGCCTATCCGGGGCTGGGCAGGTTGATTTACGAAGCGGTCAAGGAACATGATTATCCGATTTTGCAAGGGACCTTCCTGATTCTGGCGGTTACCGTCGTCGTGGTGAACATCCTGACAGACATTGTCTACTCCTACCTGGATCCGAAAATTACGAACCACTAGGGGGAAAGGACATGGAAAAAACTACGTTGATGAAAGAAAAGGCCCACGAGTCGTTGCCTTTTTCGGTCCAGCAGACCAAAACCTCCCCGCTTCGTGACTTCATCCGACACTTTCGGCGAAATCGGCTTGGCGTCATCGGTTTGTGCGGCATCCTGGGGATGGTGCTTTTGGCGATTGCGGCACCTCTCATTTGCGAGCGACCCACCGGGTACGGCGACGTCACCAACATGCTGCAACCCCCGAGCTCCCAGTATTGGTTCGGCACGGATTCGGTCGGCTTGAGCATTTTTGACCAGGTGATCTGGGGAACGCGCGTTTCCCTGTTTGTCGGCCTGACCTCTGCCGCGATTTCCGTATTGATCGGAGTGCCAATCGGCTTGCTGTCCGGCTATTACGGCGGGAGAGTGTCGAACATCTGCATGGCCATTACGGACATTTTTCTGACGCTGCCTGTGTTGCCGCTCATGATCATTATGGCGGCTGTGCTCGGCACGGGAATCAGCAACATCGCCATGATCATCGGCTTGTTCAGCTGGCCGCAGATCGCACGGGTGACAAGGGCGGAAACGCTGTCGATACGCGAAAAGCAGTATATTGAAGCGGCACGGGCGATCGGTACAAAAGAGTCCAAAATCATCTTTCGTCACGTTCTGTTAAATGCCTTTCCGCCGATCCTCGTCAACATGACGCTCATCATGGGAACGGCCGTTCTGTCAGAGGCTGGTTTGAGCTTTCTCGGGTTGGGTGATCCGATGAGCTGGAGCTGGGGGACGATTTTGCAAAACGCGCATTCGACCGGTGTCATTATCCATGCGTGGTGGCTGGCGCTGTTTCCGAGCCTGGCCATCGTCATTCTCGTGCTTTCTTTCAACTTCCTGGGAATCGGCATCAATGAAGCGCTGAACCCGCGTTTGCGAAAGCGATAATTTTCAGGAGGGAAGCAAAATGCTGACCAAAATTCCGAAAAAAGTGTACGCCGAGAGGATTGCCCGCATCCAGGAACACTTGCGGCAAAAGGGAATCAGCGGCTTGCTGGTTACCAACACATACAACATTTTTTACACCACGGGGCTGTTTCACGTTCCCAATGAACGGCCTGTTGCGTTGTTTGTCCCTGCATCCGGCGAACCGATTCTGTTCGTTCCCGCGATGGAGCTGCAGGAGGCGAAGAAGGAGACAATCTTCCAGGACATCCGCGACTACTTTGAATACCCGGGTGTCGTTCATCCGATTGACTGGATGATCAACAGCATCAAGAAAACATTTCCCAATCTTTCGCGTGTGATCATCGACAGCGCCGGCACGGAACTCTTTCATCGCATCCGGGAATTGATTGAACCCGCTGCCCTTTCTGTCGATTCGCTCATTCACGAAATGCGGCTGATCAAGGATGCGCATGAGATCGAATTGCTGCGTTCTGCCGGATTCTACTCCGACTATATCGTCAGAAGGGGGACGGAGACCGCTAAAGTCGGCATGACCGAGCTGGAACTGCTGCAAACCATTTCGGGAGATACGTTGAACAAGATGATTGAAGATTTGGGGGAAATCGTGTACGTCCCGGGCGGCCCGGCAGGCGGGCTGGTTCCCAGCGGAATACGCACCGCAATGCCGCATGCACTGCCGAGTGCGAAGAAAATGGAAAAGGGAGAAACGTTGATTCTCAGTTGCGGGGCAAATGTAGGCGGCTATCGGGCGGAGTGCGAACGCACATGCTTTTTGGGAGACATAAGCGATGAACAGGCAAAAGCGCTGAAAGTGATGGCGACCGCACAACAGCTGGCGATCGAAGCCATGCGACCCGGGAATAAATGTTCGGATATCGACGCCATCGCACTGGATTACATTCGAAAAGCCGGCTACGGCCAGTATCTGCTTCACCGCACGGGGCACGGAAAAGGATTGGAGGAGCACGAAGCGCCGTGGGTTGAAGCGGGGGATCACACTGTGCTGCGGCCAGGCATGGTCCTGTCCAGTGAGCCTGGCATTTACATCGAGGGATTCTCTGGATTCCGCCATTCCGACACGATCATCGTCACGGACGGCGATCCCCTCGTCATCACGCAATTTCCGAAATCTTTGGATGAATTGATTATCAACGTATAGGAGGAAGAGCATGTACACGACGGTCCACGATTGTCGCATTTACTACGAGGTGCATGGTAAAGCGGACGGAGATACGATCTTTTTCATCCACGGTGCGCCTGGCCTGGGAGATTGCCGGGCGGACCGGAAGGCGTTTGCCCCATTGGAAGATTCGTACAGGCTTGTCTTTTTGGATATGCGCGGCTCTGGCCGATCGGAAGAAAAGCCCCCCTATACGCATGAACAATGGACTGCTGACATTGATGAATTGCGCAGGCAGCTGAATGTGGACAAAATCGTGATCCATGGCGGTTCCTATGGCGGATATCTGGCCCTGGAATACGTCATCCGGTATCCCCAGCACGTGTCAAAAGTGATGCTTAGAGACACAAAACCGAGCTCCGATGGCCATGACGAAGCGATAAAGAGAGCGCTGGAAGCCAAGCTCCCGGGACTGACCGAGGATGAACTCGTCCGCATGTTTGCAGGTCAAATGCGCTCCAACGAAGAGCTGAAAAAGGTCTTTTTCGCCCTCCAGCCGCTGTATACGGTGGAGTACGATCCTGTGGCTGCGAAACAAAAAATTGATGACATCTACTATCACTATGAAACGCACAACTTTGCCTTCAGCGTCAACCAACCGGCTTTTAACCTGCGCGACAAGTTGCCATCCATTGATGTGCCCGTCCTGGTCTCCGTGGGAAGACACGATTGGATTACCCCGGTGGAAGCCTCGGAAGAAATTGCGAGCTTGATTCCGCGAGCCGAGCTGGTTGTTTATGAAAATAGCGGACACTCGCCACACCTTGAGGAAAACAAGAAATACTTGGGCCGTGTTCGTCATTTTCTCTTAAACTCGTAACCACATTCCAAGCGAATTGATTCCAAGAGGAGGTCCTCACATGGATCTGCAAGCTGTTCTTTCACAATTGGAGAAAAATTTTGCGGAAGATTTGAAGCGTGTCCGTGAATTTCTCCGCTTGCCCAGCATCAGCTATACCGGTGAAGGCATACGGGAGACGGCGAACCGGTTGAAGGAAATGATCGAAGAGCTGGGAGGAATTGCAGAAGTGGTGCCGACGAACGGGCATCCCGTCGTGTACGGAGAGTTTGACGAAGGCCAAGAGCATACCCTTTTGATTTACGGGATGTACGATGTAATGCCAACGGATGAAGAAGGGTGGACAGTCGATCCGTTTGGAGCGGAGATCAGGGATCTTCCCAAGTTCGGCCCATGCATCATCAACCGTGGAGCAGTGAATACCAAAGGACCGCTGGGTGCATTTTTCAATACAATCCGCGCCATCAAGGAAGTAAACGGCAAGCTGCCTGTCAATTTGATTTTTGCCGTTGAAGGGGAGGAAGAAATGGGCAGCCGCAACTTCCCTGCCTTCCTGGAGCAGTATAAGGAGAAACTGTCGCGGGCAGAGGCCGTCCTATTCCCCTTTTTTGAGCAGGATGAAACGGGCACACCGGGTCTGGTGCTGGGGACGAAGGGAATGCTTTACTTCGAACTGGTATGCCGGGGAGGAGATTGGGGAGGTCCGACTTCCCGCGGGATTCACGGCTCCTTCAACGCATGGGTGAAAAATCCCGCATGGCGTCTCGTCAAAGCACTCTCTACCATGGTGGATGCCGATGAAAACATTTTGATCGAGGGCTTCTTTAAAGATGTGTCGGGGATTCCCGCAAAGGAAAGGGAGATTCTGAAACAGCAAATTGAAGAAGGACTTTACGACGAAAACGTGTTCCGCGAAAACTACGATGTCAAGCGCCTGAAATACGACGGTGCCGGGATGGAGGTATGGGAAAAGCTTTACAGCCAACCTCAGCTGAACATCAACGGCATCTTCTCCGGCTACACGGGACCCGGCACCAAAACACTGCTTCCCCACATGGCCACAGCCAAAATCGACGTGCGCATGGTTCCCCACATGGAGCCGGATGAGATCGTCCGCGCCATCCGAAAACATTTGGATCAGCACGGATTTGCCGATATCGAAATGAACGTCCTGAACAAATACTATTGGTCAAAAGTATCCCTGGATGAGCCGGTCGTGCAAGCCATGATCGACACGTACCGCACGATGGGCAAGGAACCGCAAATTCAGCCGTTAAATCCAGGCAGCGCTCCCTACTACGTGTTTGAACGATTCCTGAAAATTCCCTATGTGACAGGCGGAATGGGGCACGGGGCAAGACAGCATTCCAGCGATGAATACTGCACCGTACAAGGCGTGCTCGACTTCGAAAAGTCGATGGCAATCTTTCTGGATCGCTATTGCCGGCGCGTTGCGGAAAGGCAAGATTCACAGGAAACCGCGTCCGGATAACCATTTTGCCTCCTTTTGGAAGAGTCCGAAAGTTACCGGAAACAAAGGACAAAGAAAGGTGTAAAAAAGCTGTCCATTTGGGGAGGTAGTGATGAGCATATGAGCAGGATTGCAAGAGAGCATGAACAGCTTTTGCTCGAGGAAATCAGCATGGAGACACCCAAACGCATCCTGGACGTATTTAGCGGCTTGATCCGCGAATCCGGAAGTCAGGACGAGCGGACCGCAGCCGACTTTCTTTCATCTATGTTGAAAGAATGGGGCATTCCCCACACCGTGCACTATCCCTCCATTTACCTGAGTGTTCCAAAATCGGCTTCGGTAAAGGCACTTGGTCCGCATGGCATATCGTTTCGGGCAAAGACGCCCTCCTTCTCGGTATCGACAAACGGTAAAGCGGTGCGCGGCGAGCTGGTTTACGTTCCGACCGCACAGGCAACAGACCGCTATGATGTTTTCGATGCCAAAGTGAAGGAAGAAGCGGGGAACCTGGCGGGAAAAATCGTCATCAGCGAAGGCCTGGCGATGCCCGAGAAAGTCGCCGCCTTCGATGCCAAAGGCGTCCTGGGCGCCATCTTCATCAATCCGGGGAAGGACATTCACGACGGGATCTGCACGACGATCTGGGGTTCGCCCGATTTGGATACCATCGACAATGAGCCCAAAATTCCCGTTGTCGCTGTCAACAAGGCGGACGGTGCAGAGTTTAAGGCGATGTGCCTGGCAGACAGAACCGTGGTTGAATTGTCAACACATTTGGAAAAAGGTTGGTTTGCCTGCCCGTTGATTGACCTGTTTATCGAAGGCACCGAAGAGCCGGAAAAGTATCTCCTTTTGCACGGCCACCTGGATTCCTGGCATGTGGGGATCGGTGACAATGCCACAGGAGATGCCGCTTTGATGGAAATGGCGCGAATTTTCCACAAGCATCGCGACAAACTGAGACGAAGCCTCCGTATTGCCATCTGGCCGGGCCACTCGACGGGACGCTATGCGGGCTCGACCTGGTTCGCAGACGTTTTCGGTCTGGATCTGGATGAGAACTGCATTGCCCAGGTGAATTGCGATTCTCCCGGATGCCGGTGGGCCACTTCCTATGAAAAGATGGACTGGACGAGCGAAGTGGAGGAACATTGCAAACAGTCGATTTTCGACGCAGTACAGGAAGTCGCCAGGGGAAAACGGCCGAACCGGGCCGGGGACTATTCGTTCCACAACATCGGAATCACATCCTTTTACAAGCTTTCCTCCAGCATTCCGCAGGAGCAGCTGAAGGAAAAAGGGTATTATCCCGTAGGAGGGTGCGGCTCCAATATCGAGTGGCATACCGAAAACGACTTGATGCACATCGCCGACTTCGAGATTCTGCGCCGGGATTTGAGAGTATATATCACTTCTATCTGTCGCGTTCTGCAGGCAACAATCCTTCCCTATGATTTCCGCAGGACGGCCGACGAGTTCATGGAAACCATCCGGCAGTATCAGGAGGCAGCTGGCGACCACTTCTCATTTGATCAGGCGGCCGAGGCTGTCAAGGCTTTGCGTCAATCCCTGGAGGACTTTTACCGCCAACTGCAATTCCTGCAAACGGAAGATCTCTGCTCGCCAGAAGTGAAAGCAGCCAACGAGAAACTGTTGCAGCTTGGGAGAACGCTGATTCCGATCAACTTTACCCGACGCGGCAAATTCCGTCACGATCCGGCGGTGCAGATTCCCCCTTTGCCGGATCTCGCTCCTGCATTGCAGCTCAAGGCACTGGAGCCTGGGTCCCATCGCTATCGCGTCACGCAAGTTCATTTGCTTCGCGGACAAAATCGGGTGATCTGGGCAATGAAAAAAGCCCAAAAGATTCTTGACACCGTGTTGGACTGACCCCATAACGTGAGACAAATCAAAACACCTTCAAGAGAATGCGACC
>ERZ777010.200-NODE-200-length-73988-cov-10.333031_pt1 | contig 73988 bp, 65 predicted proteins | sample MGYA00374963_ERZ777010 | MGnify/ENA primary metagenome ERZ777010 (study PRJEB29309, sample SAMN06268256) | bioreactor metagenome | isolation source: Joint BioEnergy Institute, California, USA | place: USA:Joint BioEnergy Institute, California, USA | collected...
ACGACTCGGGGGGCATCAGCCTGAAGCCGTCGGACGCGATCCACGCCCAGATGAAGAACGACATGTCGGGGGCGGCCGCGATCTTGGCGGCGATGTGCTCGCTCGAGACGCTGGGCTGCCGGACGGCGGTGACCGGGTACCTCATGTGCACCGACAACGTCCCCTCGGGGACGGCGACGGCTCTCGGAGATGTCATCACCTATCAGAACGGGACGACAGTCGAGATCCTCGACTCGGACGCCGAGGGCCGGGTGGTGATGGCCGACGGGCTGATCCTCGCCGCCGAGGAGGGCCACGACGCCGTGGTCGACATCGCCACCCTCACGGGCTCGGCCCTGAGGGCGCTGGGATCGGACATGGCGGCGCTGTTCGGAAACGACGCGGATCTGATCGAGCGGGCGAAGTCGGCTGCCGCCCACAGCGGTGAGGAGGTGTGGCAGATGCCTCTGCATCGCCCGTACAAGAAGGAGCTGGACTCGCTCACCGCCGACATGATGAACTGCGCCCCGGTCGGAAAGCCCGACGCCATCATCGCCGCCCTGTTCCTGGAGCACTTCACCGGCGGCATGCCCTGGGCGCACCTCGACATGGCCGGGCCCGCTCAGGCGGGGACGGCGTCGGGACCGGTGGTGCCCGGCTGCACCGGTTGGGGAGCCCGCCTGCTCGCCCATCTAGCGGTGGGCTTCAGTGCCGCCTGATCCCGGCGCGGGCGACGTGTCCGCTCGACCCGGGCGGTCGACGAAGGGAGAGAAGATGTCCGACCGACCCTCAGACGGCACGTCTGCCGACGCCGTCACCCACCGTACAGAAGCCACCCCCGCCGAGAGAGTCGCCGATCCCGTCGCTCCGGAGCCGGTGGCGGCACGCCGCAAGCGGGGCTTCCCCTCCGCGCTCACCATCCTCATCTGGGTGATCGTCGGAGTGTGGCTGGTCGCCCTGGTCATCCCATCCGGCCAGTACCAGCTCGACGACAGCGGTCATCCCGTCCCCGGCTCGTTCCAGGAGATCGACTCGCCCCTCACCTTCGGTGAGAGCGTCCGCGAGCTCCTGCTGTCTCCGATCAACGGCCTCTACGGGATCCAGGATCCGGAGACGGGCCAGGTGGGCCCGTTCAACGCCGGGGTCCTGTTCGGGTCGGCCCAGGTGTTCTTGTTCATCCTCGCCATCGGTGGCTTCATGACCGTGGTCTTCAAGACCGGGGCGCTCGACACCGGGATCGCTCACCTCGCCCACCGCTTCAAGACTCGAGGAGCCCTGTTGATCGTCGTGCTGAGCGTCCTCTTCGGGGTGCTCGGCTCGGTCATCTCGTGGAGCGACGAGACACTCGGCTTCTACGCCCTGATGATCCCGCTGTTCCTCGCGCTCGGCTACGACCGGATGGTCGTCGTGTCGGTGGTGACGGTGGCGCCGTTCGTCGGCTCGATCGGCGCCACCGTGAACCCATTCCGCATAGGTATCGCTTCCGATGCCGCCGGCGTGTCGATGGGCGACGGCCTGGGACTGCGAGCGATCCTCCTGGTGGCGGTCATGGCGGTCACGATCGCCTACACGCTGCGTTACGCCGCTCGGGTCAAGGCCAATCCCCAGCTGGCGCTCGTCCCCCACGACCCCGAAGACTTCGAACTGGTCGAGGAAGCCGAACGTGACGACCTGGACACGCTGACGGGACGCCACAAGCTCGTCTTGGGGATCCTGACTTTCACCTTCCTCCTGATGATCTTCTCGATAGTCCCCTGGGGCGCGATCCTCGACAACACGCTCGCAGACCCGATCACCCACCAGACGATCAGCGCCCCGTTCGCCTGGGAGCTGGGTTGGTGGCTGCCCGAGCTCTCGGCTCTCTTCCTGGTCATGGCCCTCGTCGTCGGGATCGCAGCGCGACTCGGCGAAGCGGCCACCTCCAAGGCATTCATCCAGGGCGTCGTCGACTTCACCGGCCCCGCCGTCCTCGTGGTGTTCGCCCGGGCGGTGTCGGTGATCCTCACCAACACCAAGACGATCGACACGGTTCTCAGTGCCATGGAAGGGTTCGTGGGCGGGCGGTCGAGCGTCGTGTTCGTGATCCTCCTCGCGGTGATCTCGGCTCCGCTCGGGTTCCTCGTCGGATCCGGCTCGGCGGGAATGGCGCTGGTGATGCCGATCCTCGCCCCGCTCGGGGATTTCGCCGGGGTCGACCGGACACTCGTGATAACCACCTACAACGCGATCGGGGGCCTGCTCCTCGTGGTCATCCCCACCAACCCCCTTCTGGTGGCGGGCCTGGGACTGGGACGGGTCTCGTTCGGCAAGTACTACCGGTTCATCCTGCCGCTCGTGGCCCTCATCCTCGTGGTGATCCTCGTCGTGCTGCTCGTGGGGGTGGTGTTGTGAGGGTCGCCTCGGCGTGAACGACGCCGCGATCGTCTACCTCGTCCTGGCCGGCCTGGTCGTCCTCTTCGTCTGGAACAGGGTCCCCGTCGAAGTCGTCGCCGTCTCCGCGCCGCTGACGCTCGCCGCGACGGGGGTGATCTCCGTGGAGGACGCCTTCGCCGGCTTCGGCGACACGACGGTGATCTTCATCGCCTGCCTGTTCGTCGTCTCGGAGGGCCTCGACTCGACGGGTGTCACGACGTGGGCGGGGCAGAGGATGGTGGCCATGGCCGGGGACAGCACCCGGCGGTTGATGGTGGTGATGATGCTGATCGTTGCCCTGGTCACCGCGCTGATCGGCGTCAACGGAGCGGTGGCGGCGTTGATCCCGATGGTCGTGCTAGTCGCCGTCCGCTCCGGGACACCGCCATCGAGGCTCCTGATGCCGCTCGCTTTCGGGGCGCACGCCGGCTCCCAGCTGGCGCTGACCGGGACACCGATCCACATCCTGGTCTCGGACGCGACGGTGGAGGCGGGCGAGGAGGCCTTCGGCTACTTCGAGTTCGCCCAGGCGGGGATACCGCTCGTGGTGGGGGCCATGGCTCTCGCCCTCGTCTTCGGGCGCCGTCTCATCCCCGATCGGGAACCGGAGACGATCCGGCCCGATCTCGGCGACCATGCCCGCACCCTGATCGACCACTACGGGCTCGGTCGTCGGGTGGCGCGAGTGGAGGTGCCCAAAGACTCGCCGCTCGTGGGCCAACCCGCGGCCGGTCTCGGCGGTGGCGTGCGGATCACAGAGGTGACCGGAAAGATCGGCACCATCGACCTGGATGCGCCGATCCCGGAGGGAGCCGTGCTGGCACTGGAGGGCACGGCCCAGGAGATCGACGACTTCACCCGCCGGCACGGCCTGCTCAGGAGACCCTCGTTGGGTGCCGAGACGCTGATGGACCGCCAGACCGGCGTGGTAGAGCTGATGATTCCTCCCCGCTCCCCCATCGTCGGCGAGCACGTCTTTCCCGGCGAGACCACCTCGAGCGGCGACTTCGTCGTGCTCGCCGTGCAGCGGGAAGGCCAGAACATCACCACCGAACAGACCGGGCTGCGGCCCGGTGACACCGTCCTGCTGCGGGGAACGTGGGACGCCCTCGACCGCTTCGATCCGTCGGATGCCCTGCTCGTCGACCCGCCCTCGCAGGTACGGCGCCAGGTGCTGCCCCTCGGGCCCGGATCGACGAGGGCGCTCCTGATCACGTTGGGAATGGTGGCGATGCTGGCCAGCTCGGTCTTCTCCCCCACCGTCGCGGTGGTGCTCGCGGTGGGAGCGTTGGTCCTCACCCGGGTGATGACCATGCGGCAGGCGTATCAGGCTGTGAACTGGACCATCGTGGTGATGGTCGCCGCCATGATCCCGCTGTCGGTCGCCGTCGAGAGGTCCGGGGCGGCGAAGGCGATCGCCGGAGGGCTGGTGGACGTGGTCGGTGACGCCGGACCGCACGCCCTGCTCGGGGGCCTCTTCGCGATCACCGCCGTCTTCGGCCAGCTCATCTCGAACACGGCCACGGCGCTGATCATGATCCCCATCGCCCTCTCCGCCGCCGCCGATATGGGGATCTCCGCACGCCCGGTGATGATGTCACTCACCATCGCCGCGGCAGGGGCTTTCCTCACTCCTATCGCCACTGCCGCCAACCTGATGGTCATGGAGCCGGCGGGCTATCGCTTCGGCGACTACTGGAAGTTCGGTCTACTCATGTTGGCGCTATTCGCCGCGGCGTCTGTGGCGCTCGTCCCGATCTTTTGGTCTTTCTGAGGCTGTCGGGCGGGCTGAACCACTGGGTCGATCGACGTATGTGCCACGCTCGACCCGACTAGTACGTTTCGTCGGCAATGGCTACTCAAGAGATCTTCCATCGGGCGAGGTTGATACCGGTCTCGGGCATCGGATCCACCCAAGAGGCCGAGGAACGAGCGACGTCGGCCCTCCTCGCCGTCCTTTCCGTAGTGCGGGATTTCTCGAAGGCGCTGCTCTCACCTCTGGGCGCATCGCGTGCCGAGAAGGCCACCGTGGACACATACTCCGAGGTGGTGATGAACCTGGACAGGCGGAGAATTCGCCCCGATGGCTTGATCCGGGTCACATACGGCAAATCCACATGGTCGTGCCTCGTTGAGGTGAAAACAGGCACCAACAAGCTCGACGCGGACCAGATCAACGCGTACTGGGATCTCGCCCGAAACAGCGGAATAGACCACATCCTGACGGTCTCGAATGAGATCCCACCCCAGCCGGGTGTTCACCCCACGCCGGGGCTGAAGGTACGTTCGAACTCGAGAGTGGGGGTGTCCCACTACTCGTGGAGTGAGATCGTCACGACGGCGATCAAGATCCGCGAGCACTCAGGGGTCGACGACGTCGAACAGGCCTGGATCCTCGGTGAGCTCATTCGATATCTGCAGCATCCGAAGTCCGGTGCGTTGGAGTTCGATGACATGGGACCGCATTGGGTGGCGATTCGGGACGCCGCCCGCGCCGGAGACCTCACCAAGCGATCAGAAGGAATCGAAGACATCTGTGAACGCTGGGACCAGCTGTTGAGCTTCGTCGCCATGCGCCTGGCATCGGACATAGGGGAGGACGTGACTCCGGTGCTGCCCCGGAATCAACGGGACCCTCGTCAGCGCCGTGCGAGTGTGGTCAACTCCCTGGTCACGACAGGCCTCCTGAACGGCTCGTTGAAGGTCCCCAACACTGCGGGGAACATCGATGTCCAGGCGGACCTGCGGGCGCAGCAGCTCACGGCGTCGATCGACGTCGGAGCTCCCGAAGATCGGGGTTCTCGAGCCCGTATCACCTGGCTGTTGAGGCAACTCGACGACGCTCCCGGCGAGATCGTCGTCGAGGCCTACCCGAAGGCCGCACGCACACCTACCACAGCCACACTCGACCGGTTGAGAGATGACCGGGATGCAGGGTTGAACGAGCAGAGGCAGGAACCGGCGAGGTTCAGGGTCCTCATGCGGCGGCCGATGGGCATGAGCCGATCTGTCGGGCGTAAGAGCCAGGGATTCATAACGTCGGTCCTGGATCTCGTCGACGAGTTCTACGGGTCGGTCGTTCAACGGATCACGCCCTGGCAGCGACCGGCGCCGCAACTGAAGAGGCAAGCGCCTGCGCAGCGCGACCTCGAACGAGCCACAGAGTCGGACGATTCGGCCTGGGTCGAGACCAACGGTGGACCAACCGCGCCGTCCGAGACCGAAGCGTCGGCGAGTGACGACGATCAAAGGCCAGTAGATCTGCCTACAAGCGCGGACGGTGGTGGGCCCGGCAGGACTTGAACCTGCAACCAACGGATTATGAGTCCGCTGCTCTGACCGATTGAGCTACGGGCCCCGGGTGGACGCCGCGGCCGAAGGGTCGACCGGGCATCTGGCAGTCCCAGTCTACGAGCTGGAACGCCCCACTCCCCCATCCTGGCTACCCGGTGCGCCGCCAGTACGGAACCAGGCTCACGGACTCCTTGGGGAGGTTCCAGTCCCTGCGGACGATCCTCCTGATGCTCGTCATGGCCCGGCTCTCCGCGCCGCCGTACACGTAGGTCGTGGCCGGGTCGGGGGGCGCCATGTCCCGGGCCGCCTGCTCCAGGAGCGACGTCGTGCCGGGGACGGCGCCGTTCCGATGCAGCCAGATCACCTGCACGCCGTCGCGTTGCGGTGCGGGCAGGTGGTCGGCGGGGCCGTCGACCTCGATCACCAGGCGGGCACGGCGACCCTCGGGGAGCGTTTCTGCGACGCAGAAAGCGGCGGGAAGGCCGGTCTCGTCGGCGAACACGACGATGTCCGTCACCGAATCGGACGGTTCGTAGGCGATGCGGGGCCCCCACAGTGCCACGGGGTCGCCTGGTTTCGCCCGCATCGCCCAGCGGGCGGCGTGGCCTCCGTCGACGCCGGAGGGGACGTCGTGGAGCACCATGTCGAGGTCGATCTCGTTCCGCTCGGGGCGGTGATGACGCACCGTGTAGTAGGCGCCGACCGGGCGCTCCTCCTCCGGCATCTCCCGATACGCCGTCCAGTTGAAGTCGGTGCCGACCGTCAGCTCCTCGCGGCCGGGGGGAGGGAGCAGCAGATACAGGAACTGGTCGGGGCCTTTGGGCACGAACCGGGCCAGGTCGTCACCGCCGACGGTGATCCGCTTCATGCGCGGGGCGTTCTGTTGGACGGCCACCACCTCGGCGACGAAGGTGGGGATCGCGTCCAGTTCGGTCGTGTCGGCGGACTCCTCGGCCATCAGCTCATCCTCGGATCGGGTTGCGGGTCCTCCACAGGAGCCACAGGAAGTACGGGGCGCCGAGCAGGGCGGTCACCAGCCCGGCGGGGATCTGGCCGGGGGCGATCACCGACCGCCCGACGGTGTCGGCGACGCTGACCAGGGCGGCGCCGAGGAGGGCAGCAACCGGCAGCACCCGACGGTGGTAACCGCCGACGAGAGCGCGGGCGGCGTGGGGAGCGACGAGGCCCACGAACCCGAGCACGCCGATCGCCGAGACGGCGGCGGCCGAGACCACAGCAGCACCGACCAGAGCGACGAGCCGGTCCCGGCCGAGCGCCAGCCCGAGCACCCGGGGGGCGTCCTCGTCGAGGGACATGAGGTCGAGGCGTCGGTGCCAGGCGATGGCGAGCGGGGCCACCAAGGCGAGGGCGATGGCCACCGGCACGACCTGAGGCAGGGTGCGGCCGTAGGTGGAGCCGGACAGCCATGTAAGCGCCATCGCCAGGTTCCAGGGGTCGCTCATCACGAGGATCACCGTCGTCAGCGCCGTGGTGCCGAACCAAACCCCCATGCCGACGAGAACCAGCCGCTCCGTTCCCAGCCCTCCCCGCGCCGCCAGCAGGTAGACGAGGGCGAAAGCCGCCAGCGACCCGGCGGCGGCAGCAGCGGTGATCGTCCAGATGTCGGCGCCGGGGATGTAGGTGATCGCGGCCACCGCGGCGACACCGGCCCCGCCGGTGATGCCCAGCAGCCCCGGCTCGGCGAGCGGGTTGCGGCTCACGCCCTGGACGATCGTGCCGGCGACGCCCAGAGCCGCCCCGGCGAGCAACGCGGCGAGGACCCGCGGCAGGCGGGCGTCGAGGACGAAGAGCAGCCCCGGGCTGGAGGACCGCTCGACCCAGTTGGCGAGATCCCCGAGGAGGACCCAAGTGTCGCCGCCGAGCATCCCCACCACCCCGCCGGCGACCACCACGACGGCGGCGGCGACGGCGGTCACGACGAAACGGCGCCGGCTGCGAATCTCGGCGCCCGTGCTGGGGTTGGGCTGTTGGCGGCCCGACTCCCGGTAGCGGCTCGCCAGCCACACGAGGAACACCGCCCCGAACACCGAGGTGACCACGCCGGTCGGCACCTCCACCCCCCACCGGCCACCGAGGGCCGCCCGCAGGATCACGTCGGCGGTGAGGACGACCAGGATCCCCGCCAGGGCGCTGAGGGGGAGCAGCATGCGGTGGCGGTTGAGGTCGGGGATGCGGGCCACGGCGAGCCGAACCAGGGCGGGAGCAGCGAGGCCGACGAAACCCAGGGGCCCGGCGACCGCCACCGAGCAGGCCGTGAGGAACACCGAGAGGACGATCAGACCCACCCGGGTGCGCCCGACCCGGATGCCGAGGACGCTGGCGGCGTCGTCGCCGAGGGCGAGCAGGTCGAGGCGACGGGCGGCCATGGTCGCCACGGCCACCGCAACCGCCACCAGCGGGGCGATGCGCCCCACGCCGGCCAGGCCGGTCTGGGCGATGGTGCCCGCCCGCCAGGCGTAGAGGCCCACGGTGCCCTCCGGGTCGAGGATGAGGAGGAAGGTGGAAGCCGAGTAGAGGGCCATGCCCAGGGCCGACCCGGCGAGGACCAGGCGGATGGGCCCGCTGGCTCCCCCGGCCGACAGTCCCAGTACGACCGCGGCGGCGAGCAGGCCCCCCACGAAAGCGACCCCTCCGGCCGGGAGGACGGGAAGGGAAACACCCAGCGACGTGGTCGCCACGACCGCGAAGTAGGCACCAGCGTCGACACCGAGGGTGTCGGGGGAAGCGAGCGGGTTGCGGGACACGGACTGCAGGATCGTCCCGGCGAATCCCAGCGCCACTCCGACCAGCATCCCCGCCAGCAGGCGGGGCAGCCTCGACGCGACCAGGACGGCGGCGGCCTGGTGGCCGCCGTCGCCGATCAGCAGACGGAGGAGGTCGGCGGCGCCGACGCCCGAGGTGCCCTGGGTGACGTGGACCAGGCTGACGACCATGACGGCGGCGACGGCCAGCCCGAATACGACACCGACGCGGACGGGCCGAACCGGTGCGTGGGGCGGTTCGACATTCGTCGCAGTGGCCATGTCGACCGCCGTCCCCGTCGATCAGTCGGTCAGGGTGTCGACCAGGGCGGAGACGAACTGCTCCACCGACAGCGGTCCGCCGAACATCCAGATCCCGTCGGGCAGGCGGTGGACGTTTCCTGCCTGGACGAAGGGCAGGCCCTCCCAGATCGGGTTGCCCTCGAGGCCGGCGATGGCGTCTTCGAAGACGGCGTTGGAGTAGTAGGTGAAGATCAGATCGTCGGGTAGGTTGGTGAGGCCCTCGACGTCGGTGATGGCCAGGCCGTAGTCCGGGTCTCCCTCGAGGTCCCAGGCGTCGACCAGTCCCATCTCCTCGCCGACCGCACCCATCAGGGAGCCGGAGGTGAAGGCGCGGATGCTGACGTTGTTGCCTTCCGACCAGGCATCGGCCAGCGTGAAGGGCTGGCCTTCCAGCCCGGCGGCGGAGATGGCCTCGGCGCCCTGGGCGATGGCGGAGTCGACCCGCTCGATCAGTGCCTCGGCCTCGGTCTCCTTGCCCACCGCCTGGGCGACGAGGCGGATGTTGTCCTTCATCTGGTCGATGGGCCGCTCGGCTGCGGCAGGGCGCACCACCAGCACCGGGACGATCTCTTCGATCTGTTCGACGATGTTCTCGGGCAGGTCCGTGGTGGAGATCACCAGGTCCGGCTCCAGGGCCACCAGAGAGTCGATGCTGGGCTCGCCGCGCAGGCCGACGTCGGCGACTCCTTCGTCGAGAGGGGCGGCCGACACCCAGGCGGTGTAGCCCTCGACGTCGGCGACGCCCACCGGCATCACCCCGAGGCTGACGAGGTTCTCGACCACGCCCCACTCCAGGCCGACCACGGCGGTGGCGGGGGCATCGAGAGTGATCTCTTCGCCCCGGGCGTCGGTGATCGTGATCGGCCCGGAGGCAGCGTCGGTCGACGCCGACTCGCCCGAGGTGGTCGAGGGACTGTTGTCTTCGACGCTGCCGCAGGCAGCGAGGGTCATGAGGGCGAGCGCGAACAGCGCGATCAGTCGTGATCTCACGATCGGGGTCCTTCTGACTAGCTGGAGTTGTTCTGGTTGCGACGGCCCAGCGGCCGGATGGTGAGCGACCCGGTGACCGGGTCGGGCGCCACCGCAACGGGGATTCCGTAGACCTCGGTCAGGATCTCCGAGGTCAGCACCGTCTCCGGCGTGCCCACGGCGACCAGTTTCCCCTGGTGGACGAGAGCGAGGCGGTCGGCGAGGGCCGCCGCCTGGTTGAGGTCGTGGAGAACGATCCCCACGGCCACTCCGTGCTCGTCGGCGAGCTCCCGCACCAGCTCGAGGGTCTCCACCTGGTAGCGGAGGTCGAGGTGGGAGGTCGGCTCGTCGAGGAGCAACACCTTGGTGTCTTGGGCGAGGCAGGTGGCCAGCCACACCCGCTGCAGCTCGCCTCCGGAGAGCTGGTCGGCGCTGCGGTCGGCCATGTGGGTGATGCCGGTCATCTCCATCGCCCGGGCGATGGCTGCTTCGGCGCCCGGGTCGGAGCCGCCCCAGCGCCCGCGATGCGGGTGGCGGCCGTACGCCACGATGTCACGCACCGACACCCCGGAGGGCACCGGCTGGCTCTGGCTGAGGAGTGTGACGAGCCGGGCGAAGCCTCTCGGGCTCAACTGGTCGGCGGCCACCCCGTCGACGCTGAGCTCTCCGGCGTCGGGGCGGTGGAGGCGGGCCATGGCCCGCAGCAGGGTGGACTTGCCGGAGCCGTTGGGCCCCACCAGGGCCAGCACCTCACCGCAGACGAGGGACAGGCAGGCGTCCTGGACGACGACACGGTCCCTGTATGCCAGGCAGAGGTTCGATGCGCACAGCGCTTCGGGCGAACAGACCCGCTCTCGGGCCTCGGGCGGGGCGGCGGTCGCCGTCGCCGTGCTCGTTAGGGACGCCTGATCCATTGCGGTAGGGCACCCTATTAGCACTAGGCCCATAGTGCAAATTCGGTCGCGGGCCGCCCCTCAGCCGGTCTTGCCTATGCGAACCCGCCACACTTCCGGCCCCGACTCCAGGTAGTCCCAGGTGAACTGGCCGGGCTTTTCGGCCTGGAACTGATAGAAGAGCGGAAGGGGGTCGTGGTCGTTGACGAGCTCGAACCCCTCGCCCGGCGCCAGGCTCTCCCAGCGGCCGAAGATCGCCGGGTGGCGATCCCGGGGCGCCATCTCCCGGACGTCCAGTTTTTCGTCTGCCATCTCGTGAAGCTCCTTTCTGGTTGGTCGTCAACCTGCTCGGATCGCCGAAGCCACGATCACGAAAGCGCCGACACTCATCGTGGACACGTAGAAGAGCCCCGTCGCCGACTGCACGCCCTTGTAGGTGGGCACTGCCAGCGACAACGGGACCGCGGCCAGCGACAGTGCGCTCACCACGCCGGCCACCACTGCGATCGGGACCGCCGCCCGACCCCCGCCGGAGGACGGGGTTGCGGATGTCGCGGTCGCGACGGCGAGGACCGCGAGCCCGGCGAGGGCCGACCAGGCCAGGACGCGCATGGGGCCGCGGGGCAGGTGGGGATCGACGAGGAACCAATGCCCCAGGCAGAGGCCGACGGTGATCGACCCCAGCAGAGTGGCGTCACCCACCAGTGCCAGCCAGTCCTCACCGGCCGCGAGCACCCCGCCGGCCGTCGCCGCCAGCCATCCGACCGACCCCCGCCGGGGGAGCCGGAGCGTCGCCACCACCCAGGCGAGCCCCGACGACACGACGAGGGCCTCTCCCCCTGCACCGGTGAGCGCCATCCCCGCGGCGCCGGCTCCGACCACGGCCGCCAGGAGGAGCCGCAAGCCGGAGCTGCCGACCGACGCCCAGGCCAACGCAGCAGAGGCTCCGGCGGTGCCGGCGACCCAAGAGGCGGCGAGGTGCAGAGGGTCGGGGATCACGCCCGCGCCTCCCTGGCTGCCGAGGCACCGGAGGCGGCGGCGAGCGCGATGAAGAGCGCCAGGGCGGCGACGTTGCCGACGCCTCCCCACATCTTGACCGGAGCGGCGCCGACCACCGCACCCACCACCCGGACCGCCAGGGTGACGTGGAGCAGCACCAGGGGCGCCCACCACGAGCGGCGGAACGGGAGCTGGATGCCGGCGACGGCGGGCACGATCACCGGGGCATGGGCGAGGATCATGGAGAGGACGAACCCGACGAACAAGGTGTGGATGGAGGGGTCGTAGGAGGCCGTACCCGCCAGCAGCCCGTTTCCTGCCCAGAGGGCTCCCGCCAGCGCCAGCCAGGCGTACCCGGCGAGGATCGCCGCCGCCATGTAGGAGGTCAGGCCCCCTCGCCGGATCGTCCGTAGGGCGATGTCGCCCGCCATCGACGTCGCGGCGAGGACGACAAGGCACGCTCCCGAGACCCGGGCTCCGGCCACCGGGTGCCAGACCGCGACCACGGAGGCGGCGAGCACAGCCATCGCCGCGACGACCACGGCCCACCGCCGGGCAGGTGTGTTGCCCGGGCCCATGCGTGAGAGCTCGAGCCTCTCCCCGACGATCGTGAGCACGAGGAAGGCGGCCATGGCGGGCAACGCCCGAACCACCACGCGTTCGACGAGGAGGGCGCCCACCGCCACCAGCCAGGCGACGGACCCGAGGGCTTCGACGACGAGGTAGGCGGGCCAGCGCCCGATCGCCAGCGCCGCCCCGTAGATGGCGCAGAGCAGGATCCCCGCCAGGAGGAGTAAGAAGAGGCCGACCCGGTCGGCTCCGAGCAACAGCATCGAGACGGCAACGGCCGAGGCGATCGGAGCCGACCACGCCCAACTCTTTCCGAGACCGACGGCCCTCTCCAGCGAGATCACGGTCCCCAAGAAACCGAGGATCATGAGCGGGCCGTGGATGGCGATCGGCGGCGACCCCAGGCGGAGCCCGATACGGACGAGACCCGCCCACGAAGCGACCACCAACGCCGCCCCGGCGGCGACGGCCACCGGGACCAGCCTCATCCGCGTCCCTGCCCGTGAGGTCACGTCGCAGGTATAGTATTTACGGCCATGGATGTAAAAATTCTTCTGGGGCCGGTCGAGCGCTTCCGGGCCGCGATCCCCTATCGCATCGAAACCGAGGCCGGGCCGGTGGTTCTCGTCAGGATCGGCGACGACTTCTACGCCCTCGAGGACCGCTGCTCACACCAGGACGTGCCGCTCTCCGAGGGCGAGGTGTATGCGGACGCCCGGGAGATCGAGTGCTACAAGCACGGCAGCACGTTCTCGCTGGAGACCGGCGAGGCGCTGATCCTCCCGGCGACCCGGCCGGTCAGGACCTTCACGGTGACCGTCGAAGACGGCCAGGTCGCCCTGGCGCTGGATCAGGGACGCTAGGTCGCGCCCCCGGCGTCAGCGGCGCCGGCTGACTCCCAGCGCGGGCTGCCAGCCCAGTTGGCTGCGGGCCCGGTCGTTCATCATCCCGGGATGCCACAGCGGGTCGTGGACGATCTCCACCTCGACTCTCCGGCCGGCGAGCCGGGACTCGATCTGCTGGCGCAGATACGAGCCGAGCGGGCAGATCGGGGTGGTGGTCGTCATGACCACCCGGATGCAGTCGCCTTCGTCCCGGACCTCGTAGACGAGCCCGAGGTCGGTGATGGACACGCCCAGCTCCGGGTCGATGACCTGCCCGAGCGCCTCCCAGACGTCGTCGAGGGTCGTCATCGCACGACCGTCCGGCACAGGGAGGGGGCCACGAACGGCTGCAGCGACTCGACGCGGGCGGCTCCGCCCATGGCTTCGACGGCGCCTTCCAACAGCCCGTGGTGGAGGGAGCACACCACGTCGGGCTGGGAGCGGGCCAGATCGCGGAACGGGCAGCCGCGGAGATCGATCACCGCTTCCCCGCTGCCGTCGGAGCGCTGCGGTTCGAAGCCGAGGTTGGCCAGCATCTGGGTGACGCGCTCGATCACCTGCTCCCGGCTGAGAGCCGGGGACCCGTCGGAGGGGACCATGCGCCTGCCCCACTCGCGGCCGGCTTCCTTGGCCGCTCCGGCCGGGTCGTCTGCCGCCACTTTCAGCGAAGTGGTGAGCATCTCGGCCAGCATCCGATAGCCGCCGCCGTCGGGACCGGGATCGTCCACCGCCGAGTACAAGAGGCGCGGCCGCCCGGGCGTGCGACGCTTCTCCACGGACCGCTCCACTAGCGCTGCCCTCTCCAGGGCTTCGAGGTGGCCGCGAACGGTGTTGGAATGGAGCCCGAGCAGGCTGGAGAGCTGGTCGACCGTGACCGGCTCGCCCATGTCCTCGAGGATGCGCAGGATTCGGCGCCTCGTCGGGTCGGCCAGTGCCCGATAGCGGGACTGTTCGAGAGCGACCGACGGTTCCATCTTCCCGATTTTATCCCATATCTGCCGGAAATAATCCACCATCCATCCGCCCCACCGGCCACAATCGGCCACCGACCCCTCAGAAAGGACCCGGCGATGCGACCCACCCGCGTGATGGCGAACCTGACGGTCCCCGACATCGACGAAGCCCGCAGCTTCTACGTCGACTACCTGGGCCTCGCCGAGGTGGACCTCGGCCTCGATTGGGTCGCCCGGTTCCAGACCGACGACGGCGGCTCAGCCATCCAGCTCTTGACGCGGGACGCCACCGCCCCAGCCGACCCCCAGCTGTCCGTGGCGGTCGGCGAAGACCTGGAGCAGGCATACGAAGAAGCGAGGCGGCGCGGATACGAGATCGTCTACCCGCTCACCATCGAGCCCTGGGGCTTGCGGCGGTTCTTCGTGCGGGCGCCGGACGGCACCGTCATCAACGTGAGCAGCCACTCGGACGAGTGACGTCCGGCGTGGTCAGGGTCGGCGGAACGTCGAGGGCACTCGGGCGACGAGCACGTCGCACGGCACGGCGGCGGCGACCGCTTCGGCGACCGAGCCGAGGAGCACCATGCGGGTCGCGCCCGCTCCCCTGCTCGCCACCGACACCAGGTCGGCGCCCCGGCGGCGGACCATCTCCGCCACCGTCTCTTCCGGGGGCCCGTCGACGACGAGGGGGCGCACCCTTCCCGGCCAGTTCTCGATGAACTCCTCCATTCGCAGGCCCGACTCCTCGAGCCGCTGGGAGCGGGAGGCGGCGACCTCCTCTTCGAAGAGGCCGGCTTGCGACAGCAAGGGGTCGAACCGGGTCGGCAGCGAGAACAGGGCGGTGACCTCGGCGTCGGGGAAGCGCTCCAGCACCTGCTGCACCGCCGCCTTCGAAGCCTCGGAGAAGTCGACGGCGGCGATGGCCCGACGGTAGGGGGCGCGGGGCTGGCGGCGGACGATCAGAACGTCACTGCTGGCCATCCGGGCCACGTCGGCGGCCACCGGCCCGATGCGGGCCGTGTCGAGGTTGGAGTTACCGACGATGGCCAGATCCCCCTGCTTCGCCAGCCTGACCATCTCCCAGGCGGGCGAGCCCTTGATGACGTGGAGGTCCACGGGAACGTCCGTGCGGCCCTTCACCCAGGAGAGGGTGTTGTGAGCGGCCTGCTCGCGGTGCTCGTCGACGAGCTTGACGAGCGATTGCGGGATCATCGCATCCGCCAACGGGTCGAGAACGTGGACCAACTCCAAGGACGCGCCGGATGTCTCGGCCACGATCCGCCCTCGTTCTGCGACCCGTCGGCCGATGACCGACAGATCGATGCCAGCGATTACGCGCGGGATATGCAACCCTCCACGGCGGAGCGAATGCTAACGAGTCGCTGCGCTCACCCCATTTCCTGGTCCAGGCCGACGAACGGGTCGGGGGCGGCGAGAGCCTCCGGGAGGCGCTCGAGGTAGGCCGCCCGCCCGATGACCTCGGCGCCGAGCGACTCGAGATGCGGTGTGAGCCACTGCACGTCGAGCATCACCCCTCCCCTCTCCGACAGCACCGACACCAGGTGCACGAGTGCCACCTTCGACGCGTCCCGGGCCCGGTGGAACATCGACTCGCCACAGAACAGGCCCCCGATCGCCACCCCGTACAGGCCTCCGACGAGGTCGCCTTGGTCGTCCCACACCTCGAACGAATGCATCCACCCGAGGCGATGCAGCAGCAGGTACGCCTCCTTGATCTCCGGGGTGATCCAGCCGTTGGGACGCGACGGGTCGGCACAGCCCTCCACGACGCCCGTGGGGTCGGTGTCGACCGACACCGTGTAACGGCGGCAGGATCGCGAGAGGGAACGGCTTATCCGCAGGCGGTGGAACGGGAGGATGGCACGGTCGACGGGGGACCACCAGCCCAGCTCTCCGGTGGGAAGCGGCATCGGGAAGAGGCCCCGGCGGTAGGCCGCCAGCACGGTCCCCGGCTCGAGGTCACCGCCGACGGCGACGAGGTCGTCGTCGGGCCAGAGGTGCGGCGGTGGAAATCGAACCGAGGTTGGCATTGGCTCGAACGCCGTCACCTGGACCAACCTACTCTGGCCGCATGGCCACGCACACCGTGTTCAACCAGCCACCGCCGCTGGAGGACGTGAACCTCTATTCGGCGGATCCTGTGCTCGCCAGGTTCGTCGACTGGGAGGGCGGTTCGGCCCACGACCAGCTGCTCCGTGGCTACGGGCGCAACATCGGCTCGGCCCGCGCCTACAAGTGGGGACGGGACGCCAACCGCTACCCGCCGGAGCTGCACACCCACGACCGGTACGGCAACCGGATCGACCAGGTCGAGTTCCATCCCGCGTGGCACGCTCTGATGGAGTTGTCGATCTCCCACCGCGTGCACTCCCTGCCCTGGGTGTCCGGCGAGGGAGGATTCGTGGCCCGCGCCGCGATGATGATGATGATGGCAGAGGTGGAGGCGGGCCACGGCTGTCCGATCTCGATGACGGCGTCGGTGGTCCCCGCCCTCCGTCACAACCCGGAGCTGTCGAAGGAGTGGGAGCCCCGGCTCACCTCCAGCATCTACGACCCCCGCTTCATCCCCGCCGCCGAGAAGGACGGGGCGCTGATGGGGATGGGGATGACCGAGAAGCAAGGCGGCTCCGACGTCCGGGCGAACACGACCCGCGCCGAGCCGGAGGTGGGCGACTGGTATCGCATCACCGGCCACAAGTGGTTCACCTCCCACCCGATGTCGGACGCGTTCTTGATCCTCGCCCAGGCGCCCAAAGGCTCGAGCTGCTTCTTCCTCCCGCGCATCCTCGACGACGGGACGGTCAACGCCTTCCACATCCAGCGGCTCAAGGACAAGCTGGGCAACCGATCCAACGCATCCTCCGAGGTGGAGTTCGACGGCGCCAGGGCGGTGCTGGTCGGCGAGGAAGGGCGGGGCGTGGCGACGATCATCGAGATGGTCAACGGCACCCGACTCGACTGCGTGTCCGGCTCGACCGGGCTGATGCGCCAGGCGGTCATGCAGGCCGGCCACCACGTCGCCCACCGATCGGCCTTCGGTTCCCTCCTCATCGAAAAGCCGGCGATGCAGATGGTGCTCGCCGACCTCGAAGTCGAAGTGCAGGCGGCGACGGCTCTGATGACGCGCCTCGCCGGCGCCTTCGACAGGGCAGAAGCCGACGCGACCGAAGCGCTGGTGAAGCGGATACTCACCCCGGTGGCCAAGTACTGGGTGACGAAGCGCTGCACCCCGGTGGTGCGGGAAGCGCTGGAGTGCCTGGGCGGGGCCGGTTACGTGGAGGAGTCGATCATGCCCCGCCTGTTCCGGGAGTCGCCGCTCAACGCCATCTGGGAAGGCTCGGGCAACGTCATCGCCCTGGACGTGTTGCGGGTCCTGACCAAGGAGCCGAAGGCGGTCGAGGCGCTCCGGCTGGAGCTGGACGAGCACCGGGGTCAGGATTCTCATTTCGACGCGTACCTGGACGCCACGTGGCAGCTGATAGAGCGACCCGACGATGCCGAGGCACAGGCGAGGCGCATCACCGAACGACTCGCCGTCGCCACCCAGGCGGCGCTGCTGATGCAGCGGGCCGATCCCGCGGTGGCAGAGATCTTCCTGGCCTCACGGGTGGCCGGCGACCACGGGGCTGAGTTCGGCACACAACCGATCACGGCGGGAACCGAGGAGGTGGCCCGCATGACCGTTCCTGAGCCGTGAGCGACTTCGACGTGGTGGTGATCGGCGGCGGGATCGCCGGGGTCTCCGTCGCCTACGAGCTGTCCGGGACCCATCGAGTGGCCGTCGTGGAGGCAGAGGCCCACCTGGCGTTCCACAGCACCGGCCGGTCGGCGGCGATGTTCATCCCCAATTACGGCTACGGACCGGCACGGCCTTTGACCGTCGCCTCGTATCGGTTCTTCGCCGACCCGCCCGAGGGGCTGGCCGACGGGCCACTCCTGTCCCCTCGGGGGGTCCTGTGGGTGGCCCGCCCGGACCAGGTGTCGTCGTTGGGCGAGATCGCGCGAGCGGGCGAGGCGACCGGCTCTCGCGTGTTCGAGCTGAGCGCCGAGGAGGCACGCGAGAAGGTGCCCGTGCTCCGGCTCGAAGTCACCGGCGGCGCCGTGTGGGAACCGGATCCCCAAGATCTCGACGTCGCCGCCATCCACCAGGCGTACGTGCGGGGCTTGCGAGCCAACGGCGGCACCGTGCTGACCTCGTCGCCAGTGCGGTCGCTCGCTCGCCGAGGAGACGGGTGGCGAGTGGAGGCGGGCGACGCCACGTTGACCTGCCGGATCGTGGTGAACGCCGCCGGGGCGTGGGGCGACGTCGTCGCCTCCCTGGCGGGACTGGAGCCGGTGGGGTTGCAGCCGATGCGCCGCACCGCGTTCATGGTGGCGGGGGACCCCGCCTGGGCGACGTGGCCGATGGTGGTCCACGCCGCCCACGAGTACTACTTCAAGCCCGACGGGCCCCAGATCCTCTGCTCTCCCGCCGACGAGACGCCGAGCGAGCCGAGGGACGCCCGGCCCGACCCCCTCGACGTGGCGCTGGCGATAGAGCGGATCAACGAGGCGACCACGCTCGACATCCGATCGGTCCGTTCCGAATGGGCGGGCCTGCGCACCTTCGCTCCCGACCGCAATCTCGTCGTGGGCCCCGACCCGGCGGAGCCTGCCTTCTTCTGGTCGGTAGGCCAAGGCGGCACCGGGATCCAGGCCGCTCCCGCCACCGCCGAGCTCCTGGCCGCGATGGTGCGGGGAGACAGCGTCCCGTCCCACATCGAGGAAACGGGCCTCGACCTAGAAGAACTCAGCCCCGCCAGGCCCGCGCTCGGAAGGTCCCGACTAGCTTCCCGCTGATGCGAGCCCTGATCTGTTCCCGTCTGGAAGGCATCGACTCGCTGGAGGTCGGAGAGCTCCCGGACCCCGAGCTCAGGCCCGGCACGGTGAGAGTGGAGGTCGGGGCTGCGGCCGTGAACTTCCCCGATCTGTTGTTGATCGTCGGCGCCTACCAGGAGCAGCCGCCTCTGCCCTTCTCTCCCGGGATGGAGATCGCCGGCACGGTGGTCGAAGTCGGCGACGGAGTGGAGGGATTCCGGCCCGGCGACAGGGTGCTGGGCATGATCGGCCATGGCGGCTTCGCGGAGCAGGTCGTCGTGGCTCCCGACGCGCTCGTTCCGATGCCGGAAGACGTCGCGTTCGAGGAGGCTGCCGCCTTTCCGATCGCCTACGGAACCAGCTATCACGCCCTCGTCGACCGAGCGAACCTCAGGGCCGGGGAGACGCTCCTCGTGCTGGGCGCGGCGGGCGGCGTCGGGCTGGCTGCGGTCCAGATCGGAAAGGCGCTCGGGGCGAAGGTGGTGGCGGCGGTGTCGTCGGACGAGAAGCAGCAGGTCGTCACCGGCGCCGGCGCCGACGTCGTCGTCCGGTACGACCGTCACGACCTGCGGGAGGCGATGCGGGAGGTGGCCCCCGACGGAGTCGACGTGGTCTACGACCCGGTGGGCGGTGACGTGACCGAACCGGCGTTCCGCTCGCTGGGGTGGGGTGGCCGCCACCTCGTGATCGGTTTCGCCGGTGGGTCGATACCGAAGGTGGCGGCCAACTTGGCTCTCCTGAAGGGCGCCAGCCTGGTGGGCGTGTTCTGGGGTCGGTTCACCCGGGAGGAGCCCGAGCGCAACCGCGCCAACTTCACCACCCTCTTCGAGTGGTGGAAGGAAGGAAAGGTGGCTCCGCTCGTCTCCGAGGTCTATCCGCTCGAGAAGTCGATCGACGCCCTGCGGAAGATCGGCGGACGGGGAGCGATCGGACGGCTGGTGGTGCGGCCTTAGCGGCCGCGACCACCTCCGTATCCGCGTCCTCCGCCACGGCTCTCACGGGGCCGGGCTTCGTTGACGGTGAGCGGCCGGCCTTCGATGTCGCGCCCGTTGAGCTCATCGATGGCGCGGCGGCCGTCGTCGTCGCCCATCTCGACGAAACCGAAGCCGCGGGAACGGCCGGTGTCGCGATCGGTGATCACGGAGGCGGATTGAACGGTGCCGTACTGGCTGAACAGCGACTCGAGGGCAGCCGAGTCGTACGAGTAAGGCAGATTGCCTACGTAGATGTTGATGAGTGCTCCTAGCTCGACAGTGGTGCGTTGCGCACCGGGCAGACGACCATCCTTCGAGCCGAAGCACGAATCGTCCGGGCCGGCACCTCGCCGACCACTGGTCAGGTTAGCCCAACTGCCGTCGCTGACTTAACATCGATTCATCGGATCCTCCTCCCCCACCCTGCACACCCCCTCTATGACCCAACGCGCCTCCGACGAGGTCTCCGCCGAAGCGTCCAGGCGGCGCACCTTCGCCATCATCTCCCACCCCGACGCCGGCAAGACGACCCTCACCGAGAAACTCCTGTTGTACGCCGGCGCCATCGAAGAGGCCGGGGCGGTGAAAGCCCGAGCCGGGCGTCAGCGCGACGCCACCTCCGACTGGATGGAACTCGAGAAGAGCCGGGGCATCTCGATCACCTCCACCGTCCTCCAGTTCGAGTACCGGGGTCACGTCTTCAACCTGTTGGACACGCCCGGCCACCGCGACTTCTCCGAGGACACGTACCGGGTGCTGTCGGCAGTCGACGCGGCGGTGATCGTCCTCGACGCTGCCAAAGGGATCGAGGCCCAGACCCTGAAGCTGTTCGAGGTCGCCCGCAGCCGCGGCATCCCCCTGCTGACGTTCGTGAACAAGGTCGACCGGCCGTCGCTGTCCGGCCTGGAGCTCATGGACGACATCGAAGGGCAGCTGGGCCTGGCCCCCACACCGATCACGTGGCCCGTGGGCTCGGGCAACGACTTCCAGGGCGTGGTGGACCGCCGCGACGGGATGGTGTGGCGCTACGTCCGCTCCACCCACGGCGCCACCCGGGCGGAAGAGGAGCGAGCCGAGCTGTCGGTCGCCACCTTCGGTCCCGTGGCCGATTCGGTGCGGAGCGAGCTGGAGCTGTTGGACGCGGTCGGAGCAGAGCACGACCAGAAGCGCTTCCTGGCCGGCGAGACGACCCCGATGTTCTTCGGGTCGGCGCTGTGGAACTTCGGGGTGCGGCTGCTGCTCGACGCTCTCATCGACCTGGCTCCCGCTCCCGGGCCGCTCACGGACCGACAAGAGCGCCCCCATGCCCTCACCGAGCCATTCTCGGGCTTCGTGTTCAAGATCCAGGCCAACCTCGACCCCCGCCACCGGGACCGGATCGCCTACGTGCGGGTCGCCTCGGGGGTCTTCGAACGGGGGATGCAGGTCACGAACGTGCGGACCGGGCGAGGATTCTCCACCAAATACGCCCATCAGCTGTTCGGTCGGGAGAGGGACACCGTCGAGCGGGCGTACCCCGGCGACATCGTCGGTCTCGTCAACGCCGGAGACCTCCACATCGGCGACACCGTGACGACGGGGGCGAAGTTCCTCTATCCGCCGATCCCGACGTTCGCCCCCGAGCATTTCCGGGTGGGCCGCAACATGGACACCTCCCGGTACAAGCAGTTCCGCCGGGGGATCACCCAGCTCGACGAAGAGGGCGTGGTCCAGGTGCTGCGCCATCCCGACCGGGGAGAGCAGGAGCCGATCCTGGCGGCGGTGGGGCCGATGCAGTACGACGTCGCCGTCTACCGCCTCGAGAACGAGTTCGGGGCGAAGATCGAACTGACCCCCACCCCATACGTGCTGGCCCGCCGCACCGACCGGGAAGGCGCCGAGCGCTTGCGGGGCCGTCGAAACGTGGAGGTGGTCAGCCGCGCCGACGGCACGCTCCTCGCCCTCTTCACCAGCCAATACCACCTGGAAGCCGCCCAGCGCGACCTGGACGGCATCGTCCTCGACCCGATCCTCACGACGTAGAAAGCCGGCGAGCGAAGGGCACACGACCCTCCGCCCGCCGGCGTCTACCGGTGGTCCCGGCTCACTCCTCGACGATGATGGCGGTAGCCATGCCGAACATCCCGTCGGCCTTCTCGACGTGGGTGAGGATGTGGCAGTGCCAGACCCAGGTGCCGACCTCGTCGGCGTGCACCAACACCGAGTAGCGCTCGCCGGGGGCGATGTTGATGGTGTCCGCCCAGTAGGGGCTGTCCAGCGGGAACCCGTCCTTGGCGAAGACCAGCTGGTCCGGGCCGTGCAGGTGCATGGGGTGGGTCTGCAGGCCCTCGTTGTAATAGTGGACCACGAACCAGTCGCCCTTCTTGAAGAAGTAGGGCTCGGTGGCGGGGAAGGACTTCCCGTTGAGGGTGAGCCCGATGTTGCCGGCGTCGTTGAGGACCATCGGGAACTCGTCGACGATCTCGATGTCCTCGGGGATGGTGATCCCGCTCACCGTCTTGCCATAAGGAATCGGCGCCTCGCCGATCTGGAATGCCCCGAACAAGCCGTTGGGCACCGCCAGCTGACCGTGCATGTGGGCGTGGTACATGCCGATCGCCGGACGCACCGCCTCGTACTCGTAGATGAAGGTGTCGCCCTGCTTGATCGGGTCCTGCGTGTAGGGCGACACGCCGTCCATGGCGAAGGGGACCTTGATGCCGTGCCAGTGGACGTCGGTGCCGAGCGGGATCTCGTTCTTGACCCGGAACTGGAGCTTGTCGCCGACGTCGACCTTGATCCACGGGCCGGGGATCTGGCCGTTGTAGGCCCAGCCCTCGACGATTTGGCCGGGAGCGACCTCCCAGTCGATGATCTGGGCGACCAGGTCGAAGACCTTGGTGCCGTCATCGAGGATCTCGGTCGGCTCCAGGAGCTGGTTGCCCTTGCCCTCCGTCTCGGCGGGGAAGGCCAGCATCGACTCCATCATCATGGCGTCGGCCTCGTCGGGGTTCTGGAGGTGCCAGTCGTGGCTCGACGACGAGGCAGAAGCCGTGGCGCCGTTCAGGCCGTCGCCTCCCCCGTCACCCGAGGCATCCGTCACGACCAGCGTCGCCTCCATCCCGGCCTCGCGATGTCCGGGGATGGCGCAGTAGATCGTGTAGGTGCCGGGCTCGAGGTACCCGACATCGAAGGAGATGGTGTCACCGGGCTGGACGTCGGGCGAGGTGGGACCGCCCTCGATCGCCAGGTTGTGGACCATCGAGCCGGCGTTGGTCAGCTCGATGGTCAGGTTCCCGGCCGGCACCGTCAAGGTGCCCGTGAACTCGAACTCCTTCATCTCGATGGCGGCCGTCACGTCGTTGCTGGCGGGAGCCTCGCCGGCAGCCGAGACGCCCTCCACCCCGACCGCCCCGGTGGACGGGGCGCGGATGGCCGCCACCAGGGCGAGACCGACGGTCAGCACGCCCATGACGGCGAGGAGTATCAAGAAACGATCGAACGCCTTGTTCGAGTCGGACGATGGCACTGATTCACTCCATGGATCGACTTGCGTCCCGAGCCTGGTAGACCTGCCATCGCCGCTCCTAGGGGACTTGGTCCCCCGTCCCTGGGACCTTGGCCCCTGCCCCGGTCCCCAGGACTGGTCCCAACATGGCGACCTGTACCAGAATTCGACCGGTGACCGCCGGTTAGGAGCCACCGAGTGTTCGTTGAGTATGCGGCCGAGATAGACGTGCCCGAGCCGGTTGCTGCCCAGATCCTCGCCAACGACTACAAGGAGATGGAGGGGATGGGCACCGCCGCCTATCGGAAAGGCGAGGAGCTGCGCAGCCGCGTCGGGCCGGGGGGTCTGCTCGCCAAGGAAGTCGTGGTCGGCATCGGCGAGCCCAAGATGTCGCGCCGCGGGGTAGTGATCCCGGTCCGGTGGCGGGCGACGGGTGCCGAGGCCCTCTTCCCGCGTCTCGAGGGCGAGCTGCAAGTGCTGGCTGTCGACGACCGCCGGACCAGCCTGCGGCTGCAGGCGACCTACCGGCCCCCGCTCGGCACGATCGGCGACCTGATGGACCGGCTGGTGCTGGCCCGGCTCGCCCGCGCCACGGTGGCCGACTGGGTGGAGCGGATCGCGGAATGGGTGACTGAGACGGCCCGGTCAGTGGAGCGGCAGCACCACCTCGACAACGGTTCCCGCTCCGATCACCGACCGGAGTGAGAGCTCGCCGCCGAGGCGCCGCACCCTTTCCTCGAGGTTGTCGAGCCCCATCCCCCGCTTCACCGACTGAGGATCGAAGCCTTTCCCCTCGTCGACGACCGACAGGACGAGACGGTCGGAGAGCATCTCGGCCCGAACGTCGACGACGCCGGTGCCGGAGTGACGCAGAGCGTTGGAGACGGCCTCTCCGACGATCGGCATGACCTCCTCGGCGAGATCCGGCTCGAGCTCGAGGTCGGGCGGGTCGACGGACACGAACACGGCCACCTCGTAGGCCTTGGCCAGCTGCGAGGTGTGCTCCCTGAGCTCCTCTTCGAAACGGGACCGCTGCCCTCGCCGGCCGAGGTCGGCGACGATGCGACGCAGCTGGTCGATGGTGGCGTCGATCCGGTCCACCGCCCCGTGGAGGGCCTTCGAAATGCGCTCGTCGTCGGTCGTTGCCGCCAGGCCCTGCAGTTCGAGGCCGGTGGCGAAGAGGTCCTGGATGATCGAGTCGTGGAGGTCGCGCCCGATGCGCTCGCGGTCTTCGATCACCGCCAGTCGAGCGAGCCGCGAGCGGAGCCGGGCGGTCTCCACCGCCGCTCCCGCCACCGCGGCGAGGGCGGCGACGACCATCTCGTCCTCTTCGGTGAATCCCCCGGGCTTCTCCGCCAGGTAGAGGTTGCCGAAGGTGCCTTCGGTCGTGCCGACCGGCACACCCAGAAACGTCTCCATGGGAGGGTGGTGGGGAGGGAACCCCACCGAGTCGGGGTGGTCGGAGATACGGTCCAACCGGATCGTCACGCTCTCGCGGATCAGCGTCCCCAGCACGCCCCTGCCCTCCGGAGGGTGGCCGATCTTGCGAGCCGTTTCGGCGTCGACGCCGCGGTAGACGAACTCGATCAGTTGCTTGTGGTCGCCGATCACCCCGAGGGCTGCGTACTTGGCGCCGGTCGTCTCTTTCGCCGTCTCGACGAGTCGGCCGAGCAAGGCCTCCAACTGGGCCGTGCCGACCACCGTGGCCGCCGCTTCCGTGAGAGCTTTGAACCGGTCGACCGGTATCCCGGTGCTCATGACACCAAGAGGGTAACGGCGTGGCCCCGCCGCCGTTACCCTGGGTCAACAAATGGCAACCAAAGTGCTCCTGGTCGACGACCACGAGGTCGTGCGCCGCGGCTTGGCCGCCATGCTCTCCGTCCACGAAGACATCGAGGTGGTCGGAGAAGCTGCCTCCGCCGACGAGGCGGTGAAGCGAGTGGGCCTCGACCAGCCCGACGTGGTGGTGATGGACGTCCGCATGCCGGACAAGTCGGGGATCGAAGCGTGTCGGGAGATCCTCGCCAACTTCCCCGACGTCCGCGTGCTCATGCTCACCTCGTACGCCGACGAAGAAGCCCTCATGGCTTCGATCATGGCGGGGGCGTCCGGCTACGTGCTGAAGCGGGTCAAGGGAGCCGATCTCATCGAGGACATCCGCCGGGTGGCTCGGGGCGAGTCCCTCCTCGATCCCGACATGGTGGAGCGCCTCTTCGAGCGGCTCCGCCACGGCACCAGAGAAGACCCCAAGCTGGCCCAGCTCACCGAGCAGGAGCGGAAGATCCTCGACCTGATCGCCGACGGCCTCACCAACCGCCAGATCGCCGAGAAGATGTTCCTCGCCGAGAAGACGGTGAAGAACTACGTGTCGACGATCCTGGCGAAGATGGGCATGAGCAACCGCAGCGAAGCCGCGGCCTACGTCGCCCGACTGGAAGCCGGCCAGAACATCGACCCAGAGGAGTGGTGACCCGCATCGACGCCGACGGGTAACGTCGATGCATGAACGAACTGACGGTGAACCGCTGCCGTCGGCTCCTGGAGTCGTCGCCGGTCGCTCACCTCGCCGTGATCTCCCGAGGTGAGCCGTACGTCACCCCGATCTCGTATGTGATGGTCGACGACGCCATCTGCATTCGGACGATGGACGGGCGACGGGTCGAGGCTCTGCGGGAGAACTCAAGGGTGTGCCTGACGGTGTCCCACTACGACGAGCCCACCGGGGACTGGGAGTCGGTGATCCTCTGGGGCGATGCCGAGTTCGTCGACGATCCCCGGACTGCTCAGCAGATCATCGCCGCCTTCTTCGACAAGTACCGCGACGTGCTCGGCTCGCCTCTGAATCCGGCGCAGCAGCTCGCCAAGGAGGGTGTGGAGATCCGCATCCCGGTGGACATCGCCGCCGGGCGGACCTCGGGCAGCTTCTTCAGTGTCCGAAGCCGGCCAGGACGCCTCTGAGGAGCCGGCCGACCCCGGGCGTCACCGACCACAGATAGGACTCGAGGGTCTCGAGGTTCGAGCGGGCGCCGTTGATCAGGACCCTCTCGGCGTCCGGCGTGAAGCCGACGCGCACGCCCAGCATCTTCGACAGCTCGCGCGTCCATTCGTCTCCGGGGACCCGGCCGAGCAAATGGATCCCGCCGCTGAGCACGTCCCATTCGAGATCGGGGTCGATCTGGACGAGGGCGCTGCGGATCGTCGAGGCGACCGTCGACGGGGTGGGTTCGTAGCAGGTCCGGGAGAAGAGCACTCCCCCGTCGGCGACCACGGCGATCTCGGCGGCATCGGATCGCACGTCCACGATCATGTCGGCGGCGCCGGAGTCGACGTCGAGGCCGAGACCGGCGGCGGCGGCCACCGGGCGGGAGATCGTCACGAATCCCACGCCCAGCGAGTCGCAGACGCCCTTCCACCTCTCGGAGCGGTCGTTGGCGGCGTCGGGCAGGAGGAACGCCAGCACCGGGTGCCGTCCGCCCGCCGGCCAGCTCTCCACCACCCAACGCAGGTAGGCGCGCGTCAGGTCGACCGAGAAGATCTCGGTCGCCGAGAACGGCTGGTACAGGCGGAGGTCGTCGCTTCGCGTCGCCGCCAGCGCCGCCTCCGACCCGAAGCCGACGATCCGGCCGTCGGGGTCCACGGCCACCACCGTGGCCTGGCTGGTGATGTCGGCGTCAGCCGCCCAAGAGGTCTCGGCGCCGGGAGCGACTACGAGGACCGGCGGACGCTTCCGCATTCAGCGCCTCGCCGTGGCCGAAGCACACGATGCGCAGAGGCGGGCGTGAGGGATGGCTTGCAGTCTCTCCTCCCCCACGCTCTTCCCGCACGAGAGGCACGTACCGTAGGTGCCGTCTTCCATGGCCTGGAGGGCGGCTTCCACTTCTTCGAGGGCCGTTTCACTCCTCGACGCGATCGCCCGGGCGATGTCGTCGACCGCGTCCGACCCCTCCTCGATGCGGGAGAGGTGGAACTCCCTCGCCTCCAGGAGTCGAGTGCGCAACTCGTCTAGGACCGAAGGATCCAATCCGGAGCGCGGCTCCGGCGACGTTTGCGGCATGGTCATCGGGAATCATCTCCTCTGCTCGGAAAGAGCCGGTTCGACGCACAGCCCACACCAAAGCTCACACTCCGGCAACGACCCGTAAGCACCGCGAACTGCGCCGCAAGCCACCCTGGTCACATGCCGCCCGCCTATTAGCATGGCTAAATCCAATGCCATTGGAACATGAGCGAGAGTCGAGCGGGATCCCGGCGGTCGATGAGCGGTTGGGCGGGCTCCTGGTCGGCGACAACGTGGTCTGGATCGGCGACGACCGCCGGGTCCACGATCTCCTGGAGGAACGCTTCCTCTCGGTGGGGAGCGCTCCACGGGCACTGATCCTGCTCGGGGGTGACGACCCGAGAGTCCCCCGGGGTGTCGACGTGGTGGACGGGCGTCCGGGCCGGCCCCACGCCGACCCGCTGGAGCTCGAGCGCGCCATCGTCGACCTGGGCCGCCACCGGCGGGCTCGACTCGTGATCCGCGACCTCGACGTCCTCGTCCGGCGCCTCGGCGACGAGCGGGCGGTCACCTTCTTTTCGAGGACGTGCCCCCGGTTGTTCGACCAGGGAGCGATCGCCTACTGGCGGGCGACGCGGGCCGGGTCGGGTCGGATCCTGGACCAGATCCAGCGGGTGACGCAGTGTGTCTTCGAGTTCTCCAGCAACCGGCTGCGGGTGAGGAAGGCCGAGGGCCGACCCGCGATCCGGGGCCAGATCTTCGACCTGCGGGCAGACGAGGGCCAGCTACGGCTGAGCGAGATCCGGGCCGCCAGTCGCCTCGCCGAGGGCCTGCGCCGCCTACGCGCCGAGCGAGGGTTGACCCAGACCGAGATCGCCCGGATGGCGGGTGTCTCCCCGAGCGCCATCTCCCAGGCGGAGGCGGGCCATCGCGGCCTGGGAGTGGAGACCCTGCTCAACATCTCCGCCGCTCTCGGCGTGTCGCTCGACGACCTGTTCGGCCACACGCCCGACACGGGCTACGTGCTCGCCCGCCGCGACCGCATCCCCCCACGGCGCGGAATCGTGGCGCTCCTCGACGACCCCAACGCCGGACTGCGGGCGCACTTGATCACGTTGGGGCCGGGCGAGGCGGGCGGGCCCCCGGTGGTCCACAAGGGCGCCGAGCTGATCATGGTCAGCGCCGGGCTGGTGCAGATCGAGCTCAACGAGGAAGCGCCGGTGCTGCGGGCGGGTGACGCCCTCCTCGTCACCCGCGACGCCATCTCCGGGTGGCGCAACCTGTTGCCGGAGCCGGCCCGCCTGTTCTGGATCGTCCGCGACTGAGGGCCCGCTGCCAAGGGCCGATCCTGGGAGCGGCTCTCCCCCCGACCGATTCGTGGTGGCTGGCCCGCCGCCGGCTCCCCTAGGCTGGCGTGGTGACGGCACCCCCTCAGCCTCTCCGCCTCGGAACCTCGTCCGGCCGCTGGGTGGTGGCCACGACGGTGATGGGAACCGGAGTGGCGATGCTCAACGGCACCGACGTGTCCGTCGCCCTCCCCGACCTCGGCGCCGACCTCGATGCCAGCGTCGCCGCCCTGCAGTGGGTGCTCAACGGGTACATGCTCACACTGGCGTCGCTGATCCTCGTCGGCGGGTCCCTCGCCGACCGGTTCGGGAGGCGGAAGATCTACCTGCTGGGCGTCGCCTGGTTCACGGCCGCCTCGGTGCTGTGTGCCCTCGCCCCGTCGGCGGGCTGGCTGGTGGCCGCCCGGATCCTGCAGGGCGTGGGCGGGGCTCTTTTGACGCCGGGCAGCCTCGCCATCCTCCAGTCGTGCTTCCACCCCGACGACCGGGCCACGGCCATCGGTGCCTGGTCCGGGCTCACCGGCATCGCCGCCGTCATCGGCCCGGTGGTCGGCGGCCTGTTGGTCGATGCCTTTGGATGGCGGGCGGTGTTCTTCCTCCCGCTGCCGCTGGCGGTGGCCGTGATCTGGGCGGGCTCGCGCCACGTCCCCGAGTCGCGCGATCCAGCGCCGGCCCGCCTCGATTGGCCGGGGGCGCTCCTCACCGTCGCCGGCCTGGGAGCTCTCAGCTACGCCATCATCGCCTACCCCGAATCGGGCGGGTCGCCGGCGGTGGTGGCGTCGGCCGTTCTCGGTGTGGCCTCCCTCGTCGCCTTCGTGATCCGGGAGCGGCAGGCTCCCGATCCGATGCTCCCTCTCAGCGTGTTCAGATCGCGCCAGTTCACGGCCGCCAACCTGATCACGTTCGTCGTCTACGCCGCCTTGGGCGGCGTGTTCTTCATGCTCATCGTCCACCTCCAGACGGTGGTCGGGTACTCCGCCACCGGAGCGGGAGCGGCGACGATGCCGGTCAGCGGCCTCCTCCTCGTCGGCTCGCCCCCGATGGGCCGGGTCATGCAGCGGATCGGCCCCCGTCTGCCCCTCACCGCCGGAACCGCCCTGCTCGCCGTCGGGATGCTGATGATGATCTCGATCCGGGAAGGGGCGTCGTACCTGACGGGGATCCTCCCGCCGCTCTTGGTGTTCGGCGTCGGGCTGACCCTGATGGTCACCCCCGTCACCGCCACGGTCCTGGCCGCGGTGGACGATCGCTTCTCGGGCTTGGCGTCGGGCGTCAACAACGCCGTAGCCCGCACCGGCCAGCTCCTGGCGGTGGCGGCGCTGCCGGTGGCGGCCGGGCTGACCGGTGGCGACTTCGCGGACCCGGTTGCGTTCGCCGCCGGGTTCCGCATCGCGATGATCGTCTCCGCCGTCCTGTGCGGGCTCGGGTCCGTCTTCGCCTGGACGATGATCCGCAACCCTTCCGCCGACACGTGAGGCGGAGCCCGGATCACCTGTTATAAGAGGCGCCGCAGTGGAGCTCTTCATCGACGGCGACAAGGTCGAGGCACGAGGCGGCGACGACGTCCTCACCGCCTCGATACGGGCCGGAAAGGTCCCGGCGGGATGCCTGTGCCTCGCCGGCGACTGCCCCAACTGCCTGGCCGTCGTCGACGGTGTCGCCTATGTGCGCATGTGCCGCACCCCGGCTCGGGCCGGGATGGACGTCCGCCCCTTCCCGGTCTCCGAACACCCCCCGATGCCGGACGACGACGCCCCGCCGACCGCCTACCGGAACGTGCACGCCGACGTGGTGGTCGTGGGCGCCGGCCCCTCGGGCCTCGCCGAGGCCGAGCGGCTCCGCCGTGAGGGCCGCCAGGTCGTCGTGCTGGACGACCGGCAGGGGTCCGAGGTGCTGGCCATCTACCCGGGCCCCGAGGTCGTCGCCCGCGACGACGGCGGGATAGCCCGGTACTTCGCCGCCGAGGTGGTGGTGGCCACCGGGGCGATGGACATCCATCCGGTCGTGCCCGGCTCCGAACTGGCCGGCATCCTCACCCGGCGAGCCGCCGAGAAGCTCGTCGCCGCCGGCATCGACCTGGGACGAGTCGTGGCGGTCGGGGCAGCCCCGGACGGAGTGGACTGCGAGGTGCTCGCCGGGGACCTGATGCGATTCGAGGGCGACACCCGGGTCGAAGCAGTGGTGGTCACCGGCCCCGACGGCGCCGAGACGGTCCGCGAGTGCGACACGGCAGTCGTCGACCTCGGCACCTATCCCCGCGACGTGCTGGCCCGCATGGGAGCGCCCGGGCAGGTGCGGGCCGTGGGAGCAGCGGCCGCAGAAGGGACCATCCCCGCCTGTCCGGACCGGGGCGTGGTCTGTCCATGCGCCGGCGTGACGGCCGAGGACCTCGACTCGGTGTGGGAACGGGGTTTCCGCGAGTTGGAGCTGATCAAGCGGGCCACCCTCGCCGGGACAGGGACCTGCCAGGGCGGGGTGTGCGGGCCCTATTTGCGGTCGTTCGTCGCCGAAAGAGGCGGGGAGCTGCAGCCTTCGTTCACGGCCCGCCCGCTCGCCCGACAGATGACGATGGCGGAGGCCGCCGCCGCGTTCCACTGGCCCTCGATCCATCGCACCGCGTTAGACGACGTGCACCGGTCGCTCGGGGCGACGATGGACCGGATGGGCGGCTGGTGGCGTCCCTGGACCTACGGCGACACCGAAGCCGAGTACTGGGCGGTCCGCCGCGACGTGTCGCTGGGGGACGTCAGCACGCTGGGGAAGATCCTCGTCAAGGGCCCCGACGTAGTCGACTTCCTGGAATGGATCTACCCCTGCCGGGTCGGCGACCTCCCTGCGGGGCGGTCCCGCTACGCACTCCTCCTCGCCGAATCCGGCGCGGTGCTCGACGACGGGCTGATCTCCCGGCTCGACGAGCACACCTTCTGGCTGACTTTCACCACGGGTGGGGCAGGGACCGCCGAAGCCTGGCTGCGCGACTGGGCACGCGGCCGGGGGGCGAACGTGCGGATCATGGACCGCACCCATTCACTGGGAGGGATCAACGTCACCGGGCCCAAGGCGACCGCGCTGCTCGAGCGGGCCGGGCTGACCGAGCCCGTTCCATTCATGCGCCACGCCGAAGCGACGATCGCCGGAGTGCCGTGCCGGGTGTTCCGGCTCAGCTTCACCGGCGAAGTGTCGTACGAGCTGCACCACCCCCGGAGCCGCTCGGTGGAGCTGTGGAGCCGGCTGATGGAACTGGGGGCCGACCTCGGCGTGCGGCCACACGGGCTCGAGGCGCTCATGACGCTCCGCCTCGAGAAGGGCCACGTGATCGTGGGCATGGACACGGAGATGGACGCCACCCCCCGCCGCCTGGGGATGGACTGGGCGGTGCGGATGGACAAGGACTTCGTCGGCCGGGCGGCCCTCGAGCGTACCGACCGGATCCCGCTCGATCGCCGCCTGGTGGGCCTCACGGCCGACCCCCCTGCCCCGACCGAGGGGTCGGCGGTGTTCCTCGACGGCAGGATCGTCGGCTACGTGACGTCGTCGGCATGGTCGCCCGCCCTCGAGACCGTGGTGATGCTCGCCTGGGTCGAGCTCGTCGACGGGTCCGTCCCCGCCACCGTGCTGGTCGACGGCCGGCCCGCCCATCACACACCGACGCCTTTCTACGACCCGGAGGGAGCCCGTGCCCGCGCCTGAACAACTCGTGGCCTGGCGAGTGGCGGCCGACCCGGCGTCGCTGGATGCGGCCGAGTGGCCGGCGGCGGTGACCGTGCTCAGGATCGCCCCGGACGAGGCGCTGGTGCTCGGCGCGGCGCCGGTCGAGGTCGGCGATCCCTACGCCATCGTCGAACCGGAAGAAGGCTTCTGTGCGGTGGCGATGAGTCGGGCAGAGCTCGAGGCGTGGATCGCCCGCAACGCCGAGTGGGCCCTCCCCGAAGGCGACAGGGTGTTCGCCCAGGGCGGGGCCGCCGGGCTGCCGGTGAAGGTGTGGGTGGACGGTGACCGGGCGCTGCTCATCACCCGCGCCTCGCTGTCCCGGGACCTGGAGGAGCGGCTGTGAACGAGTTCGTCGAACGCCGCGTCCGCCTCACCTGGCGGGACCCGAAGCCCTCCTACGACGTCGTGATAATCGGAGGGGGCGGGCACGGCCTCTCGATCGCATACCACCTGGCGAAGCGGCACGGCATCACCGACGTGGCGGTGCTCGAGCGGGGCTACATCGGCTCCGGCAACTCCGGCCGCAACACGACCGTCATCCGCGCCAACTACGGCATCCCCGAGTCGATCCGCTTCTATCAACGATCCCTGGAGCTCTATCAACGGCTCGAGGAGGAAACGGGCCGGTGGCTCATGCACACCGAGAAGGGCTTGATCTGGATGGTCCACTCCGAAGCCGGCGTGAGAGGCGAGAAACGCCGGGCGCTGCTCAACACGGCGGCCGGGGCCGAGACGGTGTTCTTGACCCCCGACGAGATCGCCGAGCTGGTGCCCCAGATCGACCTCACCGGCGGCGGGAACGGATACCCGGTGCTGGGCGCCTCCTATCACCCGAAAGCCGCCACCGCCCGTCACGACCGGGTGGTGTGGGCACTGGCGGAGGGGGCGATGGACGCCGGGGCGACGATCCTCCAGCGCACCACCGTCACGGGACTCACCCTCGACGGCGACCGGGTCGTCGGCGTGGAGACCGACCGGGGCCGGTTCTCGGCCGGGGTGGTGGTGAGCGCCGTCGGTGGGTTCGCGTCCGAGATCGCCGCCATGGCGGGCCTGCGGCTTCCCATCGTCACCCACCCCCTCCAGGCCTACGTCACCAACCACTACGAGCAGTCGTTCCCCTTCATCATCGGATCGGTGGAGATCCCCTTCTATCTCAGCCAGACTCCCCGGGGGGAGATCTTGATCGGCGCCGAGTACGAGCGGGCCCCCGGCTACTCGTGGGGCACCTCTTTCGACCTGCTCGCCTCGTGCTCGGCGAAGGCGGTTGCCTACCTGCCGTTCCTCGCCCGCCTGCGGATCCTCCGCCAATGGGCCGGGGTGTGCGACATCTCCCCCGACGCGTCGCCGATCATGGGATTCACCCCGGTCCAGAACCTCCTCGTCACGACCGGCTGGGGCACCTGGGGGTTCAAGGCGATCCCCGCCGCCGGTGAGCAGATGGCCGAACTGATCGCCACCTGGCGGACACCCGAGTTGATCGCCCCCTTCTCGTACGACCGATTCGAAAGGGACCGGCTCATGGCCGACGCCGGGTCGGCAGGGACACACTGACATGGCGCTTCTCGTACCTTGCGAGAACTGCGGCCCTCGCCCCGTGGACGAGTTCATCTACGGGGAGATCCCCCAGGTGCCCGAGCACCTGTCCGATCCCGCCGCCCGCGACCTCGACCGGGTCTACATGCGCACCAACCCGACGGGCCCCGCCGCCGAGGCTTGGTTCCACGCCGCCGGGTGCCGCCGGTGGACGTATCTGGTGCGGGACCGAACGACCTACGAGTGGCTGTGAACGCCGAACGCCTCCCCCGGCTCTGGAGACCCGTCTTGCTGTCCGCCGGCGGCCTCGTGCTGTCGGCGCTGCCGATCTTCCTCGTCGGTGGCTTGGCCGTGCAGATCCGCCAGGACCTGGGGTTCACCGAGACCCAGCTCGGAGCCGCGGTCACGGTGGCGTTCCTGTGCGGGGCGATCGCCGGGCCCATCGGCGGCCGGGTCGCCGACCGGGTCGGAGGACGGGCCGCCGTGGCGTGCGGGGCGACCCTGGCCTCCCTGTCGCTGGCAGGGACGGCCCTGTTCGCCCACAGCTGGGAGACACTGCTCGGGTTCCTGATCCTGGGCGGGCTGTCGTTCGCATTCCTGGATCCCGGGCTGGCGATCATCATCAACTCCAACGTCGACCCGGGACGCCAAGGCGTCGCCTTCGGGGTGAAGGAGGCGTCCATCCCGGCTTCCACCCTTCTGGCGGGGCTGGCGGTGCCGGTCATCGCCCTCGAGCACGGCTGGCGGTGGGCGTTCCTGTTGGGGGCGCTGCCGCTGGCGGCCGTGGTCGCCGGCCTGCGCCTGGTCGGCCAGACGCGGACTCTCCCGACGCAGACCAGCGGAAGGGGAGTGTCCGTGTCCCGGCGGGCCCTCGGCATCGTGGCGGCCGCCGCGGCCTGCGCTTCCACCGCATCGAGCGGCATCGGCGTGTTCCTCACCGAGAGTGCCGTGGCCATGGGGCTGTCGGAAGCCAACGCCGGGCTGCTCCTGGCGGCGGGAAGCGTGGCAGGGATCGTGACCCGGGTGGCCACGGGGATACGCGCCGACAACCACGGCGGCCCTCAGCTGCGGACCATCTGGGTGATGATGGCGACGGGGGCAGTGTCCATGGCGCTGGCGTCGATCGGCTCCGTCCCGCTCCTGGTCCTCGGGGCGGTCGGGGCGTTCGCCGGCGGGTGGGGATGGACGGGCCTCCTGTTCCTGACGCTCGTCCGAGCCAACCCCTCCACCCCCGGTGCCGGGGCCGGTCTCGGCTTGCTCGGCCTGGCGATCGGAAACGGCCTGGGCCCGCTCGCGTTCGGGGCGGCGGCCGAACAGCTGTCGTTCACCGCCGCCTGGGCCGGGGCGGCGATCCTCGCCGGAGCCGGAGCCCTCCTGGCCCGTTCGGCGGCACCGGCCTTCGAGCCGGCCCGGATCTGATTCCCCCGCCCCACGGAAGAAATTGGGAACCGGCGGGCACGGGAGTACGTTCTCTCGCCCATGGTCCGGATCCTCCTCGGCGCAGCCGTGCTGTGCTTCGTCGTCATCGCGGCGGGCGCACCGGCCCGGGCAGCGAGCCACAACACGTACGTGGACGACGACCGGAGCCGCTACGAGGGCTACATCGAGGCGGCGTCGGAGGCCGGCCTCGTCAGCGGGTGCAACCCGCCGGAGAACACCCGGTTCTGTCCGCACCGGGTCGTAAGCCGTGGGGAGATGGCGATCATGCTGGTGCGGGCGCTCGACCTCGCCTCCGACGGCGGCGACCACTTCTCCGACGACGACGGCATCGCCGCCGAGCCGTCGATCGACGCCCTGGCGGCGGCAGGTGTCACCGACGGCTGTGCTCCGGGGAAGTTCTGTCCCGATGCGGCCCTGACGAGGGGCCAGATGGCACAGCTGATCGCCGACGCCCTCGGCTGGAGGCAGGTGGCCGGCGCCGAGAGGTACCGGGACCTGGAGGGCTCCCCGTACGCGGGGGCGTTGACCGCACTCGCCGCCCGGGGTGGGATCGAGCCCTGCGACCTCCCCGAGGACCGCCGGCTCTGTCCCGATGCCCCGGTGACCCGCGACGAGGCCGCCTTCGCCCTCGCCAAGGCGATCGGGCTCGCGCCCGCCGACGTCCCGGCCCGAACCGACGGGCCCGAGGTCGGATTCGTCGATTCGTTCGACCGACTCCGCCTGTGGGACGGGCAACGCCCGAGCAGCCGCAACCGGGTGGGGCTCACATCGGCCGGGTACCGCGGCAACGGCCTCGAGGTGAGGATCCCCAAGGGCGCCCATTACGGCGCCGACTTCGAGCTCGATCTGGACCGGATCGTCGGCGAGGACCCCGAGACGCTCTTCTTCCGCTACTTCCTGCGGGTCGAGCCGGGGTGGGACCCGATCGCCAGCGGCAAGCTGCCGGGGTTCTCGGGGATCTACAACCACACCGGCAAGGGCGGCTACCCGTCGAAGCCCTCGTCGCCGGGATGGTCGGCGCGGATGAAGTTCGCCGGCAACCGGCCCGGGGACCCCCGCGCCCGGCTCGGCTACTACGTGTACCACCTGGGCCAGGAGCGGCGCTACGGCGACGGGATGCAGTGGAACCAGGCGGGGATGCTGCAGCCGGGTGAGTGGTACTGCATCGAAGGCCAGATCCAGCTCAACAACCCCGGGGTCGCCGACGGCGCCCTCCGCGGCTGGGTGGACGGAACCCCGGCGTTCGAGGCCAACGGGATCGAGTTCCGACGGCCCGGCGAGCCGGCGATCCGGATCGAGTCGTTCTGGTTCAACGTGTACTACGGCGGCAAGCCGACGGCGAACAAGGATCTGGGCTTGACCTTCGACGAGGTGGCGGTCGACGGAAAGCGCATCGGCTGCGGCGACGGGCCGGGTGAGATCGCCCCCGGCACCGGCGACTACGACGGGGACGGCTTCGTCGATCGGGTCGCCTGGACGGACTGTCCCACCGGCCCCTGCTTCCAACTCCGGTCCGCCACCGAAGACGGCGTGTCGACACGCCCGATCGGCAACGGCGCCTGGTTCAGCTTGGAGACGGGCCGGCTCGGCCTCGTCGTCGCCGACGTGGACGGCGACGGCGACGGCGATGTGGTGTACAGAGGGCGGTGCGATCGATCCGCGCGGTGCTGGCGTGTCCACCGCGGCGGCGGCCCCACGTTGGGCCCGGGTGAGCACTGGGGCGACGGCGCCCGCTTCTCCCCCGCCAGCCGCCTGGTCGCCGGCGACTTCGACGGCGACGGGCTCGCCGACATCACCTACTCGGGAGTGTGCGGTGAAGCGCCCAGCCGCCCCTGCTGGCGAACCCATCTCAGCACCGGGAGCTCGTTCACCGACGGCGCCGACTGGGGCGAGCCGATGGTGGGATACGACATCGCCCCGGAAGCCGCCGATATGGACGGTGACGGAAGAGACGACATCGTCTGGGCCGGCGAATGCGACGCCGGCACCTGCTGGTTCATGCAGCTCTCTACCGGCAGTGGGTTCAGCCCGCCGGTGCGCCTGGGTGAAGCGCGACGGTGGGAGCTACAGATGAAGAGGCTCTTCGACTTCGATGGCGACGGCCGTGCCGACATGCTCACCGCCGCACCGCTGGAGGAGGGGTCGTCGATCGAGCTGCGCCAGCTGCGCGGCGACAAGCTGACCCGCTACCGCATCGTCGCCACGGTGCCCACACCGGTGACGGACCTCGTGCTGCGGCGATACGCCCAAACGGGCCCGGTGGAGGCGTTGGTGGTGCGGAGCTGCCGGTCGGACGACGGCTGCGTGCGCCGTTACTTCTCACTGGACGGCGAGCTGGCTTCCCCGCAGCGCTATGCCCGGGCCCAGTTCTACGCCCTCACCCGCCAGTTGGCCCGGGTGCCCGGCTCCGACGAAGTCGTCTTCCGCTGAAACAGCCCCCTGCGATGCAGAGGGCTGAGTGGGGATCACGGGACCGGTTCGGGCCGGCCCGGTTCAGGTGACGATCAGGACGATCAGGATGATGAGGATGAGGGCTCCGATGCCTATGTACATGCTGCTCCATTCAGGATGGCGTGATGAGACCCACCCGTTCGAGGCCATCCGGAAACCACGTTCTCACGCGGCGGGGACGCGTTTGAAAAGCTGCCGTTTGGGTAGCCGATCTTCCGACTGTTCAAGGAGGAAGAAACGTGATGACGCAAGAAGCTCCCACTCTGCGTGCCTCTCGCTTGGGAAGCAGCCGCCGGCGTCCCCGCACGGTGGACGGGCATCGCGTTTGCGCCGAGCCGACGTGCGAGACGGTGCTCAGCCGCTACAACCAGAGCGACATGTGCCATCTGCACCGGCCCGTCCGGTTCCCGCGGGTCCGCGGAGCCGTCGTCGGCGAGGAATCCTGACCGTCAGCCGGATCTCCTGGCGATGAAGCTGAACCGGCCGTCCGGTTCCAGGATCCCCCACTCCAGATCGCCCAGATCCCCGTAGCCCTCCTGCCGAGCGGCTTCCCTCAAGTCCTCGAGGGTCATCCTCTCTCGGTCCAGCCTGTCCGTCAGCGGCTCGCCGTCCTTCAATATCACCACCGGTGACCCGTCGAGGAGGTCGGCCACGGCGTGGGAGCGGCGGCTCAGGGCGTCTCCCAGCATCGTCCAGCCCACGAACACCGACACGGCCACCACCGCTCCCGTGATCGACATGTCTTCTTGGGTGACCCCCTGTTGGACGATGTCACCCAGCACGACGACCAACAGCATGTCCAGCGGAGTCAGCTCCGCCAGCGAGCGTTTCCCGGTCCCTCTCACCACCAGCCACAAGAACCAGTAGACCACCGTCGCTCTCACGACTATTTCCATCTCTCCTCCTACGGCATCACCCATGTCCGGAAGGCCACCCGGGCCACTTCTCGCCCGTCCACCACGAGCGCCACGTCCCCGTCGCGGCCCCATTGGGCAGCCGGCGACAGGCGGGCGTCGAAGTCGACACTCAATGCATCACGACCCGGAGGGACCTCGAATGTCCACTCGGTCCGGTCGGCATCGGCGAAGTCGAGCACCGGCTGCGGGTCGAGGCCGTTCTCGTCGAACAGGCTCAGGTAGGCGGTGTCGACCCACACGGTGACCTCCTCGGGAAGAGAAGACTCGGTGCGGACGTCGATCGTCAACGGGGTCTCGAGACCAGCGCGGCTCACGCGGGCGTAGCGGACTTCGAGCTCGTAACCGTCGCCGGAGTCGGCCACCGTCGCCGTTCTCACCCCGAGGAGAGAGGAAGCGCCCGCCAGAGCGGCGCCGACGACCAGCACCACGGTCACCCGCCGCAACGCCTTGTCCAGCGCTACCCGGCGCGCGCTCGGGTCGGCGGGGATGGTGCTTCGGGCCTCGGGCGGGAGCGGGCCCTCGTGGGGCGACATCGTGGCTCCCTACCCCGTCCCGCGGAGGTGAACCCGGGAAACCCCCTGGACAGGGGAACGGGCCGGGGACGGATGATCGTCGCCGGCCCGTTCTCTCCCCCTGGTTCCCGAAGCGCTCCTACCCCGCTCGGTCGAAGCGAAACGTTCACCTGACTTTCTGTGTCAACGCGATGCCGGTGTCGGGAGGCTCCAGGAACCGGACCGTGTCGCTGAGGGCGGAGAGGACCTGCCATCGGCTGTCGCCCTCGAAGCCGGCGGGTGGCCATGCCATGGACGGTCCTTCGACGCTGACCAGGGCTTCGATGCCGGAGGTGCCCGGTTCGACGCCGCGGAGCTCCAGCCGCAGCGTGGCGGGCCGGGCCTCCAGGAGGAGCACCGCGGCCTCGTCGACGGCGAGAGTGAAGTCTTCGATGCCGGCGTAGGAGAAGCCGGCCACTCGGGCGGCCCGGCCCACCACACCCCGCAGCATCTCGAGATATCGATCCTCTCCGGGGACGGACATCCGGATCCGCCGCTGCGGTGTGTCTGGTCCCATTCGCGCCGTGTGCGCTTTCGTCGGTGTCGAACGGTCAGCGGAACCGCCGCCCGTGCGCTGACGGGCAGTCCCCCGCGCCGGACGAGTGTAGGCAGCATCGGCTGAGCCGGGGCGCTGAGACGTCGCCCGGTCGCGGCCGCAGTTCAGGAGCTCGTCTCCTGGCGCAGCCGCCGGATGAGAAGCGTCCGCTCCTCCGGGTTGAGACCGCCCCAGATCCCGTGGCGCTGGCGGGTCTCCAGGGCGTAGGTCAGGCACTCCCAGCGCACCGGGCATCGGTGGCAGATGCTCTTGGCTTTCGCCTCGTCCGCCTCGTCGATGGAGAAGAAGATCTCGAGGTCGGTGTCACGGCAGGCGGCCTGCTCGAGGTCGACCCTCGAGATGGTGGGTGATGCGTAACGGAAGTAGTCCCGGGCCGTTTCGGCGATGTTCGTCGTCATATGGGCTTTTCTGTGAGTCGACGTCGGCTCCGTTGCCCATTTCGGGGCGGCGCGAAACTGGGATTACCCCCGGCACCCCCGCCGCCACCACGAGAATCGGTGGCTCCGATCGCGTGGAGGAGGACATGCCGAACGAACCCATCGGTCACCGAGTCTGGGCCGTCGCCGAGGGCTACATCCCGACGTGGTCGACCGGACCGGAACCGGAGATGCTGAGCCACGACACGGTGTGCCTGCTCAACACGGGAACCGAGCCGGCCCAGGTCCACATCACCGTCTACTACTCGGACCGCGACCCCGCCGGCCCCTACCGGGTGACCGTGGCCGGACGGCGGACCAAGCATGTCCGCTTCAACGACCTCACCGATCCCGAGCCGGTGCCCCCGGGAACCGACTACGCCTTCGTGGTCGAATCCGACCGGCCGATCGTGGTCCAATACACCCGCCTCGACTCACGCCAAGCCGAGAACGCGCTACTCAGCACGATGGCGTTTCCGGTCACGGGCTCCTGAGACGGGACAAGATCTCTTCGACCACCCGGTCGGCGCCCTGTCGCGTCACGTCGACCACGAAGTCCGCCAGCGCCCCGAGCCGTTCGGCGCGCCGGGCGCAGAGACCGGCGAACTCGTCGAGAGGGATCGGGCGCCGATGACCGCCGTGTCGTGCCCTCTGCGCCAAGGTGAGAGGGTCGCCGGTGAGGAGGACGACCCGGGCGCCGGCGAGGATCTCGCCGAGGTCGGGGCGGTCGGCGACGCTGGCGGCCGCGGCGACGACGGCGGGCCGTGGCGTGGACAAGGCCCCCCTGAGCGCCTCGACCTCCTCCTGATGGAGTCGCTCGACTCCATGGAGGCCCGCCAGTTCCCGGGCCGTGACGCCGTGGGTGGCTTGGATCTGGCGGTCCGAGTCGAAGAACGGGCGTCGCAGCCTGCGGGCCAGCTCTTCGCCGACGGTGGTCTTTCCCGACCCCATCGGACCGGCGAGCACGAGGTGATCGGGCACATCACGAGGCTAGGCAGCAGCCGACTCCAGGTTTGGGGGTCCGTGGAGCGGGTAGCGAGCCGTCCCCATCCCGAGGAGGAAAGACATGGACGGCCTGGAGTTGTTGCGACAGGACCACGACCGGGTTCGGACACTGTTCACGAGCTTTCGTGAAGCGGCCGACGCCGAGGACGGCACCCAGATGGCGGAGCTCGTGGGCGAGATATTCCACGAGCTGGAGGTGCACACGGCCATCGAAGAAGAGGTGTTCTACCCGATGATCCACGACGCCGGCGGACAAGACCTCACCGAGCACACCGACGAGAGCTACGAGGAGCACCACGTCGTGGACGTGCTGATGGAAGAGATCCGGGGCCTGTCGGCCGACGACCCCTCGTTCAAGGCGAAGATGACGGTGCTGATGGAGAACGTGGAGCATCACGCCTCCGAGGAAGAGGACGAGATGTTCCCGCAGGTACGGGAGCTGTTCTCTCAGGATCAGCTCGAACAGCTCGGCGAGGAGCTGCAGGCGGCCAAGACCCGTCACGAGACGGCGGCCACCACCAAGGAAGATCTGCTCGAGCAGGCGCGTGAGATGGACATCGAGGGCCGGTCCTCGATGACCAAGGACCAGTTGGCCGAAGAGATCGGCAAACGGTCCGAGCGATGACGATCTCGTACGGGCTGGCCCTCGGAAGCGAGGAGCACGGCCCCAGACGGCTGGTCGAGTTGGCGGTGCTAGCCGAGAAGAGCGGGTTCGACTTCGTCTCGATCTCTGACCACTTCCATCCATGGATCCGCGAGCAGGGCCACTCCCCGTTCGTGTGGACGGTGCTGGGGGCCATCGCCCATGCGACCGAGTCGATCGAGGTCGGCGTCGGGGTCACGTGCCCGATCATGCGCATCCACCCCGCCATCCTCGCCCAGGCGACGGCCACCACCGCCAACCTCCTGCCCGGACGGTTCGTGTGGGGAGTGGGCAGCGGCGAGGCCCTCAACGAGCAGATCCTCGGTGACCACTGGCCCCCGGCCGAGGTCCGCCTGGAGATGCTGGAGGAAGCGGTGGATCTGATCCGCCTGCTGTGGAAGGGCGAGAGCACCACCTACCGCGGCAGCTACTTCTGGGCCATCGACGCCACGATCTTCGACCCTCCCCCCGAGGAGGTGCCGGTCGTGGTCTCCGCCTTCGGGCCCCAGGCGGCGGAGCTGGCCGCCCGCATCGGCGACGGCCTGTGGACCACCGGGACCGGCGGCGAACCGGTCGACGTCTACCGGGAAGCGGGAGGCGAGGGGCCGGTGTATGCACAGCTCACCCTGTGCTGGGCGGAGGACCGCGACGAAGCCGTCGAGACCGCTCACCGCATCTGGCCGAACACCTCGGTGCCGGGCCAGCTGTCACAGGACCTGAGGACGCCCGCCCACTTCGAGATGGCCGCCGAATTGGTGACCCCGGAGACGATCGCCGAGGCGATCCCCTGCGGCCCCGACCCCGAGCCGCTGCTCGAGTCGGTGAGGCAGGCCGTGGACGGCGGCATCGACCACATCTACTTCCATCAGATCGGGGACGACCAGGAAGGGTTCGTGCGGTTCTTCGACGAGGAGATCCGGCCCCATTTGCCGGCCTGAGGAGAGGACTGGCGACCCAGTGACAGGCCGGGGGGCGTCAGAGAAGATGGGAGGAGAGACGGTGACCGTAGCCGAATCAGGGTCCGGATCGGGAGGCATGCCGGCCACCCGTCTCTCCTCTTCCGGTGAGCCCCTCCCAGAGAAGACATGCAAGCCGCTTTCCCGGGGCCTCACCGATCTGGGTCCCCTCTTACCCCTCTCTCGCCGCTGTCAAACAACGATCCTGTCGGTTTTCTAGCCTAGACCTTCGGCGCCCGCGTGTGCAGAGAGAAACGATCTCGTCGTCGACCTCGACGACGCCCGCTCGACGGAGCGGCTAGGCGGAGGCGGCCTCGAACAGCTCGATCGGGTTGCCCGACGGGTCCTCGACCACCACCTGGCGGCCGCCGGGCCCTTCGGCGACGTCGCCTCGTATGACGACGTGCTGGTCCTCCATCCGGTGGATCACCGAATCGAGGTCGTCGACGCGGATCTGGATGCGGTTCCACCCCCCGGGCCGGGGATTCTCCTCCTCGTCGGCACCGGCCTGGCCGCCGCCTCCGGCTCCCGGCATGTTGAGCAGGAGCCTCAGCCCGTCACGTTGGAGACTGGCGAAGCCGGGGCCGGCGTAGGTGTCGAGCTCGAAGTCGAGGCACTCCTGGTAGAAGTCGATCGCCTCGTCGACGTCGTACACGAGGTAGCGAACGGCTGCCTGGGTCATCTCTCCTCCTCCGTCGCCTGTTCGCTGACCCTTACCCGCCCGGGCGGGTGCCATGCGTCAGATGTAGTCGGAGACCTCGGCGAACAGCGCCGCCACCAGCTCGGCGCGGCTGGAGACGCCGACTTTGGCGAGCAGGGCCTTGACGTGATCGCGGACGGTGTGGGTGGACAGGTACAGGCGGTCGGCGATCGCCCCGGTGTCGAGCCCGCGCCCGATCAACGCCGCGATCTGCCGTTCCCGCTCCGTCAGGTCGTACGCCTCCACCGCGATCGGGACGACCTCGCCGGGCCGGGCCCGCTCGATCACGATCACCGTCTGTGTCGGCCGGCCGTCCGGGCCGAACAGGACCGAGGCGTGGCACATCAGCCACGATCCGTCACGAGCCCGGACCCGGACCCGCTCGGCGGCACCTCCCAGACGGGCCCGGGACCGCACCTCGTGGCCGAGCGCCACCAACCAGAAGGGGAGATCGGAGTCGCCCCGCTCCCCGTCGTCGGGATCGTCGACCGCTTCTATCAGCTCCCGGGCTTGCTGGGTGATCGCCTGGACCTTCCCGTCCGGTCCCTGGACGACCACGCCGGGCGAGTCGGGGGCGGCCGCCTTCTCGTTGGCCCTCGCCACCATCGCCCGCGCCCGGACCTGCTCGGCGACCGGGGCCGACAGACTCGCCATCAGGTCGACGTCCCGTTCGGAGAATTCGCCCTGGCGCCTCCACATCGTGATCAGCGCCCAGGGGACGTCGTTGGCCCGGCACACCACCCGCAACTCGTCGTAGAAGTCCAGCCGGCGCAGGAACGCCGCGAACCGCGGGCTCTGGGACGGATCGTCGACCGAGGCGCGCAGCGAGGCGGCCGGGTTCTCGGCTCGGTAGAGGTCGCGGAAGCGGGCGACGTCGGCGGTGACGACGAACTCACGCTCCCAATGGTCGGAGCACAGCGCCGCCGTCATCCCTTCCACCCCCTCCGTGTGGATCGGGCACGTGGGGAGGCCGCTCGTCGGATCGGTGCCGACGAGGGCGATGGCGTCGAAGTCCACCAAGCGACGGAGGGATCGGGCTGCCTCTCGGAAGACTCCGTCGGTGTCGGGCGCTTTCGCGATCCGACGGAGCAGATCTCGACGACGCCGTCCGACTTCGACGGCGGTAGCCATGCCCAGATTGTGTCCCGACGGGGGTCGCTGAACAAGTGAATAACCCCCCGATCGGGGGATCGTCACCGGGTCACGGATCGCCCACGATCGTCCGAATGACCGAGACCCACATCCACCCGCCCGTCGTCGTCCGTCCGGGAGACGGGACCCCCATCCCGGGACCGGAAGGCATCACCCTCAAGCTGACCCGCGAGCAGAGTGGCGGGGCCATAGGCGTGCTGGAAGCCGTGTCGGAACCGGGGTTCGACGCGCCCCGCCACGTCCACCGGGTGCACGACGAGTTGTTCTACGTCCTCGGCGGCGAGTTCCTGTTCCTGGTCGGCGACGAGTTGGTGAGCGCCCCCGCCGGGACCCTCGTGTTCGTGCCCCGTGGCACGGTGCACGCCCCGAAGGTGGTGAGCGACGAGCCGGGGAAGGTGCTCGTCGCATACACGCCGGGCGGCCAGGAGGGCGCCTTCGTGGAGTTCGCCGCTCTGGCGGCGGAAGGCCAGGTCGACATCGCCGACGCCCGCTTCGCCGAGGTGCTCGAGCGCTACGAGTCGGAGGTGGTGGGCCCGCCGATCTGAGCCGTGTCACGACACGGCTACCCAATGGCCGGGCTCCACCTCCTCCAGCACCGTCACGGGCTCGGCATCGCCCGTCCCGTCGCCGTCGACCGGGACGGCCGCCGACACCGGGCGATCCCGCCACCTCCATTCCATCTGCGGCACCGAGGCGAGGAGCGTCTGGGTGTATGGGTGGCGGGGATCCTGGAACACGCGCCGGGTGTCACCCATCTCCACGATGGAACCGCGCCGGAGGATGATCGTCCGGTCGCTGATGTAGTAACCCAGCGCCAGGTCGTGGGTGATGAACAGGATCGACAGGTTCCGCTCCCGGAGCTCGGCCAGCAGGTTGAGCACCCCCACCCGGGTGGAGGCGTCGAGCATGCTTATCACCTCGTCGGCGACGAGGAGCCGCAGGTCGAGAAGGAGCGCCCGGGCGAGCAGCATCCGTTGGAGCTGCCCTCCGCTGAGCTGATGTGGGTAGCGGTTCAGCACCTGAACGGGGTTGAGCCCGACGTCTTCCACCGCCTTGGCGACGCGGTCTTCCCATTCGGACCCGGATCGGTCCGGGTAGAACTGGCTACGCAGCATCTCGAAGACGCGGTCGGCTTTGAAGACGGGGTTGAAGGAACTGAACGGGTCCTGGAAGACCCCCTGGACGTGGCGGTAGTACTCCTTCAGCTCCTTCCGCCCCAGCGTCGAGACGTCGACGCCGTCGAAGCGGATGGTGCCCTTGGTCGCCGGCGTCAGCCGCAAGATCATCCGCCCTATCGTCGATTTGCCGCTTCCGCTCTCGCCGATCAGGGAGACGATCTCACCCGGGGCGATCCGAAAGCTCACGTCGTCGACCGCGGTGATGGTGAGGCGCCCGAAGGCCCCGACCCGGAACTCCTTGGTGACGGAATCAAACTCGAGCATCTTCCTCCTCCATCACCTTCCAGCAGGCGACCGAGTGGCCGTCGCCTATCTCGACCAGGGGCGGCCGGGATTCGCAGCGTTCGGAAGCGAACGGGCACCGGGGTCGGAACCGGCACCCCGACGGCGGGTCGATGAGCCCCGGCGGGTTTCCTGCGATCCCCGACAGCGGCTGCTCGTCGTACCTCACGCCCACCTGGGGCAAGGATCCGACCAGGAGCTGCGTGTAGGGGTGCCGGGGGGCGTGGGTGATCACCTCGGCCGGCCCGCTCTCGACGGGCTGGCCGGCGTACATGATGAGGATGCTGTCGGCGATCTGGTAGAGGATGGAGACGTCGTGGGTGACGACCATCATGCTCTTGACGATCTCCCGGTCGCGGAAGTCGACCAGCATCTCGGCGACGGCACGCTGGGTCGACACATCGAGCGCCGAGGTGATCTCGTCGGCGATCAGCAGTGAGGGGTCGAGCAGGGTCGAGATGACCATGACCACCCGCTGCTTCATCCCTCCCGACAGCTCGATCGGGTACATGTCGAGTACCTCGCGGGGCAGCCCCACCAGCTGCAGGCGGTTCTCCAGCTCCGGCAGCTTCGCCCGGTAGGAGATCCCCCGCGCGCCCAGCAGCTCTTTGATCAGCTTGCCGATCTTCCGGGTGGGGTTGAGGGCGCTCATGGCGTATTGGGGCACGATCGACACCCCCACCATCCGATGCCGGTTCATGGCCTCGAAGTCGTCGATCGGCAGCTTCTCCCCGTCCAGCTCCACCACGCCGCCGACCAGCTTCATCGGGGGCACGAGGCGGACGATGCTCTGGGCGAGGGTCGACTTGCCGCAACCCGACTCCCCCGCCAACCCCATGATCTCGCCGTCGGCGATGGCGAACGACACGCCGTCGAGGGCTTTCACCTCCCCTTCGAGGGTCTGGTAGTAGACGCGCAGGTCTTCGACTCTGAGGCTCATGTCGTCCGCAACCTCGGGTTGAACACCTCGTCGAGGCCCACGTTCATGAAGTAGAGGGAGCCGACGATCAGGGCGATGGCGAGACCGGGCGGGACGAACCACCACCACAGGCCGAGCTGGAGGGCGCTCCACAGGACGGCGTTGTTCATCATCAGCCCGAGAGACATGCCGTCGGTGGGGCCGAGCCCGATGAAGTCGAGGGTGGCGGCGGCGAGGATCGCGCCTCCGAAGAGGAGGATGAAGGTCATGAACAGATAGGAGCTCATGTTGGGAGCGATCTCGCCGAGGATGATCTTGCGGGTCGGCACGCCGGTGAGCCGGGCGAGGTCGACGAAGTCGCGAGCGGCCAGCGAGAAGGTCTGCGCCCGGATCGCCCGGGCCGCCCACGGCCACGACGTGAGCCCGATGAACACCGCCTCCGTGACGACACCTCGCACCTCGAGGTAGGCGGCGATGATGATCAGCACGGCCAGCGTGGGGAGGACCAGGACGATGTTGGTCATGACGTTGAGGACCTCGTCGACGATCCCGCCCCGGTAGCCGGCGACGAAGCCGACCGTCATCCCGACGATTGCGGCGATCCCTCCGCCGAGCAACCCGACGATGAACGAAGCGCCGAGCCCGTGGACGAACTGGGTGAACACGTCCTGTCCGAACGTGGTGGTGCCGAACCAGTGCTCGGCCGACGGAGGTGACGCCGGGGGCCCGACGTACTCCTGCACTCCGTAGTCGGTGAGCCTCGGCCCGACGACGGCGGTCACGGCGAAGAAGAGCACGACGAGACCGCCGATCCACAGCTTGGGATTGCGCAGGGCGAAGTAGAGGAACTCGCTACGACGGCTCCGTGGGGCGGGCGCGGCCGGCGCCGGCACCCCTTCGGCGGCGGGCAGGGTGGTGTCGCGGGGCAGGGTGTCGCTCATGCCGCCCTCCCCTGCATCCCGAGGCGGGTCCGCGGGTCGACCAGCACGTACACGACATCGATGAGGAAGTTGGCTACCAGCACGCCGGCGACGATGAACAAGAACACCCCCTGGAGAAGGTAGAAGTCGAGGTTCTCGACCGCCTTGAGGGTCACCCAGCCCAGGCCGGGATAGGAGAAGACGATCTCCGTGACCAGAGCCCCGGCGACGACCGCCCCGAGCTGGAGGGCCAGGCCCGTGATCTGGGGCAGCAGCGCGTTGCGGAAGCTGTAGCGGCGGATCAGCCGCCGCGGGGCTCCCAGGCTCTCCAGGTACCGGGAGTAGTCCGCCTCCAGCTCGTAGATGATCATGTTGCGCATCCCGATCGCCCAGCCCCCGAAGGCGACGATGAACAACGTGGCGAACGGCAGGAACCAGTGGCGGAGCAGATCCCAGACGAAGGTCCACGACCAGTTGGGCCGCAGGGTGACCGAGTACGCCCCGGCCAGCGGGAACAGGTCGAACTGCCACGCCAGCAGGAAGGCGAGCACCAGGGCCAGCCACATGTACGGGGTGGCCGTGAGCAGGTAGCCCACCGGCAGGAACGTGTTGTCCAGCCACCGATTGCGGGCGGCGATGGCTCCGAACTTGTTGCCCGCCCACCAGCTCAACAGGATGGCGGGAAGGAGGAGCCCCAGCGTGTAGGGCAGGGACCCCATGATCACGCTGGTGACCGGGCGCGGGAACAGCCACACGCTGGTGCCCAGATCCCCCTGCAGCAGGGCCCCCCAGAAGTTGAGGTACTGCTTCCAGAGGGGCACGTCGTAGCCGAAGAAGCGCTCGAAATACTCGCGCATCGGCTCGACGGTCTCGGGACGCATGGTCAACCGGGCGACCATCGACTCGATGGGGTCCCCGGGCATGAACCGGGGGATCATCCAGTTGACCGTGACGGCGACGAAGAACGTCAAGCCGTAGATGGACAGCTTGCGGCCGAAGTAGCGCCTCATGGCGTCGCCTCCCGGAGCGCTACCGCCCCCTCCGGGGAGGGGGCGGTAGCTGCGACCGTGGTCGTCATTCCTGCGAGGCCGGCTCGAGCTCGGTGAGCATCAGCACCGCAGTCATGTTCCAGTAGTTGTTCCAGGTCGTCGGCAGGTAGTGGTTGTCGCCTTCGGCCGACGGCCAGTTGGTCCAGTAGGTGCTGTTCATCTGCGACCACAGGCCGTTGTACCAGAGCGGGATCACCGGCAGCTCCTCGAGCTGGATGCGCTGGATCTGGCTGGCCAGGTCCATGAGCGCGTCCGTGTCGTCCCGTGGCGTGCGGTCGAACTGCTGGACCAGCTGCCAGGCTTCCTCGTTCTCGTACCGGCCGAAGTTGCCGCTCAGCTGGACGTCGTGGATCGGCAGCTGGAACACGTAGTCGAAATACAGCCACGGCGTGCTCCCCATCTGCCGGTCGTTGTTGAGCACCATGTCGTAGTCGCCGGTGTTCCGCAACTCGAACAGCGTCTCGGCTGCCGGGAAGTCCGGGACCAGGTTGATGCCCACCGCCTGGGCGTTCTCCGACACGACGCGGATCGCCTCCATCCAGTCGGTCCACCCGTTGGGGACCATCAGCGTCAGCTGGATCGGCTCACCGTCGGGTGTCTCAACGAACCCGTCCCCGTCGGTGTCGGCATAGCCGGCGTCGGCGAGGATCTGGCGGGCGCGGTCGGGGTCGTAGGTGAAGCCCAGCTCGGCCACCACCTCCTGGTCGATGTACTCCTCCCAGATGGGCAGGAGGCCCGTCGGGTCGGCCGCCTCGACCAGCTGGTTGTACACGCCGTTGACGATCCGGTCCCGGTCGATGGAATGGGCCAGAGCCTGGCGGAAGGCAGGATCGTCCATCGGTGGGCGGGTCGTGTTGAGGACGAGCCAGGTGGTGTTGGCGGGGAGCATGTAAGGCGGCTCGCTGAAGTAGGTGTGCAACCCGTAACCGCCTTCGATCAGACGCTCGACCCCGGGCAGGAAGTTGTTGTTCAGGTCGATCTCGCCGGCCAGCACCTGCCCCAGCGCCACGTTGTTGGTGGAGTTGACCAGGTCGACGATGCGCTCCGGGGCCACCTCCAGGCCGAGATGCTCGGTCGCCCACCAGTTCGGGTTCTTCACCCACACCATGCGGGTCTCGTCGTGGGACTCGTACATGTACGGGCCCGATCCCACCGGGTTCTCGTTGGCGCCGGCCGCCACCTCGTCCTCGGTGCGATCGCCCCACAGGTGGGCGGGAACGATCGCCACGTCGTAGAGGCGCTCGCCCCACTGCTGATGCAGCGGGTCGGTGAACGTGAACTGGACGGTGAGGTCGTCGACGGCCTCCACCGACTCCAGCGACCCGCCGTTCTCGGCCCACACGCCCGAGAAGCGCGTGGCGGGGAATCGGATCAGCTCGAAGGTGGTGACGACGTCCTCGGAGGTGAGGGCCTCACCGTCGGTCCAGGTGATGCCGTCGCGCAGGCGCACCTCGTACACGTCGTCGGAGATCCACTCCCCGCTCTCCGCCAGCCACGGGATGTACTCGTCGGCCAGCGGGTCGTAGAGGAACAGGGTCTCGTAGAGCAGTCCGAGCGTGCCGGTGACGTAGTCACTGAAGATCGGGTTCCAGTTGGACGGCGGGCCCCACTGCTTGCCGCTGGTGATGAGGGTGGTGGCTCGGTCGTATTCGGTGACCGGTGCCGGCTCGGCCGAAGCCTCGTCGGCAGGCGCTTCGGTGTCGGGCGGGGTGGAAGTGTCCTCCGCGGCCGGAGGTGTTGTCCCTTCCGTGTCGGCCGGCTCAGTGCCCGTCCCGGCTCCGCCGCTGCATGCGACGAGCACAATCACCAAACCCAATGTGGCTGCGAATCCGCGCCATCGCTGTAATGTCATCTCGACTACCTCCTCCTTGTCACGTCACGTGCGGGGGTTGGTGGAAAGTGGTTGCCGGAGTGCCCGCTCCGGCAACCACACATCTCTTCTCTGTCAATCGAAACGCCGCACACCTCCCACGGTCGATCGGCGGATGACGAGCTCCGTAGGGAGGAGCACCCGGCGGGGTCCTCCGTCGGGGTCCTCGAGGAGCTGGAAGAGAGTGCGGGCCGCTGCCGCTCCCTGGTCCTGGACGCCCTGGCGGATCGTGGTGAGCGGCGGGTCGAGCTGAGCGGCGAAGTCCAGGTCGTCGTAGCCGGCGAGGGCGATGTCTTCGGGAACGCGCAGACCGTGGGCCTTGATCGTCTCGAGTGCCCCGGCGGCGGTGGCGTCGTTGGCGCAGAAGATGGCGTCGACGCCCGCTTCGATCAACTGGGCCGCGCCGGCGGCGCCCGATGCCCGGTTGAACTCCCCCTCGACGACGAGCCCCTCGGTGGGCAGCTTGGCCCGGGCCATCGCCCGCTTGTATCCCTCGAGACGGTCGGCGCCGGCGACGCTGCCCGGGATGCCGGTGATGTGGCCGATGCGGCGCCGGCCGATCTCTATCAGGTGCGTGGTGATGGTGTCTGCCGCCTGGACGTCGTCGACGTCGACGTAGGACGCCTCGGGATGGGAGCGACGGTGCCCGATGAGCACCGTCGGCATGCTCGAGTCGAGGAGGCTGTCGACCAGCGGGTCCTCCCGCCAGTGGGCGGTGACGATCACTCCGTCGAGCAGCCCGCGGAGTTGGATCTGATCGAGGATCTCGTCTTTGGTGCGGTCCCCCAACCACAGCATCATCCCCACCGCCTTCTCGGCGAGGGCGTTGCTCATCCCCGTGAGGAGACCGGCGAAGTAGGGGTCACGGAAGAGGTGCTGGGGGTCGATGTGCATCACGACACCGACGACGCCCGAGCGGCCGGAGGCGAGCGTGCGGGCGGCCCGGTTGGGCCGGTAGCCGGTGCGTTCCAGCACCTCGAGGACGCGCCGCCGGGTCTCCTCCGAGACCGGACCGCCGTTTATGACCCGGGAGACCGTGGCGCGGGAGACTCCGCTAAGCGCCGCAAGGTCGTCCAGGGTCCGGGCCACTTCTCCTCCTCCTCTGGATGCAGCCGGTGCGATGGGTCGCCCCTCGGTCCTCCTCTGAAAGCGCTCTCGCACCCATCTGGCTGAGAGCGCTCTTAGCGTATAAGCAGAAACGCTTGCGTGTCAACGAAACTCCCCCATAAGATCGCACAGAGGGGCTGAGAGCGCTTCCAGTTCCAGCCGCTTCTCTCAGTGCAGTCGAGGAGGAGTCGAGGTGGGATGACCGACAATCCGTTCCCGAAAGAGTTCTGGTGGGGCGTCGCCACGTCTGCGTTCCAGATAGAGGGGGCAGTGGACGAGGACGGGCGCTCGCCGTCGATCTGGGACACCTTCACCCACACTCCCGGCAAGATCCGCGATGGCAGCGACGCCGACGTGGCGACCGACCACTACCACCGCTTCCGGGAGGACGTGGGCCTGATGCGGGAGCTGGGTGTCAACGCCTACCGGTTCTCGATCTCTTGGAGCCGCATCCTCCCCGACGGCACCGGGAGGCGGAACCCCGACGGCGTCGCCTTCTACCGCCGGCTGTGCGAGGAGCTGCTCGCCTCGAACATCACGCCGGTGGCCACCCTCTACCACTGGGATCTCCCCCAGGTGCTGCAAGACAGAGGGGGATGGCTGTCACCCGACTCGCGTCACTGGTTCGCCGAGTACGCCGTCGCCGCCAAGGAGACCCTGGGCGACCTGATCGGGGTGTGGGCGACCCTCAACGAGCCGTGGTGCGCGGCGTTCCTGGGCCACAGCGCCGGAGAGCACGCCCCCGGACTGACCGACCCGGGAGCGGGGTTCGTGGCGGCCCACAACCTGATGCTCGCCCACCACGATGCCATCGCCGCCATGCGTGAGCACAGGAGCGACGGGGACCAGCTCGGCGTGGTGCTCAACCTGATACCGGCCTGGCCGGCGAGCGACGACCCGGCCGACGCCGCCGCGGCGGCGAAGGTGGACATGGTCCAGAACAAGCTCTTCCTCGAAGCCGTGTTCAACGGACGCTATCCCGACGAGGTCGTCGAATGGCATCGCCGTTTCGGCGTGGCCGACCAGATCGACCTGGAGGCCCTGGCGGCGGCCCGCCAGCCGATCGACTTCCTCGGGGTGAACTACTACAACGTGAACCGGGTCCGCCACGTGCCCGGCGCCCCCGCTCCAGGGCCGTGGCCCGGCGCCGACGAGGCGGTGATCGTGGTCCCCGAAGGCCCCTTGACGGACATGGGGTGGGCGGTCGACCCCGAAGGCCTGACCTGGACGCTCAAGCGGGTCGCCACCGAGTACCCGCCCCTTCCCCTGTACGTGTGCGAGAACGGAGCCGCCTACCCCGATGCCGACCCGGTCGACGGGACCATCGAGGACCCCGATCGCATCCGCTACCTCGAGAGCCACATCGAGGCCCTCGCCGAAGCGATCCGTCAGGGCGTCGACGTGCGCGGGTATTTCGTGTGGTCGCTCCTCGACAACTTCGAGTGGGCGAAGGGATACACGATGCGCTTCGGCATCGTCCACGTCGATTTCAACACCCAGAAGCGGACCATCAAAGCGAGCGGACGCTGGTACCGGGATCACATCGCCCGTGTGACCGGAGATGGATGACCGCTTCGTCCTCGGGGTCAACTACTGGCCGCGCCGCAAGGCGATGTACTGGTGGTCGGACTTCGACCCCTCCGAAGTGGCCGACGAGTTCGACGTCATCTCCGACCTGGGCCTCGACGTGGTCCGGATCTTCTTGCTGTGGGACGACTGGCAGCCCGAGCCCGACCGGGTGAGCCCGCAGCGCCTCGAGGACCTGCAGGTCGTATGCGATCTGGCCGCCGAGCGCTCCCTCGGCCTCGACATCACCTTCTTCACCGGCCACATGAGCGGCCCGAACTGGGTGCCCAGGTGGATGCTCGACCCCGGGGCGGGCCTTCCCTCCCCCGACGTCCGCCAGGTCGTGTCCGGGGGCCAGGTCGTGGCGAGCGGCTACCGCAACATGTTCCACGACGCCGACGTCCTGGAGGCCGAGCGCCTGTTGATCCGCCAGGTCGTGAGCACGTTCGCCGACCACCCTGCGGTGTGGATGTGGAACCTCGGCAACGAGCCCGACCTCTTCGCCCGCCCCGCCTCCGACTCGGCGGGGGCGGAGTGGGTGAGGCAGATGACTTCGCTCACACACGACCTGGACCCCGACCATCCGGTGACGTGCGGCCTCCACGCCGCGTCCCTGGTCGACGACAACGGGCTGCGGGTCGACCAGGTGTTCGCCGCGACCGACGTGGCGGTGATGCACGGTTACCCCATGTACGCCGAGTGGGCGCAGGGCCCGCTCGACCCCGATTTCGTGCCGTTTCTGTGCGCGCTCACGTCGGCGCTGTCCGGAAAGCCGACCCTCGCCGAGGAGTGGGGCGGGTGCACCGCCCCGGACGGCGGGCCGTCGAGGGTCTGGCAGTGGACCGCGTTCGGGGAGCCACGCCGCCAGTTCATGGCTTCCGAGGAGGATCTGGCGGCCTACGTCCGCCAGGTGCTGCCCCGGCTGGTCGAAGTGGGCTCCACCGGGGCCCTGCTGTGGTGCTTCGCCGACTACGCCCCCGAGCTGTGGGACCGCCCGCCGTGCGACCCCGACGGGGCACGCCACGAGCGCCATTTCGGGCTGGTACGGCCCGACGGGTCTCTCAAGCCCCATGCCGCCGAGCTAACCCGCTTCGCCGCCACCCGGCCCCGGGTACGTGAGGCTCAGAGGACGGTGAGCCTCGACGTCACGGCCGACGAGTACTACACCGACCCCGCCGGCCACGCCCGCCGCCTCTACTCGCAGTATCTCGACGCTCAGCGATCCCGTTCGACCATGTAGTCGGCCAGGTCGGCGATGAAGCGTTTTTCGGGGCTGTCGGGGAGGTGGCCGAAAGCCTCCTCGAAAGCCATCGAGGCGGACCGGGCGATGCCCCGGCCGAACTCCTCGGCGAACCCGATGCTTCCGTGGGCGTGCATCATCCCGGCGACGTCTTCGACCATGGCGGCCGTCCTCTGGCCGGGAGGCAGCCGGAGGAAGCGCTCCAGACGCTGCCGTTCCGCCCGGCGGGCGACCGTCAACAAGTGGATCAACATCAGGGTCCTCTTCCCCTCGCGGATGTCGCCCAGGATCTCCTTGCCGTATCGGGCTCCGCCGGTGAGATTCAGGACGTCGTCGCGGATCTGGAAGGCGGCACCGAGGAAGAACCCGAAGCGGACCAATGCGGTGTCGGGTCGATGACCGCCGATCAACGCCCCGGCACGCAACGGCAGCACGGTGGTGTACCAGCAGGTCTTCTTCATGATTAGGTCGAGGTAGTCGTCGGGGGTGAGGTCGAGCCGACCCCCACGCTGCCACCCCAACTCCATCGCCTGGCCTTCCACGGTGTGGCGGGCCATGAACTGGAACTCCCCGACGAGCCGGGCGGCGAGCCGGCGCCCGAGGACCCGGCGGTTGTCGTCGAGAGCCGCCAAGCCGAACACGATCAGGGCGTCACCGGTGTTGACCGCCACCGCCTGCCCGTACCGGCGATGCAGGGTGGGCAGGCCGCGGCGGAGGTCGCTGTCGTCCTCGACGTCGTCATGGACGAGGAAGGCGGTGTGGAATAGCTCGAGGGCTGCGGCGGTGGGCAGGGCCCGGTCGACTTCCCCCCCGAAGGCTCCACACGTCGACAGGCACAGGGCGGGACGGAGGGTCTTGCCGGGACGGAGCAGGTAGTCGGCGGCGGGGTCGCGCAGGTGCTCGGCGTCGACGTCACCGTCGAGGTAGGTGAGCGCCTCCCGGCGGGCCCGCCGACCGTACTCCTCGAGCCTCGCCTCCGTGGCTCGTCTCGTCGTCGTCATCTCTTCTCCTCTGCCACCGGCTGCACCACGGCCAGCGGGCTTTCGGGGCAGGCGGAGGCGAAGACCCAGCCGTGGTACCGGCCGGCCGGCTGACCGGCCGGGACCTCGACGGAGATCCGGATCTCCTGTCTCGAGCCCGCCGGCACCGTCTCGACGGGACGGGGAGAGAACCTGACCGCCGAGGCCGGTATCACCGCCCCGGCACCGGATGCCAGGTCGGACCCGGTCAGCTCGACCGGGGCTTCGGCGGGCGGGCCCGGTAAGTGGAGCCACAGTGACCCGACACCGATGCCGCCGGGAGCGGCCGCAGGGAGAACCAGCCGTTCGGGGCGCCGTAGGCCTCCGAGCGGGCGCAGGGCCTGTCGGGCGAGCAGCGTCATCGCCGCGATGGCGGCTGACTCTTCCTCGGCGACGGCGGCCATCGCCTCCTCGACCTTCGCCGCGTAGCGGGCCACGACCGACGCGGCCGACAACGCTCCGTAGACCTGGACATCCCCGGCGAGGCGCTCCGGGCGGATCATGGGTCGCACCTGTTCCGCACGGCCCGGGCGGCCAGGCGGCCCGAGCGGGTCGCCGCCTCCACACAGCCGGCATCGAGGCCGCAGGCGGTCCAGTCGCCGGCGACGACGAGGCCGTCGATGCCGGTGTCGCCGGGAGCGATGCGAAATCGCCCGGACCCGGGGAGAGACTGGACGTAGCGGTCGGAGGGGTCGAGATTCGCCCGGTGATATTGCGCCTCGAGCCGGTCGCTCCCGTCGCGGTCCTGGTCGTCCCAGAGCTCTTTCCACCGAAAACCGCCGGCATCCACCGCACGCGGCCATAAGAAGCCGACCTCCTCGTCGAGGAACCGCTCGAGCGAATCGCGGACCGAGGCTTCCTCCTCGGCGTCGCCCATGGCGCCGCACAGGTAGGCGAGGCTGCGAGGAGCGTCCGATTCCGGCCAGTCTTCGACCGCCAGCAGATGCGACATGGAAGCCCAGGTGTCGAACGTGTCACCGAACCCGCTCAGGGTGACGCCGACCGGACCGGCCCAGCCGAGCTCGGACTCCGAGGACCGGAGCCACAGCTGGGCGGAGCGGGTCGCCACCGTGCCGAGATTCTCGACCATCGACCGCCAACGAGGGTCGGAGCCGATCAGGGTCGGAGCGACGTGGGGCACCATGCCCACCGAGACGGCGAGCACGGCCACGTCGAAGTCGGTTCCGCGGCGGAGTGTCCGCGAACCCACCCGGGCGAGAGAGCCGTGGTCTTCGAGGTCGTCGCCAGGATCGGCGGAGAGCCGGGAGGCCAGGGGTCGGTTCGGCCAGGCGGGGAGGCCGCCGATGCGGATGAGCGGGTCGTAGCCATCGACGGGATCGGCCTGGCGAGTGAAACGCAAAGCGGTTACGGCACGGCCTTCCACCACCACCTCGTCGAGACGGTGGAAGAACTCGAAGCCGACTCCCCGGCGGGCGAGCACCTGATAGAGGGGGGCGAAGACGGCCTCGCCCATACCGGCTCGCATCCGCCAGAAGATCGCCCCCTTGAAATCGAAGAGCATCCGTTGGGCCAGCTCGAGGCCCAGCCCGGCCGAGAACCGAGGGCGCCGCCGGTCGCCGCCCTCGTAGGCGAACGTGAGGTCGTACATGCCGCGCACGATCGGCGAGTCGACGGTGTCGGTGGAGGCGCCGTGGGAAGCGAGCCATTCCCGATAGTCGAGGTGGTCCAGCTTGCGGTAGTCGCCGTCGACGAGGATCCCGTCGGCGGCCATGCCGATGAGGTTGGTGGCCACCAGGTCGACGAGCTGCCACGTGCGCCGCACGGCGGGGTCGCCGGCCACCAATCGCCGCACACCGGAGCGCCAGGCGGCAAGAGCCCCGGTCAGCCGGGGCGACACCCCGAAGCGGGACGCGGCCGCTGCCATCCGCTCCAGGACTTCGAGCACCGCGCCGAGGGCGGTGTGGGCCACTGCCCGGGCGAGCGGGTCGATACCGGGGCGCCGCGGCACCCGGGAAGCGCTGAGGTACGCACCGCCCCGGTCGTCCAGCCCACCGTGGAAGTCGACGAGCAGCCGGGCGGCCCGGACGGCCAGGTCGATGGGCCGCACCGGCGCATCCGCCGCTCCCGGCTCGCCCGGCAGCCGGTCGTCGGTGGAAAAACGCGTGACGAAGTGGCTCCACTCGCCGTCCGATGCATCGGCCAGGCCGACGTCGGGTGCCGGCTCGAAGGCGTCCCGCCAGGTGCGGATCGGGCACTCCGGGTCGGTGACACCGCGGTCGAGCTCGGCGTAGACCTCGCGCAGCAGCTCGAAGGTGGCGTCGTAGTACCCGAGCAGCACGTGCAGCCCGTGCTCTTCGATGCGGCCGTGGTCTCCCCTGCTGCTGGCCCCCTTGCCTCCGAGACGCCAGCCGCGTTGGAAGACGGTGATCGACGTGAAGCGCCGCCTCCAATCGCCCCGGCTCAACTCCCAGGCAGTCGCCAGGCCCGCCATCCCACCACCCAGGATCACGACCCGCGGACGGCTCACTGCGCTTCGGCGAGGATCTCGTCCGCCTCGCGCACCTCGACGGTCGGGCCCGCCACGCCTGCCCGGGCCGTCTCCAGCCATCGGCGCCACTCGGCGGGTCGGTGCTCGTCGGGGAGCCGGGCGATCGCCAACGCCGCCCGCAGATGCGCCACCATGGCGCCCTGACGGCGGGACTCCTCCAGGGCCTCGCGCAGGTCCGACAGCACCTCGACGGGGTCGGCGCCCAGCTCGAGCGAGTAGAGGGCCCGGTGACGCAGCAGCTCCGGCAAGTGCAGGCATTCGCTCGTCTTGTGGACCACCTCGAGCGCTTCGTCGACGATGTCGCGGGCATCCGCCACCCTCCCCTCCTGGCGGGCGATCACGGCGAGATACGAGAGGTTGGAGGCGACGAACGCCTCTTGTCCGAGGAGGCGGATGCTGGCGATGGTCTGGGTGAGGAATTCCCGCTCCGGCGCCCCTCCGGGTCTCCCGGCGGCGACGTAGGAGGAGCCGAGCAGCATCCAGTAGGCGTAGCCGTAGCTCTGGCCGATGCCCACGATCTCGGCCCCGAGGAGCCGGGCCTTCTCGTGGTCGCCGAGGAACCGCTTGATCCATGCCGCGTACGTCTTGACGAACGCCAGGCTGAACGGGCCGCGGGGGAACCCGATCTCCTCGGCCCGCCGGATGGCCAAGGCCTGCCACCGGTCGGCGTCGGCGAGATCGCCCTGGACCGCCGACACGCAAGCCAGCGCGATGTAGGAGACGGCGAGCGGGTCGTTGGGAAGCGGCCAGAACGGCGACACGATCTCGTCGGCGGGGCGGCGGTGGAAGCCGTCGACGGCCCGCTCGAGGTGCCGGCGGGCCGACCCGAGCTCACCCCGGTAGAAGTCGAGCCACCCGGCGCACGACTCCACCTCGGGCTCGAACCAGGCGAACTCGGGTCGAGCCACCAGGTTCGCCAGGCGCTCCACGAGGCCCCGGGCGCTGCCGAGGTCGCCCGAGGTCAGCCAGTAGGCCCATATGGCGATGAGCGAAGGAAGGACCTCGAGGCGGGTGTCGAGACCGGCGGCGAGCACCTCCGCCCGGCGGTGGTCGTCCTGGACCTCGGGGGCGGCGTATCCCTGGGTGGAGCTGACGCTCAAGCCTCGCATCATGCGCGCCATCAGCTCCTGCAGGTCGCGGTCCTCCGACGGGGGCAGCTGATCGAGCAGCTCGATAGTCCTCGTGAACAGCCGAGCGGCCTCGGTGTGGGCGCCTCGCGCCTGCTCCGACTGGCCGGCGACGAGATAGAGGGCGGCGGCCTCGGCAGGCCGGCCGGCTCGGTCGAAATGCTCGGCGATCAGTGCCGGTTCGGCGCCTCGGGCGGTGAGGACCTCGGCGAGTCGAGCGTGGGTCCGGGCCCGAGCGTCGAGCACCTGGGTCTCGTAGGCGGCGTCGCGCATGAGGGCGTGCCTGAACCGGTAGGCGTCGGGCCCGGGCCCGGCTTCCACGATGCCCTCGTCGACCAGGACCCGGATCTGGTCCGACACGCGGGCGTCGTCGCCGACCACGTCGGCCACCACCGAGGCGGAGAAACCTGGACCGACGGTCGCCGCCACCTGGACGATCCCCAAGTCGACGTCGGGCGCCTTGAGCCGCCATGTGAACAACTCCTGGAGACGGAGCGGGATGGGATCGGTGCGATCGGCCTCCAGGCACGAGCGGGTCAGCTCCTCGACGAAGAGCGGCACCCCGGCGGCGCGTTCGACGATCGAGTGGCGGAGGTCGTCGTCCAGCTCCCGCTCGCCGACGACGTTGTCGACCAGCTGCAGGGCAGCATCGGGATCGAGCCTGCCGAGATCCACCACCTCGACCTCGTCCAGCCACGGGATCGCCGCGGGGATGCGCGTCGTGGCGATCACCAGGACGGAGACAGGGCATGCCTTCGCCAGCCGCCCGGCCAGCGCCACCGTCGAGGGGTCGGCCCAGTGGAGGTCTTCCAGGATCACCAGATGCGGTTTCGACGCGCCGAGGGCGCCGATCCATTCGACGATCCGGTTGAGGGTCTCGTCGAGGAAGGCGCTCGGCTCCAGCTCGGGAGCGGGATGGTCCGGCGACTCCAGGCCGAGGAGCGGGGCGAGGAAGGGCACGAACCTCCCCGGGTCGAGGCCGAAGCCCTCCAGATATGCCACCAGTCCGGCCGTGTCCCGGCCCCCGACCGCCCTCTCGAGGGCCCGGGCGATCGGCCACAGGGACACGTTGGCGTAGTAGGGCAGGCTGCCGGCGCCGAGCACCGAGCCTCCGCCGGCTTCGACCCGGTCCAACACCTCTGCGACGAGGCGGGTCTTTCCGATCCCGGGCTCGCCGACCACGAGAAACGCGCTGCATTCCATGCCGTCACGGACCCGATCCCAGGCGTCGAGCAACCGCCTCCGCTGAGTGTCGCGGCCGACCAGGCCGCCTTTCCGGTAGCGCTCGGCCTCGAAGCGGGCCCCCGCGTAGCGGGGACGCTCGACGACGAACAACTCGACGGGTCGGCTGATGCCTTTCAAGGCGCGCACCCCGAGGGAGCGCACCACGAAGTCGGCGTCGACCAGCTGATGGGTGACGTCGCTGATCACGACGGTGTCCGGCTGGGCCTCCGACTGGATGCGGGCCGCCAGGTTGGGCGCCACGCCCACGATGCTGTCGCGCTCTCGCACCGAACCGTTTCCCCTGAGGTCGGTGACCACCACGCGGCCGGTGTGGACACCGACCCTCACCGACACCGCCTCCCCCAGCCGGCGCTGGATCGCCGGCCGGGCATCGGCCAGGGCCGTGACCAGGTCGAGCCCGGCGAGGACGGCGCGCCGGGCATCGTCCTCGTGGGGAGTCGGATATCCGAACCCGGCGAGGATCCCGTCGCCGGAGTAGTGCATCACCGTGCCGCTGTATCGCTCCACCGCCTCGTGTGCGGCCGCCCGGTACAGGGCGAAGAGGTCCCGAAGCTCCTCCGGCTGCACCCGTTCGGAGAGCACGGTGGAGCCGACCAGGTCGGCGAAGAGGAGCGTCATCAACGCCCTTTCCCCCGTCGGGGCGGTTTGGCGAGCGGCGACCCTCCGCAGGATCCGCTCGGCCCGGAGGTTGCCGGGGTCGACTGCTCTCACTTCCTCCGCCGTGGCACGGGCCTGCTCCGGATCGCCGGCGGCCAGCGCCTCCTCCGCCGCCTTCAACAGGCGGTCGAGGAGTCGGCCCAGGCGGGTCTCGGCCGAGCTGGGCTCGCTCATGGCCCGCCGGACCCCGAGGACTTGGCGCGAGAGAGGTAGAGCTGGAGAGAGCTCAGGGTCGTCCCGTCGGCGGCCACCAGCCGACCGACGTACAGGCCTGGCGGGGCGTCGGCTGCGGTGCCGACGCGGACTCCGTAGCTCCCGTCCGCCAGCTGCTCCACCGACAACTGGATGTCCGCCGCCGGGATGGTGAACCCCCGGCTCTCGATGGAAACGAGCTCTGTGCAGCGGGGCTGGTCTTCGGGATCGAGCCCTCGGACCGGAACCAGCGTGCCCTCGACCGCCGCCGCAGCAGGTCCGCCCGCGGCGGCGGCCGCCATCAGGGGCCGCGCCTCGTGCCGGCGAGCGTCGCCGGGAGGGCTGAAGTCGCTCGCCAACCCGCCCTCTGAGACGTCGTCGAGGAGGTCGAGGCCGTAGGACCATGCCTTCGCCCAGTCCCGGGCGAGACGGTCCCAGTACGCGGTCCCGTCCTCCACCCAGTCGGAGAGCGAGTACCCGCCGGCGCGCACCCGGCCGAACACGTCGGAGAACAACTCGATGTACTCGCCGGCGGCGTCTCCGAAGAAGTCGACCCATGCTTTCATCAGGCCCTCGACCGGCCCACTGGAAGGAGCACTGGTCGGCTCACCGGTCGGCTCTCTCGGCGTGCTCGTGGTCCCGCCTTCGACCGCATGACGCACCCAGTCCGTCCAATAGGGGCACACCAACTGGGCGATGCGATCCCAGCGCTCCTCTTTGAAGCCGACGATCTTCAAGGCCTTGACGCGGCGCATGTCCCCGAGGTCGTTGACCAGCAGGAATCCCCGGTCGACTTCGAGCTGGTCGTCGATGCTGAGCGACAGGTCGTAGGTCATCCCCGCCGACTCTCCGTCCTCCCAGTAGTCGCAATGCAACAAGGTGTCGACACGGCGGATGAGCTGGACCTGCTCGTGGAACACGCCGTGCCAGTGGTCGGGGGACAGCCGCTCGATGGGAGTGGGCCGTGGCGACCCGACGAGCTCCATCTTCTTGAAGAGCATCGGGCCCCTGAGCGGCCAGTTGCGGGGGTCGACCCATTCGGCCACGTTGGCGAAGGGGGCGTCGGTTTCGAACTCGGAGAAGATCCAGACCGCCGGTTGGCCGTCCACGTCGACCCGGCGGATGTGGCACACGTTCTCGCCTATGAAGGCGGCGACGTGGTGCTCGATCTCGCGGCCCGCGCCCGACTCCCGGAAAGGGGTCTGCGTCCGCGCCGACTCGGCGAGGTCGTCCAACAGCCGGGCCGCGTCGACGTTCTGTGGCCCCGCCACGGTCTCGGCGAACCTCCGGTATGCGTCGGAATGGTCGTCTCTTCCCGGGTAGCCCTTGCGAGCCAGAGCGTGGAGGACGGCGAGTCGCGCCGACTGGGAGATCTCGTCCTCAGGGGCTTCGGCGACGGCGCGCAACTGATCACCGATGGAGCCCGGGCGCAGCCCGGGTAGCTCCACCCCCTCGAAGTCGCCCGCCAGTTTGTGGAGGCCCAACAGGGCAAAGGTCTGGTCCTCGGCGCCGGGCTCGCCGGAGTCGGAGGGTCTATCGGCCATGGCACCCGCCTCTCTGTTGCACGCGGTGGAGCCGATGACCGCCTCTCGTGCCCCGCCTTGCACCGAGTGTATAGGCCCGAGCGGACGCGAGACGGCTGATCCGCCCGGGAATTGGGGTGTGGCGACATGCGGCGAGGCCTAACGTGGGCCCCGAGCACGGGAGGACCACATGGAGGTTTACGACCTCCTCGTCATCGGCTCCGGTCCTGCCGGGGAGAAGGCGGCGGCGCTGGCCGCCTACTTCGGCAAGCGGGTCGCCGTCGTCGACAAGAGGCAGAGGCTGGGCGGGGCTCCGGTGAACCGCGGCGGGATCCCCACCAAGACTCTGCGGGAGACGGCGCTGTATTTGACGAGCTTCCGCCGCCGCGACGTCTACGGCGTCGGCTTCCAACTCGCTCCCGACCTCGCCCTCGAGAGGTTGCGCGCCCGGGCCGCCCAGGTCTCGGAGACGATGGGCGCGGAGGTGCGCCGCAATCTGGAAGGCCTCGACGTGACGACCATCCACGGGAGCGCCCGGCTGCAGCCCGATCGCAAGGTGGCGATCGACACGGATTCGGGGGTCCGAGTCGTCACAGCCGACGTCGTCCTGATCGCCACCGGGTCCAGCCCTTTCCGGCCACCGTCGATCCCGTTCGACGACCCGGACGTGTTCGACTCGGACACGATCCTCGACATCGACTCGATCCCCGACAGCCTGGTCGTCATCGGTGGCGGCCCGGTCGGCTGCGAATACGCCTCGATCTTCGCCGCCCTGGGAGTCGAGGTCACCGTGATCGACGGGGCTCCCCGCCTGCTGGGGGCGATGGACCGAGAGATCTCACAGATGGTGCGCGCCTCTTTCGTGAGCATGGGGATGCGGGTGCTCTTGGAGAGCCCGGGCGCCCGCATCGAGCGGCGGGACGGCGCCCTGGTGGTCGAGACCGAGTCCGGCCAGGTCCTGCCCACGGAGAAGGTCCTCTTCGCCGCCGGCCGGGTGGGCAACACCGACGGCCTGGGCCTGGAGGAAGCCGGCGTGGACCTCGACGAGCGGCATCGGATCGTCGTCGACGAGCACTTCCGGACCACTGCGCCGGGGATATACGCCGCCGGCGACGTGATCGGCCCGCCGGCGCTCGCCTCAGTCTCCGCCGAGCAGGGCCGCATCGCCGCCTGTCACGCCTTCCAGGTTCCCTTCGATCTCACGCTCGACTGGCTGCCGCCGGTGGGGGTGTACTCGATCCCCGAGGTGGCCATGGTCGGGATGACGGAGGAATCGGCGGCTGGGGCCGGCATCGACTACGAGGTCGGCCGGTCGTGGTTCGCGCACAACGCCCGCAGCCACATCGTCGGATCCACCGAGGGCATGATCAAGCTGGTGTTGGCCCGGGAGGACCGCCGCCTGCTAGGTGTTCACGTCATCGGCGAGGACGCCGCCGAACTGGTCCACATCGGCCAGGCCGTGATGCACGCCCACGGGACGGTGGACCGTTTCCTGCACACCACCTTCAACATCCCCACCCGGTCCGAGCTGTACAAGTACGCCGCCTACGACGCCCTCCAGAACCTGGCGAGACACCGCGCCGGCGAGCGGGCCTGATTCAACCCCGCCCCGGAGGGGTATACGGACTCGCATGAGACCGTCCGACGCTCCTTCTCTCGTCCCTCCAGCTCGCGGTGAGTGGTCCGATCTGGTGATCCGCATCGTCCGCGACGGGCGCGCCGGAGCATTGCCCCCGCGTCCGGACGATCCGCTGACCGACCACGACATGCAACTCGCTCTGTACCTCGCCTACGAGCTGTCCTACCGCGGGCTCGAGGGCGTCCCGGATGAGAAGGAGTGGGACCTCGACTTGCTCCGCGTGCGCCTGGAGCTGGAACGAGCCTTCGAAGAGGCCCTCCTCGCAGCCGTGCCCCGCGACCCGGTGACACCCGCCGAGGTTCCCGCCCGGCTCCGAGACCTGGACGAGGCGGTCTCGCCGTTCGGCGTGTACATGGAGAGAGAGGCGACGCTCGAGCAGTTCCGGGAGTTCGTGATCCACCGCTCGACCTACCACTTCAAGGAGGCCGACCCCCACACCTTCGCCCTCCCCCGGCTCTCGTCCACCGCCAAGGCGGCTTTCGCCGAGATCCAGGCCGACGAATACGGCGGGGGCAAGACGGAACGGGTCCACGCCCACCTGTTCGTGTCGATGATGGACAAGCTGGGCCTCGACACCCGCAACGGCGCCTACCTGGCGGCGATGCCCGGCGCCACCCTGGCGAACGTCAACCTGATGTCACTCTTCGGGCTGCACCGCAGGTGGCGGGCGGCAGCCGTCGGGCATCTCGCCTTGTTCGAACTGGGCTCGCCGCTCCCCAACCGCCGCTACGGCAACGGCCTGCGCCGTCTCGGTTTCGGGTCCGACACCACCGACTTCCACGACGAGCACGTGGAGGCCGACGCCGTGCACTCGATGATCGCCACCTACGACCTGGCCGGCCGGCTGGCCGAGGACGAGCCCGACCTCGCCGCCGACATCCTCTTCGGGGCGAGGGCGTTGTCGTTCGTGGAAGGCGCCGCCTCGTCGCATCTGCTCGATTCCTGGAAGGAAGGGCGGAGCAGCCTGCTCCAGCCGGCGACAGTGCCCGCCTGATCGTGGAGGCGTCCTATGTCCTTCCCCTTCGCCGGGCCGCAGGCGAGCCCGGACTGGAGGAGCTGGCGGCCTACTTGCGCTGGCTGGCGAGGCACGTGGAAGTGGTGGTGGCTGACGGCTCGGAACCCGACGCCTTCGCCGAGAACGCGCAGGCGTGGGGCCCGGGCGTCGTCCACGTCCCGGTCGTGACCCGGCCCCGCCGCTACGGGAAGGTCATCGGTGTCCACGTAGGGATGGAGGCCGCCTCCCACGAAGCGGTGATCATCGCCGACGACGACGTCCGCTATTCGCTGCCGGCTCTGGAGCAGGTCGTCGAGGCACTGGGAACGGCCGAACTGGTCCGTCCGCAGAACTACTTCGACCCCCTGCCTTGGCACGCGGCCTGGGACACCGCCCGCATCCTCCTCAACCGGGCGGTGGGCCAAGACAGCCCCGGCACGCTGGCGGTCCGACGCTCGTTCTTCGTGGCGATGGGTGGCTACTCGGACGAGGTCATGTACGAGAACCTCGAGCTGATACGCACGGTGGCCGCTCATGGCGGACGGGTGGCGGACAGACCCGACGTGTACGTGCGGAGGGTGCCGGGGACCGTGCGTCGTTTCCTGGAGCAGCGGCCCCGCCAGGCCTACGACGATTTCGCGCAACCGGCGAAGCTGTTGGGGTTCCTCGCGGTGGGTCCCCTCACGGCGTGGACGGCGCGCCGGGGATCGGCATGGCCCATCGCGGCGTTGGCTGCCGGGGCGGTGGCTATGGCCGAGATGGGCAGGAGGCGCCACGGAGGGACCGGGTTCTTTCCGGCCCGCTGCTCGTGGCATGCCCCGCTGTGGATGGCGGAGCGGAGTGTGTGGGTCTGGCTCGCCCTCCTGTATCGGATCTCGGGAGGCGTGCCGTACGCCGGGACCCGGTTCCGGGTCCCGGCCCACTCGATGGCCGAGCTACGACTGAGGGCGCGGGCGAGAGCGGTGGCTTCCGTCGCAGAGGGGCGCGGTGCGGGATCGGCCGCACCGGCACAGGGCGATCACGGAGCGCCGTAGAGGGATTTCGCCTTCTTCGGTGTCTTCGAGGACGAAGTCGCCCCTGACGAGGAAAGGCCCATCCGGGTAGGCGCGGATCACGGTCGGTTCTGGTGTCGGTCGAGTCACCCCACGGACCTACCCCGTCCGACGGTCGTCAACCCTCCGAGATCCGCGCCGCGGCCGGCACGGATCTCACCTCACGAGGGTCAGGGCAAGGGTGCCATCCAGATGCCGGCGTCCACGAACAGCCTTCCGAAGAGCACCAGCCTGTCCCCGGCCACCAACAAGCCGATGAGGCTGGCCGGGCCGGTCGGGCCCATGAGCGCCTCGACTTCGAGGCTGTAGACGTCTTGGGTCCCGTCGGGACGCACCACCCCGAGCACGTTCTCGCTCGCTCCGTCGACGAGCCGGGCACCCAGCAGGTACAGCGAGCCGTCCGGGCCCACACCACCTTGGGACCAGCTGCTCCCCTCGCCGAGGTCCGGCGCCTCCACTGGGCTGAACGCGACACCGTCGGTGGTCTCCCAGACGGCGGCGACAGTCCGAGCGCCGACCGCTCCGATCACGTAGGTACGGTCGTCGCCTTCCAGACATTGGCCGAAATTGACCTGGTCATCGGATCCGAATGCTTGGGTGCCGGTGACGGTGACGTTCCACGACCTCCCGTCCTCGGTGACCCACACGACCGGAGCCGGACCCGATTCGGTTTGGTGCTGGGCCACCACCATCGCGCCTCCACCGGGCAACGGGCAGAGCCTCTCTGTGGTCGTATTGCGGATCTGATCGTCGGGAGCCGGGATCTCTTCCCACGCTCGACCGTCGGGGCTGTACCAGAAGACAGGCTGGGTGATCCCCGATTCGATGAACTCGTGCCCGAACGCCACCAATCCCGAGCCCATCGCCGTCGCCCTGACAACGCGCTTTGTGTTCCGATCCTTCTCGCCTCCGACTTCGGATTCGGTGAGCTCGGGGACGGACGGCCCCCACCACATCCTGGGATCGATGTTCCCCGAGTCCAAGAACTTGTCGAGGAACCGCTCGTAACCCACGACCGCCACGCCGTCTTCGGTGACGACCACGTCGCTCATGAAGAGGTCCGGCATCGGCTCGCTGGAGACCACATCCCCGTCCACGCTCACGGCCACCGCCCGCGCAGACAGGTCCGGTTCCTCCGCCAGGCTGGGAGCGAGCCGCTGACGGTCGACGATGAATACCACTCCATCGTCCGTGGATGCGCCGGCGGGCAACCTCACCAACTCGGGAGGGGTGGGGAGGGCGTCGTGTACCACCTGGGTGGCGCTGCCTTTTGCGATCCTGAACAACGCCGGCTCGGTGATGCTCGACGAAGCGGCCAACACGACTCCTCCCGAGACGGCCATCCGGTCGGGTGGCGGGACGGCGGTGTCGGGGATGCCGCCACCGATGGGGATCTCCGACCAGTTCGTGCCGTCCTGGGAGCCGACGAACAGGTAGGAGGCGGCCTCGAAGACGACGCCCACGAGGCCTTCCGAGGAGCGGACAGCGTCCACGAATCGGCTGCCATAGGTGTTGTAGGAGGTGTGGGAGTCGGCGATCGAGATGTCCGGGGTGACACTCGTCCACTCCTCCCCATCCCGTGAAGTCCAGATCGTGCTCTCGTAGCCGGGGCCGTTGCGGACGGCGCCGTACACCTGGAACTGCGAGCCGGTGACCACCGCTCCGTTGAGGTCGACGTCGGTTTCGTGCTCGATACGGGCGGCCTCTTGGAACCCTTCTCCCCGGTCGATGAGAAGCACGCCGAGGTCGTTCGCCCCCCGCTCATCGACGACGACCGCCAACAACCCCAGCTCGCCGACGGCGAGATCGGCGATGTAGGGATACGTCAGACCCGCCAGGATCTCGTCTGCGGTCGTGTCCTCTGTCCACTCTCGGCCGTCCGGCGAGCGGAAGACGTACTGCCTGTCACTCGCCCACCCGGCGAGGACGAAGCCGCCATCGGGCTGTGCCTCGATTTGGAGATCCGACATGTTCGGGGGGAAGACCACGCTCTCGAGGATCTCGCCGGAGCCGCTCTCGTCCACGAGCCACAGGACGGTGAGCGTGTCTCCTGCCGCACTGCCCCGGCGACCGGCGAACAATCCGGCCTCCCCGTTCCAGGCGCCGGCTTCGATCGTCGAGCCGCGATCGGGGGCGGGCAGCTCCTTGGCTTCCCAGTCCGTCCCGTCGTCCGACAGCCACACCATCGGCCGCGGCATCCCGACGTCGACGTTGACCGACCCGCCGATGAGCCATCCGCCCGAGGGCGTCGACAGGATGGCGCCGATCCTCCCGCTGCCCTGTTCGTCTCTGGTGAGCTCTGCGACCTCGACCGGCTCCCATCCGAGCGGGTCCACGTTCTCGGGTTCGGTGCTGGTCGTCGGCGCCGGGAGGGTCGTGGTGGTGGCCGGCGGCGCCGTGGTGGCGGTCGTGGCCGTCGCCGGCGGCGGCTCGGTGCTCGGTGTCGTGTCGACCGCGGCTCCGTCCCCGCGGCAGGCGGCGAGAACGATCGCCATCAGGGCGGCCGCGACCAGGCCACGTCCCGTGCGTGAGTACAAGGTCTCTCCCCCTGTGTCGGATCGACATCGCAGCCTAGGGGACCTGCCGCCGCAACCGGTCACCGACCGCGTGGGTAGAGAGGCGGATCGGTTGGGCGCCCGAGAAGAGACCGGGGCTTGCGCACGGGTCCGACGGTCCCGTAACGTCGCCCTGTGGAGGCTTCCACGCAGAGCATCGCCGAGCTGACGCGTTTGGGTCTCACCACCTACGAAGCCAAGGCGTACGTCGCCTTGCTGGGTAGGGACTCGTTCACCGCCGCGGAAGTCGCCCGGCGGGCGGGCATCCCCCGGGCCCGCATCTACGACGTCATGCGGAGCCTGATCGACCGGGGTTTCGCCTCGAGCCGTCCCGGAGACGTCATCCGCTACGCCGCCATGCCTCCCGCCGCCGCCGTCGGAAGGCTCCTCGACGAGCACCGGAGCCGGATGAAAGAGATCGAGAGCACCGGCTCGGAGCTGATCGAGCGCCTGGAGCCCGAATTCGATTCGGGACGGCACCACACCGAACCCCTCGATTTCATCCAGGTCCTGCGCGGCAACGCCACGATCTCCCAGTACGCCGCCGACATATCGGAGAAGGCACGAGAGGAGATCCTCGTGTTCACCAAGCCACCGATTGCTCTCCCGGTGCAGGAGAACGTCAAGGGCTTGGCCGGCGTGAAGCGCTATCGGGCTCGGTCCATCTACGAGATCGGGCTGCTGTCGGACCCCGCCACCGTGGAAGGGATACGGCGTTTCATCGAGGCCGGCGAGGAAGCACGCTTCGTCGAGGAGCTCCCGCTGAAGATGGCGCTCGTGGACCGGTCGCTGGTGATGTTCGCCCTCGACGACCCGGTGGCGTCGGGCGCGGAGGCGACGATGATGGTGGTCGAGCATCCGGCGCTCGCCGACGCCCTCCGCATCACCTTCGAGACCGTGTGGGAACGGGCGATCACCTTCGAAGAGGCCCTCGACGCCGTTCGTTCGGGTCGCGACCATCGGCGGAAGTAGCCGCCCTTCGCCCGGCGAGTTCAGCGAACTGAGACAGTTGCTGGCTGACCAATTCGGGTATAAGGTCACGCCCCGATCGTGCTGACGTCGGCAAATAGCCGACAGAACAGGGGGAAGTTGCGATGCATACGTTCCGTCGGCGCGCGGGGGTTTCTCTATTGGCGATCGCGCTGGTGGTGTTGAACGCCACGGCCGGGGCGACAACCCCCGAATCGGGAGCCGGCTTCTCCGATGTGGGCCCGTACCACCTCTTCGCCGAAGAGATCGATTGGCTGGCGGCGAGCGGTATCACCCGCGGCTGCAACCCCCCACGCAACGACCACTTCTGCCCCAACGACTACGTCACCCGCGGGCAAATGGCCGCCTTCCTCACCCGCGCCCTCGAACTCGAACCCGCCGACCACACGTTCACCGACACCGCAGGTCACGTCTTCGCCGACGATGTCGCCGCCCTCGCCGCCGCCGGCATCACCCGCGGCTGCAACCCCCCACGCAACGACCGCTTCTGCCCCGACGACTACGTCACCCGCGGGCAGATGGCCGCCTTCCTCACCCGCGCCCTCGAACTCGAACCCGCCGACCACACGTTCACCGACACCGCAGGTCACGTCTTCGCCGACGATGTCGCCGCCCTCGCCGCCGCCGGCATCACCCGCGGCTGCAACCCCCCACGCAACGACCGCTTCTGCCCCGACGACTATGTCACCCGCGGGCAGATGGCCGCCTTCCTCCATCGGGCCCTTGGCGCCGTGGACGAGCCTCCTGGTACACCGCCCGCCACACCCCCTACGCCCCCACCACCGACCACCGCCCCGCCCGGTGAGGCCGGCTTGAGGATCGTGACGGAGCAGCTCAGCGGCATCCCGCTCCTCACCACCGAGTACCAGGCGCGACTCGAAGCGACCGACGGCGTGCCTCCGTACCGCTGGACCGTCGAAGCCGGCCCCGCGTGGCTCGACGTGCGAGCCGACGGATCCGTCTCCCTCGATGTCGATGCCCTCCCCGTGGGCGAGACCAGGGACCAGGCTCTGACGGTGTCCGTGACCGACGCGGCGGGTTCGGCGACTACGGCCACCATCGCCCTCTCCTTCACCAAACCCGTGGCCGTGGCCGCCGGCGCCTACCACTCGTGTGCGCTCGACGAGGAAGGCGCCGCCTGGTGCTGGGGAGACAACACCCATGGCCAACTCGGTGAGGGTTGGCGACTGGAGCACTCCGCGAAGCCGGTACGGGTCCTCTCCGACCAGGTGTTCACCGCCATCACCGCAGGCGGGGAGCACACCTGCGCGCTCGACGCGAGCGGCCGCGCGTGGTGCTGGGGCAAGAACGACGCCGGGCAGCTGGGCAGCGGCGACCGCCCCACCGGCAGCCCCGTCCCGGTTCCCGTGAGCGGCGACCACGAGTTCGTCGCCATCGACAGCGGATTCGCCTACAACTGTGCCGTCGACTCGGACCTCCTCGTCTGGTGCTGGGGGAGCAACCTCGACGGACAACTCGGAATCGGCACCTCGGGTTACGACACCTCCCGGGACGAGCCGCAGCTGGTCGGCTCCGGTCTGGAGGTCGTCGACCTGGCCGTCGGCGGAAGCCACGTCTGCGGTGTCGACGCAACAGGCGCAGCGTGGTGTTGGGGGCGCAACTCCCACGGTCAGCTCGGCGCCATCGGCGAGCCGCGGGCGGTCTCACCGGTGAGAGTCGAATCCGACGTGGACTTCGTCTCCATCGCCACCGGCCAGAACCACACCTGCGCCATCGACGACACCGGCGCCACGTGGTGTTTCGGCGAGAACGAATCGGGACAGCTGGGTCTCGACCACGACGATCCCGTCTCCGGTCCCACCCGACTGCCGGGAGCCCACTTGTTCGACGAGGTCGTGGGAAGCGACGGGCATTTCACCTGTGCGCTCGAGGGAACCTCGGCGCTGTGCTGGGGCTCCAACAACTACGGCCAGCTCGGGATCGGGACGATGGGCAACGAGCTCCACGAACCGTTCCCGGTCTTGGCTGCGCCCGCGTTCGCCACCCTCGACGCCGGCGAGTTCCACACTTGCGGAATCGACACGAGCTCGCGGGTGTGGTGTTGGGGCGGCAACTGGGCGGGGCAAGTCGGAAAAGGCGACACCGGCTTCGGCACCGAAGCGACTCGGCCGACGCGGGTCGTCCCCGGGTCGCCGCTCGAAGGTGAGCCCCCGTTGAGGCTGCTCACGCCGTCGCTTCCGACCCTCCGGTCGCTCGAGTCGTATCGGGCCACCCTCGCCGCCTACGGCGGGTCCGGATCGTACGAGTGGGCCGTGACCGGGTTGCCCGAAGGGCTCGTCTTCGACGAGGACGACGGCGCCATCGTCAACGATCCCGCCGATCCGGCGATCAAGGACGCTTCACCCTTCCAGGACCCGATTCGAGTCACGGTGAGGGACGCGGAGGACCCGGCGGCAGAGGTGAGCGCGGACCTCTACTACGACGTCTACGCCCCGCTCCACATCGGTGCCGGGTGGGCCCACACCTGCGTCGCCACCGGGTTGTTCGATCCCCGAGACCGGGTCTACTGCTGGGGTCGCAACAACACCGGCCAGATAGGGAACGGCCAGACAGGGGGCGACCTCGGCCCCAAGGCTGCGCTGCCCGCCGCCGTCGTCGCCCCCCAGGGCGAGGGACTTCTGACGGCGGTGGCGCAGATCGACGGCGGTGACGGGCACACCTGTGCCCTGACCACCGATGGGAATGCCTACTGCTGGGGAGCCCAATTCGATGGACGGCTGGGCAACGGATCCACGGACACGGCTCCAGCACCGGTTCCCCAACCGGTCTTGGACCCGGACGGCGAAGGACCGCTGGAGGGCGTGACCCATATCGCGGTCGGTCACCAGTTCGCCTGCGCCATCGTCGATCCCGGCGACCTCTACTGCTGGGGCAACCACTCGCAGGGGAAGGTCGGCAACGGCGAGACGGCGGGGTTCTCGCCCCTCCCGACCCGGGTCCTCGGCCCGGACGGGACGAGCCCGCTGACCGATGTCACTCTGGTGGCGGCGGGCGCGGCGCACGCCTGCGCCGTCTCCGACACGAGCGTCTACTGCTGGGGCAACAACTTCCAGGGCCAGCTGGGCACCGGCGCTTCGAGCGCCCCCGTCCCGACGGCGCAGCCGGTCCTCGACACGGACGGTCCTCTCACCGGGGTCACGGACCTGAGCCTCGGAGCCAGCCACAGCTGTGCCTCGACCGAAGACGGACGGGTCCTGTGTTGGGGGTCGGACATCGCCGGGCAGCTGGGAGCCGGTACCGGCGAAATCCAACCGCAGCTCGTCGAAGTGAGGAACCCCGAGGGCACCGCCCCGCTGGCCGGGGTCACGTCTCTCGCAGCCGGAACCAACCACACCTGTGCCCGGCTCGAATCCGAGGAAGCCGTGTGTTGGGGTCAAGGGGTGGATGGCCAGCTGGGTACCGGGGATAGATCGGATTCACCCCTTCCCAGGTATGTGATGGATCCGTCCGGGACGACCCCCCTGGAAGGGGTGGTCCAGCTCGCCGCCGGCGACTCGCACACCTGCGCGCTGACGGATCTGCGGGCTGTCTTGTGCTGGGGGGCCAACTGGGACCAGCAGCTCGGGCGGGACGCCTCCCCCGGAGTGGTCCAGGAGCTCCCCG
>ERZ777010.201-NODE-201-length-73845-cov-30.707698_pt1 | contig 73845 bp, 73 predicted proteins | sample MGYA00374963_ERZ777010 | MGnify/ENA primary metagenome ERZ777010 (study PRJEB29309, sample SAMN06268256) | bioreactor metagenome | isolation source: Joint BioEnergy Institute, California, USA | place: USA:Joint BioEnergy Institute, California, USA | collected...
AAATTTCATGGGCTGTTTCCATTTTAGAGGGGGTTTTGTCCCAGCCTCTTTTTTGCAAGAAAAAGCGATTAATTTTCCAATAATTGTTCAACAGGCACTTCTTTTTCATTTTCAGGGTCATCTAACGGATAGATGCGTGCTGTCCCTTTCTGTTCGTCAACATTTTGAATATAAATGCGTTGGCCGTTAAATAAAACATTTGCGATTGCGCCGGATTCCACTATTTCTTTCGCGCGTTGAATATTCATGCAATAACCCTCCAATGTCAACGAAGTCATTATCATTATTGCCAAGTTGAAAATAATCATACTTTCACAGTTCCGGATATAATTTGATGAAAATTTGGGAATAGTGATGGAGAGATTAACACGTTGATTGGGGAGAACGATGGGCGAATCTTATGCATCAAACAAATATGTATTACCGGCGAAAATACCTTGGTTAATGAAACAAACCTGGAGTGACATCCTGTTTTTGCATTATCCGGTGAAAAAAGAAGTGCTGGAATTGCATTTGCCTCCCAATCTGGAACTTGATACTTATGAGGGAACCGGATGGGTGACAATTGTCCCGTATATGATGAAAGCTTCAGGATTTCGCGGCCTTCCTTCCATTCCGATGGGGGCCGGCATCCCGGGAATCAATGTGAGGACTTATGTGAAAGCGGGTGAAAAGCCGGGGATCTATTTTTTTAAGTTGGCAATCCGTAACAGATTAGCGGCAATCGCGGCAAAATCGTTCTTTCAATTGCCTTATCTTTATATGGATATATCCCTCAGGAGAACAGGAGAAACAGTTTGTTTTGAAAGCAGAGCACATCCCATCCCTTTGGTATGTGAATATCGTGTCCAATCGCCGGCTTCTCCTGTGGAAAAGGGTTCTTTAGGGGAATGGCTGTTGGAAAGATATTGTTTTTATACAACGGGCCCCAAAGGGAAGTTGCTGCGCGGAGATATTTTTCATGAGTCATGGATCATACAGAATATCGATTTGATAGGCATGGAAAACAATATTTTCTCGACATTCAGACTAAATCCCCAATCCTTCCGGCCGGTAATTCATTATTCAAAACAGTTGAATGTCCATTTTTGGCCGCTTGTTTCAATGGAATAAGTCCCAACCGTTGCGTTGGGACTTTGGATTTTGCGTAGTGTCGGTCAGGGTTTTGGGTGGTGAATGCCAACTTTTCTCTTTATCCAAATTAATAGAATCCTTTGGAGCCGAAGCTAGTTCCAACAATAATCAACAAAATAAAGAGCACTACAAGTAGTGCGAAGTTGTTGTTGAAACCGCAGCCGTAGCCGCCATAGCCGCCGCCGTAGCTGTTATTGTAGCCCATGCTTTTCACCCCCTTCCAGTATTAATGTATGGATGAAGGGGGAAAAGTGTCTGTACGTTTGTATAGCCGGTGGGAGATTTTATAACTTTGGAATCTATCCAACATGAAAAATATATAGAAGAATAATTACAGTGATTTCTACCAACTGTGCTTGAAGTGTTTATTTTGAAAATTTAAAATATAGATATAGATGAAAGAACTGGAGGGATTTCAATGAAATTACAAGACAAAGTTGCGATTGTAACAGGTGCCGCTTCAGGAATGGGGAAAGCGATTGCGGAGTTGTATGCGAAGGAAGGCGCAAAGGTCATTATTGCGGATTACAATTTGGAAGGTGCGAAAGCGGTTTCAGAAGAAATTGCGAAAAACGGCGGGACAAGCATGGCGGTTCAAGCGGATGTATCGAAGTTGGAAGACGTTGAAAATATGATCCAGACAGCCATCAACGAATACGGTACACTCGATATTCTTGTGAATAATGCAGGCATCATGGACGGCTTCGAACCGGTCGGCGAAATTACGGATGAAAAATGGGACCGCATCTTTGACATCAACTTAAAAGGTGTCATGCGTGCAATGCGCAAAGCGGTGAACTATTGGTTGGACAACAATAAACAAGGAATCATCATCAATACGATTTCAACGGGTGGATTGAACGGGGCTCATGCCGGCGCAGCTTATGTCGCATCCAAACATGCACTGGTCGGTTTAACGAAAAATACCGGTTTTATGTATGCACAAAAAGGGATCCGTGTAAATGGTATTGCTCCTGGAGCCGTTGAAACAAACATAGGCGCAAGCATTACGAACGTCAGCCAATTGGGTATGGAGCGTTCAGGAATGACCCATAAATTAACACCGCGTACAGGTAAACCGGAAGAAATCGCAAAAGTTGCTTTATTCTTGGCATCCGATGACGCAAGTTTCGTCAACGGTACGGTTGTCGTTGCCGATGCCGGCTGGACTTCCGCATTCTAAAAATGATTTCATACCATTCATTTTGGAGATAGTAAGGATGAATCATCCCTACTATCTTTTTTGCCCTTTTTGTCAAATCCTTAATGAAGGCGCTTGAGAAAAGTTTTTCTATATTTTGGAACAACAAAATGCTCCTCCCCATTCGAAGGACAGTAATCCGAAAAATTCAAAAAATATTCTTTTGTTATTTTTAGATCTACACTTTACATTAAAATAGATGATTTTGTAATATTACTTTTGTTATTGTTTGGGAGGAGAAAACGATTTTGAAACTGACAGAGGGACAGATAGGGGCAAAATATAGAATTTGTAATCTATCAAACTTAAATAGAATTGTTCAGAAAAGACTTTTAGATCTAGGTGTCATAGAAGGGGTCGAAGTTACTTGCATCCGTAAAATGCCTTTTGGCGGTCCATATATATTGGAAGTATGCGGCCAGCAAATCAGTTTGCGGAAAAAAGACGTCAACTGTATTGAAGTGGAGGAAATGTAAAAATGGAGTTTGCACTTTTTGGAAATCCCAACACAGGAAAAACCTCCCTTTTTAATATATTAACGGATTCATATGCCTACGTCGGTAACTGGAGTGGCGTTACAGTCGAGAAAAAAGTGGGTGATTTATCAAATGAAAAGGGGCAATTGATCGATCTGCCCGGCATTTATACCATCAATCCACTTTCCAAAGATGAAGCCGTTGCAACCGAATATTTGATGAACGGCACCTTCCACGGAATTATTAATATAGTGGATGCTTCACAGTTGCTTCGGAATATGCAATTGACCATCCAGCTTCTTGAATTTGGGGCTCCACTCATCATCGGACTGAATATGACGGATGTAGCGAAATCAAAGGGGATTCTTGTCGATCCGGAAAAACTATCCGAAAAGTTGGGAGTGACGGTCGTCCCCATCATCGCCAGATCGGGTCATGGATGCGATAAATTATTAAAGCGTTTGGACGAGCAAAATTTACACAGGTCATCCATAAAAATTGATTATGGACCGGAGATTGAAAAGTTAATCGATGAAATCATAAAATTGCTACCCAGCTATAGCAAGATCAATCGACGCTGGCTGGCGATCCAATTGATTGACGGGAATTTTGTCGTCAGAAATAAATTGAGCGAAATGATGGATTTTGCATTAATTGATTATTTGATAAAAGATAGTGAAGAAAAAATAAAACGGCAATATGGGGTAAAATCCATCAGCCAATGGTTGTTCAAAAAGCGGCAGGACTTTATTCAATCTGTATTGGATTATTGTGTAACGGAACAAAAAAACAAGAAAAACAGTTTCACTGAATTGATTGATGCCATTGTGACCCACAGTGTGTGTGGTGTCATCATTTTCTTGGAATTGATGTTTCTGATCTTTAAATTGACTTTTGATTGGCTTGGTTCACCACTGTCCGACTTTTTGGACGGAATTTTATCCGGTCCGTTTTCTGCGGCGGTTGAAAGAGCTTTGGAAGCATTGCAAGTATCGCCATTTATCCAAAGTTTGATCATTGAAGGGATTATTGGCGGTGTCGGTGGGGTTCTCGTTTTTGTTCCGCAAATTTTTATCCTGTTCTTCTTCATTTCATTGCTTGAAGATTCAGGATACATGTCCCGGATAGCCGTGATTATGGACCGCATATTGGAACTTGTCGGCTTGAACGGAAAAGCGTTCATCCCTTTGATTATCGGCTTTGGATGCAACGTTCCCGGCATTATGGGGGCCAGAACGATCGAACAGCCAAAAGAGAGATTATTGACCATTCTATTAACCCCTTTAATGTCATGTTCGGCACGGCTAACCGTTTACAGTTTATTTGTGAGTGTATTTTTTGAGGAACACAAGGCATTGATTGTGTTATCGTTATATGTACTCGGAATTGTTGTCGCCATTATTTTGGCAAAACTCTTTTCTTTCTTTATTAGAACCGAAGAATCGATTTTTGTCATCGAGTTGCCACCGTATCGGGTTCCTCAAGTGCGGACATTGTTGAGAAGCACTTGGGATAAAGGGAAAGGGTTTGTAAAAAAAGCCGGAACGTTTATATTGGGAGGAACGGTCATTATTTGGCTGCTCACTTATGTGGGGCCTGATGGAACAAATGTACAACCCGATGAAAGTTTCTTGGCGTTGATCAGCCAATGGATTGCTCCAATCTTTGCACCTTTAGGATTTGGCACTTGGCAGGCTGCGGCAAGCTTATTTACCGGATTCCTTGCCAAAGAAATCGTTGTGTCATCAATGAATGTCATCTATTTTGTACCGGATGGAGCAAGCTTGCAGCATCTATTATCAGGGGTATTCACGCCATTATCCGCATACAGTTTCATGGTGTTTATTTTGCTGTACGTGCCATGTTTAGCGACGGTTGCAACCATTAAAAAGGAAACAGGATCAAGAAAATGGATGTATTTCTCCATTGTTTATGGACTGATTGTTGCATACACAATTTCTTTTATTATCTATCAGGGCGGATTGTTGTTAGGAATTGGTCAATAGAAAGGGCGGCTTTTAATGATTATCAGCATAATTCTTGGAATCGTTATTTTTGGCTATGCATTTTGGGCGTTATATCATTCTATTAAGAAAAGCAAAAAAGGTGTATGTGCAAGTTGCGAAATCGCAGACCATTGCAATGCAAGCTGCAACCCACCTTCCAAGAAATAATTTTTTTGATTTTAAATTGAGAATGCATCTTTTTCTCAATTGAGAGGGGGCGCCAAGTTGAAATGAAATACATCATTTTCGATTTTGATGGGACGCTTGCGAATTCGGCGGAAGTTTACGTAAATGCTTGGAATGCTTACGCAAAAAAATACAACTATTTGCCATTAACTTTAGAAGAGCTGCAGGAGATTCAACACCTCGATAATTATAGCAGGGCAAAAAAATATCATTTTCCGATGCACAAACTGTCCATCATTTTGCCAAAGATCCACCAATATTTTAATGAGCATATCCGGGAAGTGCCATTATTTGATGGAGTCAAAGAAATGCTGGAATCCCTGCATGCCGGAGGGTATGAAATTGCAATCATATCATCCAATAAAAAGGATAATATAGTGGAAATATTGAAGCGTGAAAACATCGATTCGGTTTCCGAAGTGATTTCCGCCCGCAGACTTTTCGGGAAAGATGTGGCGATACGGAAGTTTATGAAGCGCCATCAATTAGCCCCTCAAGATCTTTTGTATGTCGGGGACGAATTGCGGGATATCCAAGCATGCAACAAAGTTGGCGTGCCTTTCATGTGGGTGAGTTGGGGACTGGACAGTTTTGAATTGATTGAGAAAGAAAAGCCGGCCTATGTAGCCCATTCCCCAAAAGAAATTGCGGATCAGTTGAGGAACGTGGCCATCGTTGATAAATGAGGCTGGGACATAACTAATAAAGTGAACGAGCTGCAAAAAAATTTTTTGTAAAAAATTGATATCACAGAAAATTGATTGGAGTGACGGGGCGACTCCTGCGGGAACAGCCCGAGTCTCGAGACCCCGCAGGAGCGAAGGATTGAGCTCCGAGGAGGCTCGAGCCGGGCCCGCGGAAAGCGTCCCCGGAACGGAAATCAATTTTCTTCAATTATCAAAAAAACACCATTTTTCTCCCGTGAGAAAATGGTGTTTTTTATCTTTTGTCCCAGCCTCATTTATTTTCTTGGAGATGACCCAGCAAATTTTGCACAAAATCATAAGTCAATGAGATTGCTTGTCCGATGGTCATATCTTCTTTAAAGCCTTCAATATAATCCAGCGGCAAATTGATTTCCCACAAGCCTTCATCAGCGGAAAAAAGGGCGCTGTAGTTTTTGATTGCATCTGTATGTAGATGTTCTTCCAAATAATTTTTTATGGCTTCCCCATGTTTCTTTTGTGCTCTTAATCCAAATAAAGCCATATATGTCCGGAACACATCGTCCACTTCAATGGAAAGGGCATCCACCTTGATTTCATTAAAAGTGGAAGACTCAATATAAAGAAATTCATTTAAATGCTTTTTGAAATAGGAAATCGATGTATCCAAGAATTTTGGAGATTCTATTTCAACCGTTTCTTCCGTTTCTTTATCACAGCGTTCAAGATAAATCTTTTCCAAATTCATCCAAAGTAACCTCCTTTATTCTTACTTTAGTATAACCCACTTGAAAGGAAATTTTATTATAATTCTTTGACAGGAGAAGCCGGTTTTGCATGGAAAATGATAATTTGCTAAGTTTTTCATAATATATAAACTAGCAGGTTTATAGAAAAGGGGAAGAAGCTGATGATGAAATTGTTGATCGCGCTCATTGCGGCTCTGGGCGGAGTGGCGGTGGCGGTGCAAAGTAAAGTGAATGGGGGATTGGGCCAAAAAATCGGTTTGATAGAAGGTTCCTTTATTTCTTTTCTGATCGGAACATTGGTGCTGTTCTTCTTTACCATCTTTTTCGGGAAAGGAAATATTTTGGCCGTCACAGAAGTGCCAAAATGGCAGTTGATCGGCGGGATTTTAGGGGCCATTTATGTATCCATTCTAATCTTTTCAGTCAATAAAATCGGTGTGACATCCACATTGATGGCAGTCGTATTGGGGCAAATCGCCGTGGGGGCCATCATTGATCATTTTGGCTTGTTTGGAGGAGAAAGATATCCAATCACCGGCACGAAAATGATTTCGATTCTGTTGCTGATCGTTTCGCTTTATTTATTCAATAAATAATTTCTCTATGAAGCGGATGGATCCACCCATTCTGCCAAGCCGTTTTAAATGAAAATTTCTCATATTACAGGTAATGTTGGAATAAATTATGTAAAATAGGATGCAGAAAGGGGAAATGGAGATGTCACAATTTAAAGCATTAGTCGTTGATAAACAAGGCGAAGATGTTGCCATTGAACTTCGGCAATTGTCATTTGACGATTTGCCAAAAGGGGAAGTATTGATACGTGTTCATTATTCCGGTGTAAACTATAAAGACAGTCTTGCAAGCATTCCGAACGGAAATATTGTAAGAAATTATCCTTTTGTGCCGGGAATCGATTTGGCCGGCGTCGTCGTTGCATCGGAAGATCCGCGTTTTCAGGAAGGCGATGAAGTGATTGCAACAAGTTATGAAATCGGCGTTTCCCACTTTGGGGGTTATAGCGAGTATGCGCGGATTCCAGCCGATTGGATTGTGCCGCTTCCGAAAGGGCTTTCCTTAAAAGAATCCATGGTGATTGGAACGGCAGGATTCACTGCAGCCTTATCCATTTATCGGCTTGAACAAAACGGGTTGAAACCTGACCAAGGTAAAGTGCTCGTAACGGGGGCAACAGGCGGCGTAGGCAGCTTTGCCGTGGCGATTTTATCAAAACTGGGATATGATGTCGAAGCAAGTACCGGAAAAGAATCGGAACATGAATTTCTTAAAAGTCTTGGAGCCAATTCGGTGATTTCCAGGGAAGAAGTGGTCAGTGCGGGAAGACCGAAGTCTTTGGCGAAACAACGATGGATTGCGGCGGTGGATCCTGTTGGCGGGGAATCCCTTGCATCCATTTTGAGCCAAATTAAGCTGGGCGGACAGGTGGCCGTAAGTGGATTGACAGGAGGGACAAGCTTGCCGACAACGGTGTATCCATTTATATTACGGGGTGTCGATCTACTCGGTATAGATTCCGCATATTGCAATTATGAAACAAGAAAAGAAGTTTGGAACCGTTTGGCTTCGGAGTACAAGCCAAATAATTTGGAAGATTTTATTAATAAAATAGTGACGTTGGAAGAGTTGCCTGATGCTTTTCCTATTCTCTTGAAAGGACAAGCAAAAGGTAGAATAATAGTGGATTTAAACGCTTAAGAATTAAAGGCTGCCTTGAAAGTTCTTCATGGCAGCCTATTTTTTGTATTCTATGAAACTTGTGTTATTCTTAATTGTGACAATTCTTTCAATGAAATTGGTTCAATCATGGCAAATTTTTTTATTCATTTAGTATAATTGCAATTGTATAGAAAAAGAGGGGTGGCTACATTGAATCGGATTCAATTTGTTAAACAGAAGATTCAATATATGGACGAAGTGGAAGCGAAAAGCATTTTATTATTGATTTATGCGAAATTGGACAGCGCCATTGATCAAGGTGATGAAGACATTATCAAAGAAACGGCTGAAGAAATTTTTGATATGTACCATAAACTGCCCGATCGGATGTTGAATTAGGGAGGAGCCATTTTGAACTTGTTTGTTCAAAATGGTTTTTTTTTGACAGTGCATATCATCCAAAGAAAACGGCCCAAAGGCATGCTTTAGGCCGGAAAAAAAGGAAAAGAAGCCGGTAAAAGGAAGTCATGGCGGAAATTGAAAGGAAAGAGGGTTATAAGAATCAATAATAGTGATATCCACTGTAGTTTGAGCCTACAATGATGAGTAAGATAAAGAGAACCACCAGTAAAACGAAGTCATTTTTGCCTCCGAAGAATCCGGAATCATATTTTGACATAAAATTCACCCCCTCTTTTCGTATTTAATGTATGGCAAGTTGTTGGGGGTGTATGGTACAAAAGCGGAATTGCGGAGAGCACAGACAAAATTTCATGCTGGTTTTTTTGCAATGGCAGTTCAAATGGAAGAATAAACTTCATACAATAAAATAAATTGTTTTCGTTTGATTTTGTAAACGCTTACGTTTCTCAGGTTTATTCCGATTCGAAGGCAGGTGGAATGATTGAAAGAGGAAAAGCTTATTCACTTTCAACAATACAAATATGCCAAATTGATCGACGAACTGCGTGAATATCCGGACAGCATTGAATATATCCTTGTGCATGATTATGAAAACCGATTCGACTTCCAGCGTACGGAATGCGTCCAAATGGGGGACTGTTTTGCGCAGCTGATCAAAGTGGGGAAGTCTTACCAACTCGTTTCGTTGATATTTTTTAAAAGTGATTGGACAGTGAAGCAAATTTTGAAATTTCTATCAAGCCATCGAATTGAAATTTTCCAACGGGCATCTGGGCCCCTGTATATTCAGAATGCACATAAAATCATTGACAGCAAATTGTTTAGAGGATGTCCCCTCGTTTTATTTCAAATCGGGAAAAAGAGCATTGTTGTTGAACCGAATCTTTTACAAGAAGTGACAGAATTTTATGAGCAATATAATAAAATCAGTCATACCGGATTAGCGGAGAAAATGCTTAAAGATTTCAGTTTTGACTGAATCTTTTTTTGTTGGCCAGCAAATATGGGGGATGCGGAAAATAGATGAAATCTCTATAATCGATGGCAGTTTTTTGATAAAATGGGTTTAAGCGAAGGAGTGAATAAACGTGGGAATTTATAAAAAAATTGCTGTAGCAGTGGACTTTTCGGAAGGCTCAAAAAAAGCGCTGAAAAAAGCGGTTGAGTTGGCCAAGAAATTTCAATCCACTTTATTGATTGTCCATGTTGTAGATACAAAATCCTTTGGTTCCGTTGCAGCTTATGATTTAAAATATGCTGCCGAAATGAAAGAAAAGGCTAAGGCAGAACTGGAAAAATGGAAAGAAAAAGCGGAAAAAGAAGGGCTTGAAAAAGTGGAAACATTGGTGGAAGAAGGGGCGGCAAAAACGATTTTAACAAATCTTGATGTGGATTTGATGGTCTGCGGCGCCACAGGGCTGAATAAAATCGAAAAATGGATGCTTGGTTCAGTGGCTGAGCGCATCGTCCGACATTCAAAATGCGATGTATTTGTGGTTCGTTAACGGCGGGAAAAATGGAGGAATTTTCGAAAATCCTTTCATATCCGGAATGAATCAGGCATATATATAATTATATTGGTTTGATTGCGTAAAAAGGGGAGAAATAATGCTGAACAAGCCGTTTGAACAGTTTGAAGTGGGGGAAACGTGGACATCGCGCGGCCGTACAATCACGGAGAGCGATATTGTGAATTTCTCCGGAGTCAGCGGAGATTTTTTTCCGTTACATACAGATTCGGAATATGCCAAAAATACGATTTTCAAACAGCGGATCGCCCATGGGCTGCTTGTGCTGTCGATCGGGACTGGCCTTTTGGAAATGAGCCCGAAAGCGGTCGTCGCCTTTTATGGAATCGAAAAGCTGAGATTTTTAAAACCGACCTTTATAGGAGACACGATCCATCTGGAATTGAAAGTGACGGACTTGAAAGATAAGGGGAACGGTACGGGCGTAGTCACGTTCCAGCAGGAAATCATCAAACAGACGGGCGAAACGGTCGTTACTGCTGAATACAAGTTTTTGATCAATAAAAAAGAACGCTATCACGTTTGATGGGCGTTCTTTTTTTACGGCATTCATATGGGAATTTTCAGATGATCAAGTATCGCAAAATATTGGAGAACTGATTAAATTTCATGAAATTTTGTAACAATGTGGATATACGCATTTTTTTCAAAAGAGAGGGATGGACTCAATGGAATTTTGGTCGGAAGTGTTGGAGCGGATCCGCTGGAAAATTCCCAAAGCAAGTTACGATCTGTATTTCGCCAAAACGGAGGGGGAATGGAATGGCGAGGTGCTATGTATTTTTACAGAGAACCAGTTCTCTAAAGACGGTTTGAATCATCGTTATAAAAATATCATTTCATTGACGGTGGAAGAAATGACCGGCAAAAAAGCGCAAATCCGGATCGTGAACAAGAATGCCGGTGAGGAACAATTGCCGAATGAGAATTCAAACGCGCCATTCGAAGAAATCAAATCCTTCATCCTCCAACAAAATAGAATGATTAATAGATTGCAAAAAAGGGTCAGGGAACTGGAAAAGAAAGTGGTGTATTTGGAAGGGGAACGAATCATCAGGTAACTTTTATTAAATGTTGAAGGGGTGAAACTTGACAATGTTTCATCCCTTTCAATATGTTCTAATAAGGAAATAAATTTAGCCCATCACCAAAGAAAAAAGGTTCAAAAAATTAGAATTAATTTACTATAATAATTGTTGGATTTTTGGTTGAATTATTCCATAAATGGGGATTATATAAATAAAAGGAATTTTTGAATCGGGATCTTAGAAAATGGGTGAACAGCCAAACATATCTGCATTATCCATGGAGTGAAAAAGGTGAAAAACAAGAAATCTTCCTACGCGACTTTCCAAAATGTGATCGTTTTCCCCGGAACGGTGGAACGGCTCTTTTCAGAGGCGTTAAAATACATGAAAACCAATCAGTTTGAAAAGGCAAACCGATATTTTGAAGAAGCCCTCCAATATACTGAAGGCGACGAGCATTTGCTGAGCATATACGCATATTCTTTATATGAATCCAAATCCTATGAAAAGGCAAAGGAAGTCTGTGAAAAGCTGCTTAATCTCGGCCCGGCAATGTATTTCGAAATTATGGAATTGTATTTGACGGTTTGCATGCAATTAAAAGAATATAAAAAAGTAGAAAGAATCATTTCCTCATTGTTTGATGAAGGCGCAATACCCCAGGAAAAAATGGAACAGTTTAAAAGATTGAAAGAATTGAATGCCAATATCAGTGAGAGAATGGAAAAGCAAGATGACCACCCGGCGGCGGTCAAACAGTATGAGCCTGAAATGTTTGAATTGGATGCTTTTTTATCGCTGGAACCAAACGAACAAGTGAAAAAGTTGAATGAATTGGCCTTGATCAATATTCGCCCGATTCTGCCGCAGCTAAAAAGAATCGTGGAGCATGACCGCATCCATCCCTTTGTGAAAAGCCTTATTCTTATATTAATGAATGAACAGGCGGTTGACATGGAAATAAAAATCGGGAAATTTGATAGGATAATTGTGGTAAATCCATCGAAAATTGGGTTGCCAACTGAGTTGCCACAATATAAAATGATTTCAAATATAGTGAATGATCAACTGCAGCAAGAACCCTCGATTTTAGAAATGGTTGAATATTTAATTGCAAAACATTCAATAGTAACGTATCCTTTTGAGTGGTTGGATTTTCAACCGCAGGATGTGGCGCAATGTTATATTGATTTTGTACATCAAATGTTTGGCCAACAAAGAGGGGCAAATCAAGAAATTTTTCATTTCATACAAGAATTAGAAATGTTATCAGAACTACAATAAACATGAAAAATGTTGAAACTCGGGCTACTTATGATATACTAAAATGGTTGTCAAAGTCGTATAAACAAATGTTAAAAATTTTGTAATTTATTTTTGGAGGTATTAATAATATGTCTGCAAAATGGGAAAAGAAAGATGGAAACACTGGAGTATTAACAATTGAAGTTCCTGCTGAGAAAGTGAATAAAGCACTCGATCAAGCATTCCAAAAAATCGTAAAACAAATCAACGTGCCTGGATTCCGTAAAGGAAAAGTTCCACGCAATATCTTTGAAAAACGTTTTGGTGTGGAAGCATTATACCAAGATGCATTGGAAATTTTAGTTCCTGAAGAATACTCAAAAGCTGTCGATGAAACTGGCATCTTCCCAGTAGATTATCCTGAAATCGGTGAACTTGACGGTTTTGAAAAAGATAAAGATTTTACATTTACTGCGAAAGTGACAGTAAAACCTGAACCAAAACTTGGAGAATACAAAGGGTTGGAAGTGAAAAAATTAAGCACAGAAGTAACGGATGAAGAAGTGGAAGAACAAATCCAAAACTTATTGAACAGAAAAGCTGAATTCGAAATCAAAGAGGATGAACCAATCGTTGAAGGCGATATCGCTGTAATCGACTTCGAAGGATTCATCGGCGACGAAGCTTTTGAAGGTGGAAAAGGAGAAGATTATTCTCTTGAAATCGGATCCGGCCAATTCATCCCTGGTTTTGAAGATCAATTAGTTGGCGTAAAAGCTGGCGAAACAAAAGATGTTCAAGTGACTTTCCCTGAAGAATACCATGCTGAAGAACTTGCTGGTAAAGATGCAACTTTCAAAGTGACTGTGAAAGAAGTAAAAACAAAAGTGCTTCCTGAGTTGAATGATGAATTCGCAAAAGAAGCTGATCCGGAAGTTGAATCAGTTGACGAGTTGCGTAACAAAATCAAAGAAAGATTGGCTGAACAAAAGAAAAACGAAGCTGAAAGCACACTTCGCGACGAATTGGTAGAAAAAGCGGCTGAAAATTCTGAAATGGATATCCCTGAAGCAATGATCCATACTGAAATTCATCGCATGATCGACGAGTTTGCTCAACGTCTTCAAATGCAAGGCATGTCCCTTGACCTTTATTATCAATTCTCTGGCCAAACGGAAAAAGACTTGCATGAGCAATTCAAAGAAGATGCGGAAACTCGCGTGCGCATTTCATTAACATTGGAAGCAATCGCTAAAGCTGAAAACATCGAAGTGACTCAAGAAGATATCGATAAAGAACTTGAAAAAATGGCTGAACAATTCAAAATGGACAAAGAACAAATCATTACAGCTTTAGGCGGTTCAACTGAAATTTTAGAGAACGATATCCGCACACAAAAAACAGTTGAATTTTTAGTTGAGAATGCCAAAATTACTGAATAATTTTCCGTTTTCCTTTAAAATGGATAGTGAGGATAACTGAATAATTTCACTGACAAGGTACGGCATATACTACCGTGCCTTGTTTTATACCAGCAAGAAATTTTTACATACTGACAGATATAAACCGACAGCATCTAGTACTTCTTATTTGCTAAAGCGTTTAATATCTTGTATGATTGTTGCTTGAATAGGGGTGAAACAAATTGTTTAAATTTAATGATGAAAAAGGCAATTTAAAGTGTTCTTTTTGTGGGAAACCACAGGAACAAGTGCGCAAATTGGTAGCTGGACCCGGAGTTTACATTTGTGATGAATGTATCGAACTTTGTTCCGAAATCGTTGTTGAGGAATTAGGTGCAGAAGAGGAAATCGATTTTCAGGATGTTCCAAAACCGAAAGAAATTTTAAACATTCTGGACGAATATGTGATTGGACAAGAACGTGCGAAAAAAGCTCTTGCCGTTGCTGTATATAACCATTACAAACGAATTAATTCAAACAGTAAAATAGATGATGTGGAATTGTCAAAATCCAATATTATTTTGATTGGGCCGACTGGTAGCGGGAAAACATTGCTCGCTCAGACACTTGCGAGAATTTTAAATGTGCCTTTTGCGATTGCGGATGCCACTTCTTTGACAGAAGCCGGTTACGTTGGCGAAGACGTGGAAAACATTTTGCTGAAACTGATCCAAGCTGCTGATTATGACATTGAAAGAGCCGAAAAAGGGATTATTTATATAGATGAAATTGATAAAATCGCCCGCAAATCCGAAAATCCTTCCATTACACGTGATGTATCAGGTGAAGGAGTACAGCAAGCATTGTTAAAAATTCTTGAAGGTACAGTGGCCAGCGTCCCTCCACAAGGCGGCCGTAAACATCCCCATCAGGAATTTTTGCAAATTGATACAACCAATATTTTATTTATTGTTGGTGGCGCCTTCGATGGAATCGAAAATATTATCAAACGCCGTTTAGGCCAAAAAGTCATCGGCTTTGGTTCTGATGCGAAAAATAAAAATGTGGAAAGCGATTCTCTGCTTTCACAATTAATTCCGGAAGATTTATTGAAATTCGGGTTAATTCCGGAGTTTATTGGCCGTTTGCCTGTCATTGCGACACTGGAGCAATTGAATGAGGATGCTTTAGTCCGCATTTTAAATGAACCGAAAAATGCATTGGTGAAACAATATCAAAAAATGCTTGAATTGGATAATGTGGAATTGGAATTTGAAGAAGAAGCGCTTCGGGCGATCGCGAAAGAAGCCATTGAACGCAAAACAGGCGCCCGCGGACTCCGTTCCATCATTGAAAATGTCATGCTTGATATGATGTACGAATTGCCATCCCGTGAAGATATTGCAAAATGCATTATCACAAAAGAAACGATTACAGATAAAGCACAGCCAAAATTAATTTTAAAAGATGGAACAGAATTGAAGGATTTGAAGGACAATAAAAAAACTTCCGCATAACTTGGAAGCAAGGAACTGAAATAAGGAATCCATAAAGAGCTGACTGCGAATTTGCTTATGCATTTCTCGTTAGTCAGCTCTTTATAACGAAAATACAGATTACATTTTTTTACAATTGTTCTTCCGTGTAAAAATATTTCTGAAAAGCATTGGCAATAATCCTTTTATAGGAATAATAATTAGTGAAAAAGACAATAGTAAATGCTGTTATGAAATCGACCTTATTTGAAATTGCTATGTAAATCCAAGTGAAAACTCCTTATTTTTTCACATACTAAATGTGCAAAGGCGGGTGCATTCTTAGTATCAAAATGGAGGTGAGGATCCCGCATGACTGAAATAAAGAAAAATGTTCCGCTGCTTCCTTTGCGTGGACTGCTCGTTTTTCCTACAACGGTATTACATATTGATGTTGGAAGAAAACGTTCCGTCGCAGCTTTAGAACATGCAATGATGAATGACAGCCGGATTTTTTTAACCGCCCAAAAGGATTTGCGGGTGGAACTGCCTGAAAAAGAAGATTTATATATGGTTGGGACTTATGTCTCCGTCAAACAAATGTTGAAGTTGCCAAACGGTACTTTGCGCATTTTGGTGGAAGGAATATGCCGCGGAAAAATCATCAATTATCAAGAAAATGACGACTTCACGACGGTGGATATTGAATTGCACGAAGATTCAAAAGAAAAAGACGTTGAGACTGAAGCTTTAATGCGCACGGTGATGAATTACTTTGAAAAGTATGCGAAAGCTTCCAATAAAATTACGGCGGAAACAATCCAAGCCGTCATGGACATCGAAGAGCCGGGAAGACTTGCCGATATTATCGCTTCCCATCTGCCGTTCAAAATTGCGGAAAAACAAGAAGTATTGAGCATGTTCAATGTCAAAAAGCGGTTGGATCATCTAATGATCCGGTTGCATGATGAACAGGAAGTATTGGATTTAGAAAAGAAAATCAATTCAAAAGTAAAACAGGCGATGGAACGTACGCAAAAGGAATATTATTTGCGTGAGCAGATGAAAGCGATTCAGGCGGAACTTGGAGACCGGGAAGGAAAGACCGGCGAAATTGCGGATCTCAAAAAACGGATTGAAGAGGCCGGAATGCCTGAATCCACGCAAAAGGCGGCACTGAAAGAACTTGACCGCTATGAAAAATTGCCTGCAGCCAGCGCAGAGAGCGGCGTGATCAGAAACTATATCGAGTGGCTTGTCACAATTCCATGGAAAGAAAAAACGGAAGACCGGCTCGATATTAAACTGGCCGAGGAAATTCTGAACCGCGATCATGATGGACTGGAAAAGGTAAAAGAGCGCATTTTGGAATACTTATCCGTCCGTCAATTGAAAAATTCCATTCGTGGCCCGATCCTTTGCTTGGTCGGCCCTCCTGGGGTAGGGAAAACATCCCTTGCCCGATCCATTGCGGAAAGCCTTAACCGCAAATTTGTCCGGGTTTCCCTTGGGGGCGTCCGAGACGAGTCGGAAATTCGCGGACATCGGCGCACATATGTAGGGGCAATGCCGGGACGGATCATCCAAGGCATGAAAAAAGCTGGCACAATCAATCCGGTATTTTTATTGGATGAAATCGATAAAATGTCTAATGACTTCAAAGGGGATCCTTCTGCGGCGATGCTTGAAGTATTGGACCCTGAACAAAACCATACGTTCAGCGATCATTACATCGAAGAGCCGTATGATTTGTCACAAGTTATGTTTATTGCCACAGCCAATGATTTGAGCACGATCCCGGGACCGTTGTTGGACCGGATGGAAGTGATCTCCATTGCCGGATATACGGAAATGGAAAAATTGAATATTGCAAAAAATCATCTCATTCCAAAACAGTTGGAAGAAAACGGCTTGAAAAAATCTCAAATTGTATTTAAAGAAGAAGCCATCGTTGATTTGATCCGCTACTACACTCGGGAAGCGGGGGTACGCGGCCTTCAACGCCAAATAGCAGCCGTTTGCCGCAAAGTTGCAAAAGTGATTGTTTCCGGCGAACGCAAAAGGGTGACTGTCAATTCGAAATCCTTGGTTGAAATGCTCGGCAAACATAAATATCGTTACGGCCAAGCGGAATTGGAGGACCAAGTAGGTGTAGCTACCGGATTGGCATACACAACCGTTGGCGGCGATACGCTTCAAATTGAAGTATCGTTGACACCGGGCAAAGGAAAACTTTTACTTACAGGTAAATTGGGAGATGTAATGAAAGAATCTGCCCAAACGGCACTTTCATATGTCCGTTCCTTATCCGATCGACTCAACTTGGATGCGGATTATTTTGAACAGCACGATATTCATATCCACGTGCCTGAAGGGGCGGTACCAAAAGATGGACCATCCGCGGGGATTACCATTGCCACGGCTCTTGTGTCTGCCATTTCCAATAAACCGATCAGAAAAGAAGTCGGCATGACCGGAGAAATAACATTGAGAGGGCGAGTTCTCCCGATTGGGGGGTTAAAGGAAAAATCCTTGGGTGCTCACCGTGCGGGACTAAAAACTATCATCATTCCTCAGGACAATGAGCGGGATATTGATGATATTCCTGAAACGGTTCGCGGAGAGTTGACCTTTAAACCTGTTAAAACAGCGGAAGAAGTGTTGAATATCGCCCTTGTTGGAGGGTTTTAAATGAAAATCAGTCAAGTGGAAATGGTGATCAGTGCCGTAAAGCCGGAGCAGTACCCTGATGATGGTCTCCCCGAGTTTGCTTTGGCCGGCCGATCAAATGTAGGGAAATCATCTTTCATCAACAAAATGCTCAACCGAAAATCTTTGGCCCGTACGTCATCAAAGCCTGGGAAAACACAAACACTGAACTTTTATAAAATCAACAATGAGCTGTTTTTCGTGGATGTTCCAGGCTACGGCTACGCCAAAGTTTCCAAAAAAGAGCGCGAGGCCTGGGGCAAAATGATCGAACGATATTTGACCGGCCGCAGCGTTTTGAAAGCGGTCGTATTGATTGTGGATTTGCGGCATCCGCCTACCGGAGACGACCGCATGATGTATGACTTTTTAAAGTACTACAATATTCCAACCATCGTCGTTGCAACAAAAGCGGATAAAATTCCAAAAGGCAAGTGGGATAAACATAAAAAAGTTGTTAGAGAGACGCTGGAAATGGATAAAGAAGAACCTCTCATCCTGTTCTCAGCGGAAACTGGGGTAGGAGTGGAAGAAACATGGGCTGTAATTCAAAAGTTCATGTGATTCCATACATAGTTCACAACAGAGCAATTTGGAAAACGTTATATTTTCCAAATTGCTCTTTATTTATGTATTCAAAAGTGTAAATTGTCGAAATTTGATGAATACTAACCCTGAAGTTTATTATCATTGAAAATGGGCCTGAATTTTGTTATTCTTACATTAGAATAATTTTAAATTAAAAATATTTTTCATAACTTTTTCACAATTTGCGTTTGGATAGCGCTTTCTTTGTGATAGAATTAAAGTTATGAAATAGTTCGTGAGAGGTGTTAAGTTCATGCACACACTTGTTGTCGGCTTGAATTATCGAACTGCGCCAGTCGAAATTCGCGAAAAATTGTCGTTCATTGAAAGTGAATTAGCACAAGCGATGGCTGCGTTGAAAAAAGAAAAGAGCATACTTGAAGATGTGATCGTATCAACTTGTAACAGAACGGAAATATATGCGGTCGTTGATCAGTTGCATACAGGCCGTTATTATATAAAACGTTTTTTATCAAACTGGTTCAACATCCCGATTGAAGAGTTCGAACAATATTTATATATACGTGAAAGCGAAGAGTCTTTGGAACATCTTTTCCGCGTAACTGCAGGAATCGATTCGATGATTCTTGGCGAAACGCAAATTTTGGGACAAGTGAAGAAAAGTTTTCTTGAGGCGCAAGAAATCGGTGCAACGGGAACGATTTTTAACCGATTGTTCAAACAAGCCATCACCTTTGCGAAAAAAGCGCATAAAGAAACGACAATCAACGAAAATGCCGTTTCTGTTTCATATGCTGCTGTCGAACTTGCCAAGAAAATCTTTGGTTCATTGAAACATAAGCACGTAACGATTTTAGGTGCCGGTAAAATGGGCGAGCTGGCAATGGAAAATCTTTATGGGAACGGTGTAGGTAAAGTAACGGTATTGAATCGCACCTTTGAAAAAGCGGTGTCGCTAGCGGAAAAATTCCATGGACAAGCAAAATCGATCAAGGAATTGCAATGCACTTTACTGGATACGGACATTTTAATCAGTTCAACAGGTTCGCCGCAATATGTCATCGACTATGAATTGATGCAATTTGTGGAGTCTTTGCGTAAAGGGAAACCGTTATTTTTGGTTGATATCGCTGTTCCAAGGGATATCGATCCGAAAGTCGGCGATTTGCCAAATGTGTTCTTATACGATATCGATGACTTGCAGGGAATTGTGGAAGCAAACCTGGCAGAACGAAAACAAGCCGCCCAACAAATCGAAAGAATGATTGAACAGGAGATTGACGAATTTAAAGACTGGATCGCAACGCTGGGTGTAGTGCCGATTATCGCGGCATTGCGCAAAAAAGCGGATATGATCCAGCAAGAAACGATGAAAAGCATCGAAAATAAAATGCCAAATTTAACAGAACGGGAACGTAAAATTTTAAATAAGCATACGAAATCCATCATCAATCAATTGTTAAAGGAACCAATCCTTCAGGCGAAGGAAATTGCCAACTCACCAAAAGCAAACCAAAATCTTCAATTGTATCAACAAATTTTTGGAATCGAAGAACTTGTTCAAGAAGAAGTTCGCAATCAACAATTGAAGGCAGCCGCAGAAAAGGAACCTGTTCAAGATATTCAAAATCAACCAAAATTATCATTTTAAGCAAGAAATTTAAGGCGTTTTCGTATCTATGTGGTAAACTATTGATACGGAAACGCTTTTAGTTTGGAGATTAAGACGTATTGGATGGAGAAGGGTTTCGTATGACTGAAGTGATGTCCAACCTTTATCAAATGATGGTTGTCCTTTATGCAATCAGTATTATGTTGTATTTTACAGATTATTTTTATAAAAAGGATTTCATCCGTCGTTCCGCTTTTTGGCTGATTTCCATTGTATGGGTGATGCAGACGGCCTTTATTATAATAAATATTTTTGAAACGAAACGTTTCCCGATTCTGTCCCTTTCTGAAGGAATATATTTTTACGCCTGGCTGCTTGTAACCTTGTCGATTTTTTTGCATTGCATTGCAAGAGTCGATTTGCCGGTGTTTTTCGTCAATATCCTCGGATTTGTTTTTATGACCATCCGGTTATTTGCGCCAAATAATTTGAACCCTGTATTAAAAACATTAGAATCAGAAATGCTGTTTATACATATAAGTTTTGCCATATTTGCCTATGCAGCATTTTCCATTTCTTTTGTTTTTTCAATATTATATTTAGTTCTTTATCGTTTATTGAAAAAGAAGAAATATACCAAGATTTGGTCCCGGCTGCCTTCTTTGACCCAAATGACCCAATGGATGAACTACTCCATCATCATCGGCATCCCAATCTTGGTCATCAGTATATTGCTCGGGTTGGAATCTGCATTTATGAAGGTGGATTCTGTTTCGATTTTTGATGCAAAAATTGTCGGTTCTTTCGTTATTCTTATCATCTATGTCGTTGTGCTGCTGTTAAAGCAGAGGGGAAAAATAACCGGCACTTCTTTTGCATGGATTCAAATATATGCTTATTTTGTTGTATTAATCAATTTCTTTTTAGGAAGCAAATTATCACATTTCCACTTATGGTATTAGCAGAAAGGTAGGTCCATCATGAGAAAAATTATTGTAGGTTCTCGAAAAAGCAAATTGGCACTGACACAAACTAACTGGTTCATCAACGAATGCAAAAAAGCCGGAATGCCGTTCGAATTTAAAGTCAAAGAAATCGTGACAAAAGGTGATAAAATTTTGGATGTGCAGTTGTCGAAAGTCGGCGGGAAGGGATTATTTGTCAAGGAGATCGAAAAGGCGCTCCTTGAGAAAGAAATCGATTTTGCCGTGCATTCGATGAAAGATATGCCGGCAGTATTGCCTGACGGATTGACGGTTGGCTGCATACCGCTAAGGGAAGACCCTCGGGATGCACTGATTTCAAAAAATCATGTGAAATTTAAAGATTTGCCGGAAGGTGCCGTTGTTGGAACAAGTTCATTACGGCGCAGTGCACAGCTTTTACAGGTGCGTCCGGACCTTGAAATCAAATGGATTCGCGGAAACATCGATACCCGCTTGAGAAAACTTGAAACGGAAGATTTTGATGCCATCATTCTTGCCGCGGCAGGTTTGAACCGCATGGGTTGGTCAAAGGATGTGGTAACGGAATATCTGGACACAACCATTTGTCTTCCTGCTGTCGCTCAGGGGGCACTGGGCATCGAGTGCCGTGAAGATGACGAAGAACTTTTGACGGAACTTGCAAAATTAACGGATGAAAATACGAAAAAAGCGGTGATTGCCGAGCGCGCCTTTTTAGCGGCGATGGATGGCGGCTGTCAAGTGCCGATTGCCGGTTATGCGACGGTGGATGGGGAAGAAGTGAAGATGACCGGTTTAGTTGCTTCTCCAGATGGTTCCATTTGTTATAAAGAAACAGTGAAAGGACAAAATCCTGAAGAAGTTGGCAAAAAACTTGCCCAAATTTTAACAGAGCAAGGTGCCTATGATTTAATTGAAAAGGTGAAAGCGGAAAATGCATAAGCCGTTGGAAGGAAAGACAATCTTATTAACCGGTTCCAAAAAAACACAATCGATTGTTGACACGATTGTCCAACAGGGCGGGGAAGCGGTCGTTTGTCCGCTCATTAGAACTGTGGAAGTGACGGAAGCGGATGATTATGAACGATTGGCTTCCTGCAAGCATTATGATTGGCTTATTTTTACCAGCCAAAATGGAGTCGAGTTTTTTTGGAAAAAAATAGAGCGGCATCAATTCAATTTGTCGCAGCTTTCCGGTAAAATTGCAGCTGTAGGCGAAAAGACCGCCGCGTTGCTGGAGCGATATGGATTCACAGTCCATTTCATGCCCTCCATCTTCAGCGCTGACACCTTTGTAAAAGAATTTCCTTCCGTCAGTGGCGAATCCCCCAAATGTCTATTTATTCGGGGGGGATTGGCAAAGGATACATTAAAAAAAGGGCTGCCTTTTCCGATTGATGAATGGACGGTTTATACTACCGTTGAAAACAAGGAATCCATTGACAAAATCGTAGAAACGGTCCGAAACAGCAGACAGCCGATCCTCATTTTCGCCAGCCCATCGGCGGTGGATTGTTTCCATAAATATGCAGTGCCTGAAATCGGCTGGAACCAGGCAAAAATTGCTTGCATTGGTCATATAACAAAAGGCGCCGTTGAAAAATATGGTGCCCACGTTACATATTTTCCACAAAAATATACAATGCAGTCTGTCATAGAAGCGATTGCAAAAGGAGAGGAAATGTAATGTCAGAATTAGAATTCAGAAGACATCGTAGACTACGCTCAAATGCGACCATTCGTTCAATGGTAAGGGAGAACCATTTGCATAAGGAAGATTTAATTTACCCGATTTTTGTCATTGAAGGGGAAAACATCAAAAATCCTGTAAAATCCATGCCGGGTGTTTATCAACTTTCATTGGACAATTTGGATGCCGAAATTGACGAAGTGGTATCCCTTGGAATTCCTGCGGTGATTTTATTCGGAATTCCTGCCGAAAAAGATGCTGTAGGAACTGGAGCTTTCCATAATCATGGCATCGTGCAGAAAGCGACAAAACAAATCAAAGAACGTTATCCTGAACTGATGGTCATTGCGGATACATGTCTATGTGAATTTACGGATCATGGCCATTGCGGTCTAGTGGAAGGAGACAAAATTTTGAATGATCCTTCCCTTGATGTATTGGCCCGTACAGCGGTTTCCCAAGCAAAAGCGGGTGCGGATATCATCGCCCCTTCCAATATGATGGACGGATTTGTTGCGGCTATCCGCAAAGCTTTGGATGAAGCGGGATTCCAGGACGTGCCGATCATGTCCTATGCCGTAAAATACGCTTCCAGCTATTACGGTCCGTTTCGTGATGCGGCGGAAGGAGCGCCAAAATTCGGCGACCGAAAAACGTATCAAATGGATCCGGCCAACCGTTTGGAAGCGTTCCGTGAAGCGGAATCCGACATTGAAGAAGGAGCCGATTTCTTAATTGTGAAACCTGCCCTTGCGTATATGGATATTATTCGCGATGTGAAAAACCGTTATCCGGTTCCGGTGGTGGCTTACAATGTTTCCGGAGAATATTCAATGGTAAAAGCGGCGGCTTTGAACGGCTGGATTGACGAAAAATCCGTTGTATTGGAAACATTGGTGGGAATGAAGCGTGCCGGTGCGGATTTAATCATCACTTATCATGCAAAAGATGTAGCTCGTTGGTTGGAGGAGAAATAATATGCGTACGTATGAAAAATCAATCAAAGCATTTAAAGAAGCTGTCAATTTAATGCCAGGCGGGGTGAACAGCCCTGTACGAGCTTTTAAATCCGTCAATGGAGATCCGGTATTTATCGAATCCGGAGAAGGCGCCATTATCCGCGACATTGACGGCAATGAATATATCGACTATGTACTTAGCTGGGGTCCGTTGATTTTGGGACACTCCCATCCGGATGTGGTGAAAGCTATTCAGGAGCAAGCGGCAAAAGGTACTTCATTCGGTGCTCCAACTTTACTTGAAAATAAGCTTGCCGAAATTGTCATAGAGCGGGTTCCTTCCGTGGAGATGGTGCGCTTCGTTTCATCCGGTACGGAAGCGACGATGGCTGCGCTCCGTCTTGCCCGCGGCTACACTGGACGGGATATTATCATGAAATTTGAAGGTTCTTACCATGGCCATGGGGACTCTTTATTGATCAAAGCCGGTTCTGGTGTTGCAACGCTCGGCTTGCCAGACAGCCCAGGGGTACCGGCGGATGTGGCAAAAAATACGACAACGGCTCCTTATAACGATTTGGAAGCTGTAAAAGCGACATTTGAAAAATTGGGCGACCAAATTGCGGCGGTGATTGTGGAGCCGGTTGCCGGAAACATGGGGGTTGTTCCGCCAAAACCAGGTTTCTTGGAAGGATTGCGTGAAATTACGAAACAATATGGCGCGCTTCTTATCTTTGATGAAGTGATGACAGGATTCCGAGTGGATTATCATTGTGCCCAAGGCTATTATGGCATTGAACCGGATTTGACATGCTTAGGTAAAGTGGTTGGCGGAGGACTACCTGTTGGTGCTTATGCAGGAAAACGGGAAATCATGGAAAAAGTGGCGCCAAGCGGACCGGTCTATCAAGCTGGTACATTATCCGGAAACCCATTGGCGATGACTGCGGGGATTGAAACCTTATCCCGTTTAACTCCTGAGAGTTACGAATATTTTAAAAAGCTGGGAGACATGCTGGAAGAAGGAATCCGTGAAGCGGCAACAAAATACAACATCCCGCATACAGTGAACCGTGCAGGCAGCATGATCGGTTTATTCTTAACAAATGAGGATGTCGTTGATTTTAGATCCGCCCAAACATCCGATTTGGAACTGTTTGCAGAATATCATCGTCTCATGCTTGAAGAAGGGGTTTACTTGCCACCTTCCCAATTTGAAGGATTGTTTATTTCCACTGCCCATACAAAAGAACATATCGCGAAAACCATTGATGCATTCCATAAAGTGTTTGCCAAATTGGCCCGCTGATGATCAGAGTGTCTTTTCCTTTAATGAAGGGAAAGACGCTCTTTTTTTGTCAAAATTTTTGAAATGCCATTTATCATACTTCGAATTTTCGGGCATAGAGTAGTACGGGAGGGAAACACATGGCAAAAATTAATTGGGAAATGATGACGCAGTTTATCTTTTCAAAAGAATACGGGATTGTCGAAGAAGTTGTATCGGTCCAAGTCATCCCCCGTTGGCAACAGGAAGAGACGGAAGATTCCATTCGTTTGACGGGCATTTATCATATCAAGTCGACGGTGAGATTCAATCCTGCGATCAAACCGAATTTCAGCGAAGGTACATTGATCGAATATATTGATTTGCAAGGCGATGAAGGATACTTTGAATATTCATTGCCTTTAGAAGTGGATTTGCCAAAGGAGAAAGTTGCGCAAACTTCTCAGCCGGAATTGCATGTTGAGGATATATCCTTTTTTGTATACGATGGCTCAAGCTGCACCTTTAAATGGGAAGTGAACTGCACTTTTGACGAGCCGGTGGCAGGCGCTTTATTCCAAGTGGAATCCGAAGAGAAAGTGGCGGAACGGGTAGCCGTAGTGGCCGCGAATACGGGGGAAGTTTTGGAAAGAGCCAAAACCGACCAGCCCCCTGCCACATTGGAACATCCACTGGTGAATGAAGAATTGAATAAAGTGCAGGAAAGTGCACCAAATTTCTCGGAAGCTATTGAAGATGAATCGTTATCAAATTACGTAGATTTCATCAGACCGTTGGATGAATCGGCAAATGAAAGCAATTCTATTCAAGGGGAACCAATCGGACATTCCCACTTTGTGGAAGAAGCCAAAAAAATCCGCAAAGAAGAGAATGAAGTGATACATGTTAATGAGTCTTCCAGCAAAATCATGATTGATGAAAAATTCAAGATCCCTTCAGATACGGATGATTTTTACAACGAACTTTCCGAATCCTATAGCCTTTTGAAATTTAAATAATATCTGTCCATAACAACCATGAAATGAGTGCGAGAATGAAAAGCAGTAGCACATCGCCCGTCGTTGGGACGAAGAGCGTGTGAATGGCGTGAAACACGGTGATCGGAATGCAAATGTGTTTTGCGTAAAAACGCACTTTTCGGAGCCAAGGGGGTAATAGCCAGGGATTATAACATTTTCTTCTTTTTTTTAAAAAAGACATGGAAATCACTCCTTTCATTTCCCTGAAACTTGAAAACTGCTGTTAAATTTTATACAATGATTTAAGCAGTTGAATATGCGGATGCAATGAATTGGAAGAGTAGAATGATGATGCATGCCACAGAGAGGAAACGGCAGCTGAGAAGTTTCCGCATGCAATCATTTGAAGGTAGCCATGGAGCAGCTTTTATGAATCCAGTAGTAAAAGCCGGTTAAACACCGTTATCGGAATGAGAGCTGTTTAGACGTTTTATGGTCTAAATGGAAAAAAGGTGGTACCGCGAACTCCTTCGTCCTTTTCGGATAAAGGAGTTTTTCTTTTTGCCAAAATTTGATTCAACTAAAGGAGGAACAGTCATGACAGAAAACGTGTCAATGCCGACAAAGTACGACCCGAAGTCTGTTGAGCAAGGTCGTTACAAATGGTGGTTGGAAGGAAAATTTTTCGAATCACAACCAAACAGCGATAAAAAACCGTATACCATTGTAATTCCGCCTCCAAACGTAACCGGGAAGCTGCATCTTGGCCACGCTTGGGATACAACATTGCAAGATATCATCATCCGCATGAAACGCATGCAAGGATATGATGCCCTTTGGCTTCCGGGAATGGACCATGCGGGAATTGCGACACAAGCAAAAGTGGAAGCCAAACTTCGCGAACAAGGAATCAGCCGCTACGATTTAGGACGCAAGAAATTCCTTGAAAAAACATGGGAATGGAAGGAAGAATACGCAAGCCATATTCGCGAACAATGGGCGAAATTAGGATTGTCTTTGGACTATACAAAAGAGCGGTTTACTTTGGATGAAGGTTTATCCGATGCTGTAAAAGAAGTGTTTGTACGTCTTTATGAAAAAGGATTGATTTACCGCGGCGAACGCATCATCAACTGGGATCCGGAAGCAAAAACCGCTTTATCCGATATCGAAGTAATTTATAAAGAAATCCCTGGTGCCTTCTATCACATGAAATATCCGCTTGCCGACGGTTCCGGCTACTTGGAAGTGGCGACAACACGCCCTGAAACAATGCTTGGAGATACGGCGGTAGCGGTTCACCCTGAAGACGAACGTTACAAACAGTATATTGGCAAAACAGTCATTTTACCGCTTGTAAATCGTGAAATTCCAATTGTGGCCGATGAATATGTGGACATGGAATTTGGTACAGGGGTTGTGAAAATTACGCCTGCCCATGACCCGAACGACTTTGAAGTGGGCAACCGCCACAATTTGGAGCGCATTTTAGTGATGAACGAAGACGGTACAATGAATGAAAAAGCGGGCAAATATCAAGGATTGGACCGCTTCGAATGCCGCAAACAAATCGTGGAAGATTTAAAAGCGCAAGGATACTTAATTAAAATCGAAGAGCATGTGCATTCTGTTGGCCACTCTGAGCGTACAGGTGCAATTGTAGAGCCTTACTTGTCAAAACAATGGTTCGTGAAAATGAAGCCGCTTGCGGAGGCAGCATTGAAATTGCAACAAGACGAAGAAAATAAAGTGAATTTTGTACCGCCACGATTTGAAAATACGTATCTTCATTGGTTGGAAAACATCCGTGACTGGTGCATTTCCCGTCAGCTTTGGTGGGGCCATCAAATTCCGGCTTGGTATCATAATGAAACGGGCGAAATTTACGTTGGCAAAGAACCGCCAAAAGATGCGGAAAATTGGACGCAAGATCCGGATGTATTGGATACGTGGTTCTCAAGTGCCTTATGGCCATTCTCCACAATGGGCTGGCCGGATACAAACAACAAATTGTATCAACGTTACTATCCGACAGATACGTTAGTGACAGGTTATGACATCATTTTCTTCTGGGTTGCCCGCATGATTTTCCAAGGTATTGAATTTACCGGCAAACGACCATTCAAAGATGTGCTCATCCACGGTTTGGTTCGTGACGGCGAAGGGCGGAAAATGAGTAAATCCCTTGGAAACGGTGTTGACCCAATGGATGTTATTGATCAGTACGGTGCGGACTCTTTACGCTACTTCTTGGCAACAGGTTCTACACCAGGCCAAGACCTCCGTTACACAAACGAAAAAGTGGAAGCAATCTGGAATTTTGCGAACAAAATTTGGAACGCATCCCGTTTTGCGCTTATGAACATGAACGGTTTGAAATACGAAGAAATCGACTTGACAGGCGAATTAAATGTCAGCGATAAATGGATTTTAACCCGTTTGAATGAAACGATTGAGAAAGTGACGGATTTGGCGGAACGTTATGAATTTGGTGAAGTGGGACGTGAATTGTATAACTTCATCTGGGACGACTTCTGTTCATGGTATATTGAAATGGCGAAACTTCCTTTATATGGCGATGATGAAGCGGCTAAACTCACGACCCGTTCAGTATTGGCTTATGTGCTTGACAACACGATGCGTCTGCTTCATCCAATGATGCCATTTATTACGGAAGAAATTTGGCAACATCTTCCGCATGAAGGCGAATCCATTGCCGTTGCCGAATGGCCAAAAGTGAGACCGGAATTTGATTTCAAAGAAGAGTCCGGCCATATGAAACTTCTTATGGACATTATACGTTCCGTGCGCAATATCCGTGCAGAAGTGAATACGCCAATCAGTAAAAAAGTGTCGCTATTCATTAAAGCGAAAGATGCGGAAACGGTAAAAATCCTGGAAGATAATAAAGCGTATATTGAAAGATTCTGCAATCCTGATCAATTGGTGATCGGGGTGGAAGTGGAAGCCCCTGAAAAAGCGATGACAGCCGTTGTTACCGGAGCGGAATTGTTCTTGCCGCTTGCAGGATTAATCAATTTGGAAGAAGAAATTGCCCGCCTCGAAAAAGAATTGGATAAATGGGCGAAAGAAGTGAAATTGGTATCCGGCAAACTTTCCAATGAGAATTTCGTGAAAAAGGCACCGGAAGCGCTCGTTGCGAAAGAACGCGAAAAACTTGCGGATTACCAAGAAAAATACGATACAGTGAAAAAACGTTTGGATGAGTTAAAAAACATGAAATAAAGCCGTGTTGAATTGAAATTCGCCGGATCGATGGAAACATCGGTTTGGCGAATTTTTGTTGGATGAACGGCGGTATTGGATAAGTCCCTTGGATTTTGGGTCATTGGATAGCCATTTGGGTGAGCGGGGGAATTATACTAGGAACTGTGGGTTAGCCGATCAAGTGAGTCATCCGAGCAAAAGAGGAGGAATTATCTGAGCAAGCAGGGGAGTCATCCGAGCAAGCAAAAGAACCATCCGCGAAAGCAGGAGAAATTAACCGATCAAGCTGCATCCGCACAAATCCGGGGATCAAACCGTCCGATCAATGAAATATTTTCAAAAGAGGCGAATCACCCAAAAAAGATGAGCGTCATTCGCGTATGAGATGGCATCAGTCTTACCATTTTTAATGCCACACCACCGCTTTTGGAGTAAAATAAGGGGAGGTTAGGAGGCGGATTCATTTTGTTTACATCAATGGAAGAATGCATAAAGTTTATGTACGGCTTACGGGCAGAAATACATAAAGGGGAGCCTTTTCATGCGATGAACAAAATTTTGCCTGAGCTCAACAATCCGCATGAAAAGGTGCCTTTTATTCATATCGCCGGTTCCAATGGAAAAGGTTCCACCGTCAATTATTTAAGAGAGATGCTGCAGCAGGCAGGATATAAAGTTGGAGCTTTTACATCCCCCCATTTGGAAAGGGTGAATGAACGCATTACAATCAATGGGGCGGAAATTTCGGATGAACGGTTTTTAGCCCTTGCCAATCATTTATTTCAAATCATTGAACAAATCGACGGAGAATATCCGAGCTTTTTTGAATTGATGACGCTCATTGCTTTCATGTACTTTGCGGAAGAACAGACAGATATCGCACTTATTGAAGCGGGAATTGGCGGCCGTTTTGACTGCACAAATGTCATCACGCCCCTTTGCTCCATCATTACAACGGTGTCGCTCGATCACACCCACATACTGGGGAACACGCATAAAGAAATTGCCTATCAAAAGGCGGGCATCATTAAAAGAAATGTTCCGGTGGTGACTGCTGTAACTGACAAAGATGCATTGGAAGTCATTCAACTTGAAGCGGAACAAAAAAACGCACCCCTTTTCATCTACGGAGAAGATTTCTTTGCCACAGATATTCGCATGTTGAATAATAAGCAGCATTTTACATACCAATTAGGAAATGTGAAATACAATGTTGCTTTACAAATGCTGGGGGCGCATCAAATTGCCAATGCTAGTTGCGCTTTGACCGCTGCAACGATTTTAAGAAGCATGGGATTTCCCCGTTTTACCGATCAACGGATTCAATCCGCATTGGAAAATGCCTTTTGGCCGGGGCGTTTCGAACAAATTGGCGGGCAAATCATTTTGGACGGTTCCCATAATCCGGAAGGGACACAAGCCTTAATCGACACCCTTATCAGGCAATACCCGAACCAAAAGTATAAGTTCATCTACTCTGTGATGAGTGATAAAGATTATATCGGGAGTATCTCGATTTTGGATGAAGCGGCCCATGCCATCTTTTTCACGGAACTTCCCATACCGCGGTCTGCAAAGGCAAAGGAATTGGCCAGCCATTCAAAACATCCTTCCGTAGTGGTGAATGAAAACTGGAAGGAGCTGGTGGCAAAAGAAATGGAAAAGCTTCAAAAGGATGAACTGCTGATTGTGACGGGGTCCATCTTTTTTATCGCGGAAGTGCGGAAATTTCTAAAAGCGAAGGAAAGAAGCTTATGATATTGAACTTTGACCAATATAAAGAAAAATGGAATGTGGAAAGCGACCCTGCCATTAAACCGGGATTGGAGGGAATGAAAAAAGCGTTGACCCTTTTACAAAACCCTCACAAGTATCTCCGGGTTGTCCACTTGGCAGGGACGAACGGGAAAGGCTCCACCATTGCCTTTCTGGAACAAATTGCCCTTCATCACGGGCTTTCAGTGGGAAAATTCACATCCCCTTGCATTGTGGATGTGCATGACCAAATTCAAGTGAATGGCAAGCCGATCACTCAAGAACAAATGGACATTGTATTTCAGCAAATGAAAAAAGCGGGGGTGAGCGGCCTCTTAACGGATTTTGAGCTGCTTACCTGCGCGGCTTTTCTCCATTTTGCAAATGAAAAAGTGGATCTGGTTCTGTTGGAAACCGGATTAGGCGGATTGGAAGACAGCACAAATGTGGTGACTCCACTGGTTTCCGTCATTACAAGCATTGCATATGACCATACCCGAATTTTGGGCAATACCATTGAACAAATCGCTTATCATAAAGCGGGCATCATTAAATGCGGCAAACCTGTCATTGCCGGAAGTTTGCCGGAAGAAGCCTTTTCCGTCGTAAAGCGGAAGGCGACTGCTGAAAAGGCTCCATTATACGTTTATGGCGACTCCTTTTATGTTCAAGACGATATGCAGGGAGAAGTGTATGTGTACAAGCAGGAAGAAGTCATGATCGATCGCCTGGCAAGAAAGATGGCAGGGGAACATCAGAAAGTGAATATGGCATTGGCGATTTCCGCTTTTTTGGAAGTGGCGAAAATCTTCCAATTGGAAGTATCGAAGGAATCCATTCGTAAGGGAGTGGAAATGACAAGCCTGGCAGGACGGTTTGAGCGGGTGTTACCAAACGTATATTTTGATGGAGCCCATAATCCTGCAAGCGTCGAAAAACTTGTCGAAACCATTAAGCGGCGTTTTCCTGATGACACCATCCGCTTTGTTGTTGGAATGGTGAAAGATAAAGACATTGAGCAAGTGCTGCGATTATTGGAATCGGTTGGCGATGAATTTTATTTTGTCGATTTCGAAAATCCCCGGGCGGCGAAAGCGGAAGATTTACTGTGTTTGTCCCATGCGAAGAAGAAGGAAAAATTGCAGGAAATCATTCCTTTTATCCAATCGGCCGGAAATTTTGACGGAATAACGTTTGTCACCGGTTCTCTTTATTTGCTGGCTGAAATCCGGAATGGGCTGATCGATGCTACGCATGAGTCATAGATTCGAGCCTGCCGATTGATAGAAAACGATAAACCCTTTTCAGAAGAATTGATGCGAATAAATAACCTTGAATGCTCATTTTCAATAAAACATAAACATAAGAAATAATATGGGCGTTGTTCGGCCAAAAATCGTACGGATTCGTGATTGAAAAGGGTGATTCGATGAAATTTCCACATATCATTGGGCGGCGGGAAATGATGCGGGCGGCTCTATTAGGCTCTATTACGGGATTGGTAGGCGTTCTCGTATTTATTCTCATTTTGAATTCGATGGATTCAACTTATACCGAAAAAACTAAACAGAATGATTTGATTCCTGTAAGTTCCCAAAATACGGAAAAAACGGGTGAAGAAGAGCGTTTTACTGAGCAATTTTTTGCCAACCAGCACGGTGTATTTTCCACTTTTGAAAAAGCGACGGAGTTTGTGTACGGCTATCCAAGTCTAAATACGAGCGCCGTTGTTGAAATTGACGGAAGTTTTTATGTCTGGTCCAGCGTTGCTACGACGAAAGAAGGGGTTGTGCTATCGGAGGATCCCCCATCTTTTGTCAAGCCCTTTACTTTATCCGCCGCAGGATGCAAAAAGCCGGAATTACAAAACATTCCGTCTCTATTAAAAAATAAGGATCCTTCAAAAATAAATTTTCAAGGGGATGAAAAAGAGGAAAAAATGCCTTCCGACTGGGAGACGATCACCTATGCATTATCAAGCATTTCAAGCGATTCATCGGTGGTTCGGATGCATCTTTTAGCCCATTATTTCACCGAAAACGACTGTTTGAAAATCAAATTTTAACGGGCAAAAAATGGGCAAATTGTAAAAATCCTGTCGTTCGATGCATTTTTCAAAATGCCATTCCTCGGCTATATTATGTATAGGAGGAATGGAAATGAAATTTACAACAACACATCAACTCGTTTTAGCGTCAGCCTCACCAAGAAGAAAAGAACTGTTTTCGAAGTTGGGAGTCCCGTTCGAAGTCATTGCCAGCAGTGTGGAGGAAACATCTGTCCAAGCAACGGATTTCAAAGACTATGTCCAAAAAGTAGCGCTATTGAAAACGCAGGATGTGGCGACTCTTTGTCCCGGGAAAACGGTGATTGGTGCAGATACGATTGTCGTGTTCAATGATGAGCTTCTTCATAAGCCGAAAACGAAGGAAGAAGCGATTCAACATTTGGAAAAACTATCATCGAATCGCCATCAAGTGATGACGGCCGTGGCTATCATTACAAAAGATCGTCAGGCGGAATCCTTTGTGGAAGTGACCGATGTGTATTTTAAACATCTTCCAAGACCATTGATTGAAAAATATGTCGAGACGAAAGACCCCTTTGACAAAGCTGGTGGTTATGGAATCCAAACAGGTGGCGCCTTATTTATCGACCGGATTGAAGGCGACTACAATACAGTTGTCGGACTGCCGATTGCATCACTTTTTGAAAAGTTGGTGGAACTCAATATCATCGAACTGTAGGGGGTATGCTTGATTCATGTCCATCGGCACTTTTCCTGATTTGTTGATTCGCGATTTGCACGTCGATGATCGTCCAAGGGAAAGGTTAATTAAACAAGGACCTCAAAGTTTATCCAACCAGGAGCTCATCGCCATTTTGCTGAGAACGGGCACAAAGCGGGAATCCGTTCTATCCTTGGCCAATCGGGTGCTGATTTATTTTGAAAAATTGCATGAATTAAAACACGCCACTTTGGAAGAAATCATGTCGATCAAAGGGATTGGACAGGCGAAAGCGGTGCAGTTGCTTGCGGCGATTGAGCTGGGGAGGAGGCTTTCCCAAAAGCAGGTGGAGTCCCGTTTTACGATTCGCTCTCCGAAAGATGCCGCGTCTTTTTTGATGCCCGAAATGGCTTCTTTGCAACAGGAGCATTTTGTGGCGTTGTATTTGAACGTGAAAAATCAAGTGATCCATAAGCAGACGATTTTTATCGGCAGCCTGAATTCATCGATTGTCCATCCCCGCGAAATCTTTAAAGAAGCGGTGAAACGTTCGGCGGCTTCGATCATTTGCGCCCATAACCATCCAAGCGGAAATGCGGCGCCGAGCCCGGAAGATATTGAAGTGACAAAAAGGCTTCAGGAAGCCGGTTTTATCATCGGTATTGAATTAATTGACCACATCATCATAGGCGATCATCAATACTATAGTTTGAAAGAGCAAGGCTATATTTAATGAATGTGTCAATTATGACATGCTGATTCCAAAAAAGTCGAAAGTCCCCTATTTTTTGGATTTTCGGCTTTTTTCATGACAAGCATATTTCAATGAACCAAAATCCGTAAAATTCGTCTTGTATTGAGTGGATTTGTAATGGGATTGTAAATTATAACAAGAAATTTTTCGTTGTGTCATCAACTATTTAGCAATACAATGATAAATGCGAAAAATGTAGGTGTTACATGAAAATGATTGGGAAAACTATCCCTGACACTATAATTTTTCGACGTAATCCGCTATAATAAAATTTATGATTTTGGACAGTCTTAGAGAAACAAAGCCGTAATAGAAAGGAAGTACAAAATTTGTTTGGATTAGGTAATAAAGACGTAGGTATTGATCTCGGTACAGCAAATACATTAGTTTTTGTCAAAGGAAAAGGAATCGTATTACGTGAACCGTCCGTAGTCGCGAAAAATACAAAAACGGGGGATATTGTTGCAGTTGGTAATGATGCTAAAAATATGATCGGCCGTACACCAGGTTCCATTGTAGCCATACGGCCAATGAAAGACGGAGTTATTGCAGATTTCGACATTACCACTGCAATGATTCAATACTATTTAAAACAAGCGTTAAAAAATTCAGGATCGAATTGGAAAAAACCGAATGTCATGATTTGTGTCCCATATGGCATCACTTCTGTCGAGCAGCGTGCGGTGATTGATGCAGCCCGTCAAGCGGGTGCAAAAGAAGCCTTTACGATTGAAGAACCATTTGCGGCTGCCATTGGTGCAGATCTTCCGGTTTGGGATCCTACCGGTTCGATGGTTGTCGACATTGGTGGCGGAACAACCGAAGTCGCTGTTATTTCCTTGGGAGGCATTGTGACAAGCGAATCGGTCCGCATTGCCGGAGACGCGATGGATCAGGCGATCATCAGTTACATTCGCAAAACGTATAACTTAACGATCGGGGAAAGAACGGCAGAACAAATCAAAATGGAAATTGGTACTGCCCGTGTGGATGATGTGGATGAAACGATGGAAATCCGAGGCAGAGACCTTTTGACAGGCTTGCCAAAAACAATCGAAATTTCGGCAAGCGAAATTTCCGAATCGTTGAAAGAAGCGATTGCGGCCATTATTGATGGCGTGAAGAAAACGTTGGAAAAAACTCCGCCTGAACTTTCAGCGGACGTAATGGAAAGAGGGATTGTCCTCACAGGCGGTGGGGCACTATTGAGAAATCTTGATAAAGTGATCAGCGATGAAACGAAAATGCCGGTATTTATTGCGGAAAATCCATTGGACTGCGTGGCAATCGGTACTGGTAAAGCATTGGAGCATATTGATCTGATCCGATCTCAACAGATAAAAAAATAAGGGGGGATAGCAATGCCACATTTTACAAATAAAAAAATCATTGTACTTTTAGTTGGTACAATTTTACTTGTGGCATTGATCAGTTTTTCATTACGCGATCGTCAAAATGCGACTCTCCCCGAACAATTCATCAAAGATTCAGTTGGCTTGGCACAAAGCATTGTCGCCAAGCCGGCTAACTACATAACTGGAATATTCCAAAATATCCAATCCCTTCTGAACACGTATGAAGAAAATCAGCGGTTAAAAACGAGATTGGAAGATTTTGCTGTCTTACAGGCGGAAGTGAATACACTGAAGTCGGAAAATGAACAATTGCGTGAACTATTAAACAATGAAGATAGTTTAAGAGACTATGAGCCGCTTCGTGCGACTGTCATCGCAAGAAATCCTGATCAATGGGAAGAAAAAATCATCATCAACAAAGGATCTTCCCATGGGGTTGAGAAAAATATGGCCGTTATTACGACAAAAGGTTTAATTGGTAAAATCAGCCTTGTTACCCCATTTACATCTGAAGTGGAATTATTGTATACGAATAATCCAAATTTCCGGGTTTCAGCAGTGGTTCAAAGTGAAAAAAATGTCGCTTACGGATTGATAGAAGGATATGACGAAGAGCGTAATGAATTAATATTAAAACGGATTGATTCCAGTTTGGAAATTAATAAAGGCGATAAAGTGGTGACTTCCGGTTTGGGAGGCATCTTCCCGAAAGGCATTCTCATCGGGGAAATTACAGAAGTGACGACTGAAGATTTTGGTTTGACGAAAATGGCCTATATTAAACCGGCAGCTGATTTTTCAATGCTGGAGAAAGTAATCGTTGCCAAACGCAGTGCAACAGTGATCGATGGATCTGATGGTGAAGGAACAAATGCAGATTTGACAAATAATACGGGCATTCCGGGTGAGGGTGAAGAAGAATAATGTGGATCCGTTTAATGATTCCATTAACAGCCATCATATTATTTTTATTGGAGCCCGAATTTGCATTGTTCTCACCGATTGAATGGAACGGGGAACTCTTTTATTTTGTGCCCCGTTTTCTTATCCTTTATTTGATTTTTCTTTCCATTTATTACAATCCAAAACGCGCGGTATTATATGGTTTGATTTTTGGACTCTTGTACGATGTGTTTTACATTGATATCATTGGTTTATACACTGTGTTGTACCCGCTCGTTTGTTATATTGCCAGTTGGTCTGTAAAATATATCCATCAACATTTGACGATTACAACCATTTTATCCGTATTATTGGTTGCTTTAATGGAAATGGTATTATATTATTTCTTCCTTTTAATTCAATTCACAAATTTGCCATTTATGGAATTTTTCATGAATCGATTAATCCCTTCAATTTTGGCTAATTTTCTTTACTTGATGATGCTTGGCTGGGCCTTTAAATATTTAATAGATGCGAGAGTGTTGCAAAAGATTCGTGAACTTTCTTAATTTAACCAAGCGAGAGGTGTCACTCTTATGAAAAAACAGCTTGTCCATATGAAAGGGACAAAAGACGGCTTAGTGCTTCGGCTTGATGATCAGTGCGCCTACAGCGACTTAGTTGAAGAACTCGAGCGAAAAGTGTCAGAAGGTGGAATCGATGGTAGAGTGAATGTCTCTCTCGATTTAGGCTATCGCTACCTTCTCGAACCGCAAAAACAAGAATTGATCAATATTATTGAACACCCCGGAAAAATGGTCGTATCAAAAGTGTTTAGCAATGTCATTACAGTGGAAGAAAACGATGCAAAAAACCAAGGGAATCAATGCGATACATACGTAGGCATTGTGCGCTCAGGGCAAATTATTCAGGCGCCAGGGGATATCATTGTCATCGGCGATGTGAATCCGAATGGAAAGATTGAAGCTGGCGGAAACATTTATGTGCTTGGGAAATTAAAAGGGGTTGCTCACGCAGGAATTGGCGGAAACCGGGATGCGATTATCGCCGCTTCCTGGTTCGAGCCGACCCATATTTACATAGCGGATGTCATCGAAGTGATGACGAATGAAAAACCGATTGTAAGAGAACATGCGGAGCAATTATTTGCATATATAAATACAAAAGGAATTATTTCATATGACCGATTACAAGAAGTGCGAAAAATACGGCCATTACTAAACACAAAAGGAGGTAGCTAATGTGGGGGAAGCGATTGTAATCACTTCAGGTAAAGGCGGAGTTGGAAAAACAACAACAACAGCTAACCTAGGTACAGCTTTGGCACTTCAAGGCAAAAAAGTGTGCTTGGTGGATACAGATATCGGTCTAAGAAATTTGGATCTCGTACTTGGCCTCGATAATCGAATCATCTATGATTTGGTGGATGTAGTGGAAGGGCGCTGTAAAATTCATCAAGCATTAGTGAAAGATAAACGCGTTGATGATAAGTTGTTTTTGTTGCCTGCTGCCCAAACGACGGATAAAAATGCAGTGACACCTGAACAGATGAAAGCATTGATTGACGAACTGAAACGGGAATTTGAATATGTTCTGATCGATTGTCCGGCAGGAATTGAACAAGGATACCGAAATGCCGTTGCCGGTGCAGATAGCGCCATTGTGGTCACTACACCTGAAATTTCTGCCGTGCGGGATGCCGACCGAATCATCGGTTTGCTTGAACAAGAGGAAATCAATCCACCAAAGCTGATCATCAACCGGGTTCGAAAAGATTTGATCAAACAGGGCGATTGCATGGACATCAATGAAATTACTACCCATCTTTCTATTGATCTATTAGGTATTATTGTTGATAACGAGGATGTCATTGCCTCATCCAATAAAGGGGAACCGATTGTCATGGATCCGAATAATAAAGCTTCATTGGGCTATCGCAACATTGCGCGGAGAATATTGGGTGAATCGGTGCCATTAATGACGTTGGATGAAGGGCAAAAAGGTGTATTCAGAAGACTGATTTCGATTTTTTCAAAATAATGGATTCCTATAAAAAGGCTGTATAAAAGATTCGTCGCTTTGTTGTTGGACAAAATACCGGCAAAGCGGGCGTTACTTTTGGACAGTCTTTTTCTGTTTTCCTCCCATTCTCATTTTTCAACAAATAGAATCGTATTTTCATCTCGTTCATATAATAAGGAAAAATGGGAATGGATGAGGGTATGGCTAAAAAGTGGAAATGGATTGCAGCATTGTTCCTTTGTATCTGTGTGCTCGCCGGCAACCATCTCCAGGAGACCGGGAAGATTCCGGTTGATGTGAAAAGAATCGTGTACAGCTCTGAAGATTTGACCTTCATGCGCAACATGCTTCGGGAGATTTTTGATAAAGATTCAAAAGACACAATCGCTGTTTCTTCAGAGCCGATTAATCAGGAACTGCTGACCTTTGTACAAGTTAAGCCCTATTACAAAGGCTATCTGTTCACCTATGAGGAATCGGTGCCACTGGTTGCCATCGACCATGGACTCGTCGTCTACACGGGATATTCCAAAGATACGGGGAAAACGATTTCAGTCTATTATGAAGATGATACGACAGTGACTTATGGCAATGTGGATTCTTTCTCATTGCTGCCTTATACATCGATCGAACGAGGAAGTACGATCGGCAAGAAAGAACCGGGAGATTTGTACATTCAAGTGGAAAAGGATGGGAACATTTTAAACTTGGAAGAGACATTATTATGGATGAAAGAGCATATGCGGCCATGATGCGTATGACCATTCATCCATTATTTTTACCCCTTTTATTCGGGTTGATCCTGTATGGGAATGTTTCCTATTATGCCCTCATTTTATCTTCATTGCTGATTCATGAACTGGGGCATCTTCTTGTCGCTTGGCTTCTGGGGGTAAAGGTGGAACGTTGCGTCATCATGCCGTATGGTGGGGAAATAGAATTGAAGGGCGGTTATGCTTTATCCCCACACAAGCAACTTCTCATCAGTATAGGCGGACCCGTCGCCACATTCTGCTGCATGTTGATGGCTCCCTTTTTGGATCCTTTGTTGGCCAAGCCGTTGATCAAAATTCAAATGGTGCTTTTGCTGATTAATTTGATTCCTGTCTGGCCGCTTGACGGGGGAAGAATCGTTTTTTCCTTCATTTTGATCTTCTCGAAAAAGGCGAAAACGTACGAATTGTTTCTAGCCATTTCTTTCATACTGATCACGTTGTCGGTCATCATCACTTTTGTATTGCTGCCCAAAACGATCTTTCTCTTTATTCTAGCCATCTTTCTTTGGATCAAGGTGATTCAAGAATGGCGGTATCGGAAATACCGGATTGCTTTTGAAAAATATGTATTGAATCGATTGACTTAACCCATTGAGTGTGATAACATTTCATTTGTTATGTAGCACCTGTGCTACAACCGCTCTGGGAGGGTTTTTAAGCATCTTTTGATCACCTTTCCACAGGCGAGTCTTAGACTAGAGGAGGTGCAATGAAATGTACGCTATTATTGAAACTGGTGGTAAACAGTACAAAGTTGAAGCTGGACAAGAAATCTACGTAGAAAAATTAGGTGTTGAGCCTAACGAAACAGTAACTTTCGATAAAGTTCTTTTCGTAGGTGGCGAAACAGTGAAAGTTGGTACTCCAACAGTAGAAGGCGCAACTGTAACTGCGAAAGTGGTGAAAGAAGGCCGCGGCAAAAAAATCACTGTTTTCAAATACAAACCTAAGAAAAACTATCGTCGTAAACAAGGTCACCGTCAACCATACACAAAATTAGTCATCGAATCAATCAATGCATAAGAGGTGGCCGGATGATTACGGTAACCATTCATCACGACGAAAATCGCCGTGTATCTGCCTTTGAGTTTTCTGGACATGCCGAATACGATGAACCGGGAAAAGATTTGGTATGTGCGGGCGCATCGACCATCGCCATCGGTACGGTCAATGCGATTTATGCACTGTTGAATATTGAACCGAAAATCGAACAGGCAACCGAGGGTGGAGGCTACTTGAAAGTAGACTTGCCGACGGATATAGATGCTCAATTGGATGAGAAATTGCAATTGATTGTGCAAGTGATGACAGCACAAGTATATTCGATGGTACAAAACTACGGCCAATATATTCAAATCAAGTACAAGCAAGTAGGAGGTGGAACACAGTGAAATACTTGTTATCATTAGACCTTCAATTCTTCGCTTCCAAAAAAGGGGTAGGTTCTACTAAAAACGGTCGTGACTCTGAAGCAAAACGCCTTGGCGCTAAACGTGCGGATGGTCAATTCGTAACTGGAGGATCAATTCTTTACCGCCAACGCGGTACAAAAATTTATCCAGGTTTGAACGTAGGCCGCGGTGGTGACGATACACTTTACGCTAAAGTTGATGGTATCGTACGTTTCGAACGTATGGGACGCGACAAGAAAAAAGTAAGTGTATACCCTGTTGCTAAAGAAGCATAATGTGAACGGATTTGAAAGGACTGCAAACGTGCAGTCCTTTTTTATATTTAAAAAAAGTCGGTCTGAAAGAAGAAATACGAATGAAAACTTGCTATACTAAAAAAGGTATTCCTAAGCAGTACTGTATGGGAGTGGGGGAGTTGACGAAACTTTCTATTCGTGAAATTTTGAGGGCTGCAAACCATGATTTTATTAATCAGCTTCAATTGATCAAAATGAATTTGGATTTGGACCGGATTGACGACGCGAAAAAAATTATAGAAAATTATTGCAATCAATATAAATCTTTTTCAAATTTGAATAAATTGAATTGGCCGAAAACCGTCGAATGGATTCAAACCTTCCCGTATCGTTTTCCCTCAATCGAGTTTCTGCTAAAAAGTAATGTGACAATGACGCCAAAGGTGAAAAAAGATGAGGAAACTGTCGAATACTTAGAAAAGACGATTCAGCGTGTTTATCCTCATCTCGACCCATATACCGAGCAGCAATTACTGATGGAAGTGGAAGCGGATGAAGAGATCGTGAAAATCACCTTTGACTTGCATGGAAAGTGGGACGTTGAGCCTTTCCATTCAGAGATATTGGACAACCATGTGGGAATGTCGGTTGAAAAAGAATCCTTCGATCATTGGAAATATGTTTTAACCATTAAGGAGTGAAAGTATGTTTGTTGATCACGTAAAAATATATGTTAAAGGCGGAGACGGCGGGGATGGAATGGTGGCCTTCCGCCGCGAGAAATATGTTCCCTATGGCGGACCGGCTGGAGGCGACGGAGGAAGCGGCGGGAACGTTGTGTTTGAAGTGGATGAAGGTTTGCGCACATTGATGGATTTCCGTTACAACCGCCATTTTAAAGCGTCCCGCGGCGAAAATGGCATGAGCAAAGGAATGCACGGAAAAAATGCCAAAGATTTGATTGTAAAAGTCCCTCCAGGCACGGTAGTCATCAATGAAGAGACCGGGAAAGTCATTGCGGATTTGGTTGAACATGGACAGCGGGCAATCATAGCGAAAGGCGGCCGCGGAGGACGGGGAAACATGCGCTTTGCCACACCGGCAAATCCGGCGCCGGAAATTGCGGAAAAGGGTGAGCCGGGACAAGAATTAAATGTTATATTGGAATTAAAATTGTTGGCGGATGTGGGCCTTGTCGGCTTCCCGAGTGTCGGTAAATCGACATTGCTTTCTGTAGTTTCCGCAGCGAAGCCGAAAATCGGCGCTTACCACTTTACAACCATCGTTCCCAATCTTGGCGTTGTCGAAACGGATGATGGCCGAAGCTTCGTCATGGCCGATTTGCCGGGATTAATTGAAGGGGCCCATCAAGGTGTCGGTTTGGGCATCCAATTCTTGCGCCATATCGAACGCACGAGAGTCATTGTCCATGTGGTGGATATGTCCGGTATGGAAGGCCGGGACCCTTACGATGATTATGTAAAGATCAACAAAGAGTTGGAACAATACGATTTGCGCCTGACAGAGCGTCCTCAGATCGTAGTTGCCAATAAAATGGACATGCCTGGTGCGGAAGTAAATTTGGTAGAATTTAAGAAAAAAATCGGGGATGACATAAAAGTATTCCCAATCTCCGCTCTTACAAAGAAAGGGCTTAAACCATTGCTGCATGAAATCGCAGACTTGTTGGAAGTAACCCCTTATTTCGAATTGCATGATATCGCGGATGAAAGCGATGCAACGGTTTTATATAAACATGAGAAAAAAGAACGGGATTTTGCAATTACCCGCGATGATGATGGCGCTTATGTTCTAAGTGGGGATACGATCGAACGGCTCTTTAAGATGACAGACTTTAGCCGGGATGAATCGGTCCGCCGTTTTGCAAGACAGCTCCGCCATATGGGCGTGGATGACGCTTTAAGGGAACGTGGAGCCCAAGACGGGGATACGGTGAGAATTTTGGATTATGAGTTTGAATTCATCGAATAATTGGGGGGGATGGAGATGAAAAATGTTGCTGAACAACGCTATTATCTGGTGCGGGAAGATGTGCTGACCGATGCGATGCAAAAAACATTGGAGGCAAAGCGGTTATTGGAATCGGGCAAGGTCAACTCGATATGGGATGCGGTGAAACAAGTGGATCTTTCAAGAAGCGCCTTTTATAAATATCGGGATGCCGTCTTTCCCTTTCACTCCATCGTAAAAGAGAGAATATTGACCATGATTATCCAATTGCAGGATCAAAAGGGGACATTGGCCAAAGTATTGGAAATTATTACAGAAGCCCATTGCAATATTTTGACAATCCATCAAACGATTCCGATTCAAGGCCGGGCCAACGTAACCCTTTCCTTGGATGTAACGAGCATGATCATGGATTTGCATGAACTGATCAAAAAGATGAACGATTTGGAATTTGTTGAATCAGCAGAAGTCATAAGCTCTGGAGCTTTATGATAAATTCTGCGGATAAATGGTGTCATGAATGGTTGATAGGAGGCTTAATGGTGACGAACAATGAATGGAAGTACCGGGTTGCCTATTTAGGGCCGGAAGCTTCTTTTACGTATCTGGCAACAAGGGATGTATTCCCAAATGAATGGATCATTGCTTATAGAACAATTCCGGAATGCATTGACGCTGTAACGAATGATATGGTGGATTATGCCGTTGTGCCCTTGGAAAACGCTTTGGAAGGCACGGTGCCACTGACGATCGATTACTTATTCCATGAAGCCAATTTATATATTATTGGGGAAATCAAACTAAAAATCCAGCAGCATTTAATGGTGAATAAAGCGCAAAAAGATAATTGGGAAAAAATTGAAGGGATCTATTCCCATCCCCATGCATTGGCTCAATGCCATAAATATTTATTTTATCGCTTTAGCCATGTGCCGTTGCACCAAACAACCTCCACGGCGGAAGCGGCAAAGATGGTGGCGGAAAACCCTGATAAATGCATTGCGGCCATTGGGAATGCCTCTTCTGCGGAAAAGTACGGTTTGGAAATCGTTGAGGAAAATATCCATGATTTCCATTTCAACCATACCCGCTTTGTGATTTTATCCAAGCACAATACCCGCTTGCCGATCGAAAATTCGGATGGCCAGCCGAAAACGATGCTGATGCTGACGCTGCCTCATGATGATTCGGGAGCCTTGCATCAAGTGCTTTCCGTTTTTGCCTGGAGAAAATTGAACTTGAGCAAAATTGAATCCCGTCCGTTGAAAACGGGTTTGGGCAACTATTTCTTTATCATTGATGTGCTCGCGGATGAAAATGAACCGATGATGAAATGGGCTTTGGAGGAATTGCAATCGCTCGGATGCACCGTCAAATCACTCGGAACTTATTATACATATAATGCATCGGAGTGATGAATGCTGAAAAAATTTTGTGCTGTTTGATGGGGAATGCGGATTTTGCCATCGCGGCGTACAATTCATTATAAAAAGAGATTCCCGAAAGCTTTTTCAGTTTGCTTCGTTGGAAAGTGAAACAGGCAAAGGGTTATGCAGAGATTACCGAGTTCCGGCTGATATGGACAGTTTAATTCTTATAGAAAATGGACGATATTATGCAAAGTCTTCTGCCGTTTTGCGAATTTGCCGGAAGCTTGACGGCTTTTGGAAAGTTTTTTATTTGTTCATAATGCTTCCCTCTTTTCTTCGAGATTTGATTTATGATGGTGTGGCCAAATATCGTTATCTTCTTGGCGGGAAAGCTGTCTGCCAATTGCCGAGCCCAGAAGAGGCAGAACGATTTCTTTTCTAATAGAGGGACTAGGCTGTCAAAAGTAAAGAGGCTAAGACAAAATCTAAAAAAAAGGGGGGCTGAAAAGTCATTTCAAGATGCCCCCTTTGCGGCTGTCGCTAGAGTTTTTGCCGCAGATAAATTGCGGACGAGGAGGCGCGTTTTGTGACCACCGCAGGGAAAGTTTTTAAGAGAACATTCCTATAAGAAGTAAGGCTGTTTCCGAAAGTGTTCGACTTTCTGGACAGCCCCCGTACGATTACATCATACCTGAAAAGTCACTTAAACTTATCACCAACACCATTTGACAAAGAACTAAGAATCTATACGATTCAAGTAAGAAATTTTTTATTAAACATCCAATTTTTAATTCACGAAAAAAATCCCTACAGCCAATATTGACTGTAAGGTTTTAAAAACGTCTCAAGAGGTGCTTGATCAAATCATATGTGTACAAACGATCAATTGAAGGTGTAAATTAAGACGTCACCACGACACCCTGCCTTTCATAACTTTGCCGGTGATTGTGACAACATTGTCTTTTTCCATAATGTTCAATTCTACCTGTTCCCCAACATAGACAGGCGATTGGAATTGCAAATGGAATTCAGCTGGAAATTTCATGATTTCTAATTCATTGGCTAAAATGCCCCATACTTTCGCCAAAGATAGCATCCCATGGGCCATTTTTCCCGAAAAGCCGTGAGCCTTGGCATATTCATTGTCAAGATGAATCGGATTATAATCTTCTGACAACTCTGCATAACCTTCGATATCCTTTTCTGTCACTTCAAACTGTATTTTTTTCAATTACACCACCTGCTATCAAATGAGAGATTCCGTTAAAACAGAGATGATTCTGCTGATCAAATATTTCCAATTCCTGAAGTATAAATAGTTTATTATGACGGAATGAATGCTTTGATATTTTAACGGTACCGGTATAAATTTCATCCGCATACATGATTCTGTACAGCCGGCATTCCTGTTTCCTGAGAATGACCGGTTCGGAAAGCTTCCAAGGTAATTTAATGTGGCGGTAGGCAATCATCGCCATCGCCGGTGGCACAGGTATCCCTTTATACCCCTGCTCCAATGCCGCTTCCATATTGCGAAAGATCGGATTTTTCACTCCGGCTAATTCGGTATAACGAAGAATTTCTTCTTTTGTAAAACAAACTGCATAACTCTCCGATTTCAATTTATCACCTCATTTATTTAAGAGGTACTTTGATATAATATGTCCCTGTTCTTCTATGCCAACCATTTGACCGCTCGGTGGGACATAGTTCATTCCTGTTCTCCAATTGCTTCAAACAACATTGCCACCCCTACGCCTCCGCCACTGCCGATAGCAGCAAGGACATATCTAGTCCTTGGATGCCGTTGAACTTCATAAAATAATCTTGTTACTAAAACCGCACCCGATGCACCGTATGGGTGGCCAATCACAAGTGCACCACCATGAACATTTATTTTTTCCAATGGAATCGACAGCTCCTGAGTACAAGCAACAATTTTGGACGCAAACGCTTCATTTATTTCAATAAGATCAATATCATCAATCGTCAAAGCATTTCGTTCAAGCAATTCTTTGATCGCAGGCACCGGAGCAAATCCAGGGTAAAAAGGATGCACACCCGACACCTGGCTGTCGACATAACGAAGCAGAGGTTTATATCCAAGTTTTTCTGCCAGACCAGCTTCCATGACAAGAACTGCACTTGCACCATCATGAATTCCGCAGCTATTTGCCGCTGTTACCGTTCCATTTTTCACAAAAACGGGATTCGCCCGTTTCACTATCTTCTCCATATTACGTTTACGCTGCCATATTTCATCGCATTCCAAGCCGTCTACAGGAAAGATTTCCTCATCATAGATTCCATTGCTGTAAGCATTCCGGCTTCGCGTCCAGCTTAACAAAACATACTCATCCTGCATTTTTCTTGTAATGCCAAACTTCTCAGCTACATATTCCGCAGCCACTCCCATATCCGGATCCCCGATTCTCTCTGGTGAAAACCGAGCACGCTTCGGGAAGGGAGAGGTGCTGACGCTTTCAACTCCTCCTGCCATATAGCACGATCCGGCACCTGCACGAACAAAAAGGCAAGCCATGCGAATGGCCTCAAGTCCTGCAGAACACTGACGGTCAATAGTGATTCCGGGCACGGAGAAGGGAAGACCTGCCTCTAAAGCTGATAAACGTGCGATATTGCCTCCAGGACCAACAACATTGCCAAGTATGACGTCATTAATCTTCTCCTCGATTCCCTTGGCTAAAAAAGAAAGAAGCGGCGCCGCTAATTGATGTGCCTGCAGATGACATAAAGCCCCGTTTTCACGGGCAATCGGAGTTCTTTTCGCTGCAACAATTACCGCATCTCTCATGTCATCATTCTCCTTTCGCACCTACTTCTCTTTACCGCGGCAGCTCATCCCTTTCTATCATGGGGTGTTTACAATCATTAATCGAAGTGGCATTCACCAGTCTTTTCTCCAGCAACCTCAGAAGCTCTCCACGGGCGATTTTCCCGCTGGTAGTCATAGGCATTTCTTCTGTAAAATACCATTTGCGCGGCACTTTATATGAAGCCAAATGCGTTTTGCAATACCGCTTTAATTCCAGTTCAGATACATCTCCCTGTATAATACCTACCGCAATTTGCCCCCAATACGGATCGCTTAATCCAACCACAGCCGCTTTTTCCACTTTCGGATGCTTCGTCAAAACAGCTTCGATTTCCTCAGGGAAAAGATTTATACCACCATACAAAATCATATTATTCTCCCGGCCCGCGACATAGAGATAACCTTCCTCGTCGATCCATCCCATATCATTGACCGTCACCCACCCTTGTTCATCTGCAATTGATTTCGCGTATCCACCCGGTTCTGTGATATAACCAATAAATGTCATAGGGCTGCGTACATAGATTTTCCCGATTTCTCCGACACCGGCAATTTCTCCATTATGGCGGCGAATCTGAACCTTCACATTATGAAACGGCCTGCCAACAGAATCTGGCTTTCTTTCATTATTAGAAAATGAAACAAAACTAAGCTCACCCGCACCATAAAACTCAAACAATATCAGGTTTGGAAACATTGAGCGGATTCTATTTCTCGTATGTACCTCTAATTTCGCCCCAGAAGAAATTAATTTCAACGGTTGCTTCACCGATGTGTTTTTTTTAAGAAGCGCCTCAGCCATCGTCGGAACAATATACACTACTGAAACCGGATGATCCCTGATAACTGAAAACATTTTTTCAGGGGAAAATTTGTCCAATACATACACGGTTCCACCGATAAACAAAGTACTCATCGCTCCAAATAACGAATGGGAATGAAAAAGCGGACCGGGAATCAGCACGTGGTCGTTTTCCTTGATGCCAAATTCACGGCGAGTGCACACAAAACTTTCTATCCAAGACAAGTGCGAACGGATAAAAGCCTTTGGCGAACCGGTTGAGCCTGATGTAAATCCAAGATAAAACGGAAGCGAATCGTCTAAATCCGGAAAGTTTTTCTTTGGTGGCATTTCCGCAATTTTTTCTTTGCATTCTTCCCAAATCCATACATTCTGATTAAACCCTATTTCTTTTGAAAAAAGATTTGTTGTAGTAATGATGACATCAGGTTGGGCAAGTTCAATACGTTTTTGCAGTTCTTCTTTCTTCCATTTTAAATCAAGGGGAACTGCCTTCCATCCGGCAGCAGCTGCCCCTGCAAAAACCTGCAAAAACGGAATTCCATTCGGCAAATGGATGCCAACTGTTTTATGATGGGAATCCATTGCCTGAAACCATGTGGCCGTTTTCCGTACCGCTTTATCCCATTCACGGTATGTTAAAACTCCATCTTTCGTTATTAGTGCAGCTTTATTGGGAAAAAGCTTTGCATGCTTTGAATAGGGAGAAGTAATCACACCTTATCCCTCCCTTACTTGTGCTGTAGACGATTTAACAAAGTTTTGGGCAATAATCGGGTATTTCTGTAATTTGTAAACAAGGATTGAAGCAATAATTGCTTTTATGAAATCTCCTGGAATATAAACAAGACTCAATTTAATCGTTTCAAGTATTGGAAGGTTCATTACAAAAGCCTGCACAGGAATACCTGTTAAATAGACAGAAAAAATGCCAACCGTTAAATTTGTTGCGATAATATGTTTAAATTTCAACGTTTGAATTTTAGAAAAAATAAGGCCGATGCTAAAAGCAGCAATTACATATCCTATTAAATAGCCGCCGCTCGGACCGAAAAAGACTCCAATTCCACCGCGTCCACCGGGTAAAAGCGGCATTCCTGCTGCTACGATCAATAAAAAGACAATGATGCTCAACGAACCAAGCCGAGCACCGAGTATACCTCCTGCCAAGATCACACCTAACGTTTGTAAAGTAATTGGTACAGGAGTGAACCCCAATGTAATAGGTGGAACCAATCCCAAAATTCCCATGATTCCCGCAAACAATGCAACATAAGTAATCTCTTTAATTTTCATTCTTACATCCCCTTTAGTAAACCAAAATATAAAATAGGTTGACATAAATTTACCTCGTAATCTACATTTATGTCAACCTATTTTTGGATTAAGTTTACTATTTTAGAGCAAAAATTTTTTTGAGGGAATTTAAGAATTCCTCATCACGTAAAGACAGCTGAATATTTACTTTCAAATATATAAGTCCGTAGTAACTTTAGTATTATTGCGACTTTCATTAGTATAAATTCTGGAATTATCCATTGAAAATACTTTTTTCTTAACTATTTCATATACATCTTCATAAGTCATACCTAATTTAATTTTACTATCATCTATATCTGAGTTAAAAGGTATTGAATAACCTTGTTCCTCTAAGTATTTAACAGTACAATACATAAAAAGAATAACATGTTTATTATTGGAATGACCCAATTCATAACTCACATTAGAACCATCATGCAAATCAATAATGGCACTTAAATAGGCTTTTTTTCCGTTCCCATATTTCAGCTCCGTTACATCTGTACACCATTTCATATTGGGCTTTTCTGCAGTAAACTCGCGATTTAATCGATTTTCAGCTACGTGTTGAACAGGTGATTTCAAAAGCAATCCAAACCCTGAAACCTGACGAACATCCACTCGTACATAGCGATCGAGGATTCCAATATACATCCAAAAAATATAAGGAGATCATAGACGAGGCACAATGAACACAAAGTATGTCTCGTGTGGGTCAATGCATCGATAACGCTCAATTGAATCCTTTTGGAGTAAATTCAAATGTGAAAAATATCATTTGAATACCTATGATTCATATCAAGCACGGAAACAATCGATTGATGAATATATTTATTTTTATAACCATTTCCGTTATCAGAAAAAATTAAACGGCTTAAGTCCCTTAGAATACAGGGCTCAAGCCGCTTAGTAACATTTTTATTTTTTACACTGTCTACTTGACAGGAAGCAGTTCAATTACTTCTGCAACCTCTTTAATTATTTGTTTTTGCCTCAGCCTCTTTTTTTCTTTTTCAGACAGTTCCGCCTAATTACTTTATAAATAAATGGAGATTGTTTTGAAATCATTCCTCCACCAAATATCCCTTTTCCCGAAGTCTTCTTTCAGCTTCTTCGATTTGTTCGATCGTTGGAGCGGAAATGACATGCAGATGCGTGCCGTTAGTTAAGACGGAAAGGTAAGTTGCCTTCGTTTCTTCCACTTTATTCAGAAAATTTTCCACGTCTATCCGGGATGACAACATCATCGAAGCGGTAATTTCCCCGTATACCGGATGTTCGACAATGACGTTCTTGATCGTCACCCCGCAATCAACGATCGTCATCATTTCATCCTCCGCCTCTTCCGCTGTATGTATACATACTATTTTCTTTTCAATGAGAGAATCGGTATCTTCCTGACTCAAATATAAATACCCTTGACTGGTTGAAATGATTGGCAAATTGCGGGCCTTCAACAAATTCATATCGTTCACAATCACTTGCCGGCTGACGTTTGCATATTTTGCTAATTGAGTTCCGGTAATCGGTTTTTTTGCATCCTTCAACAAATTCAATAATTCATTTCTTCGTTCTTCCCCAAGCATTTTTTTCATAGAACAACACCTTCTAATCAACAAATTATGTGTATACGGATAAGCCTTCAAAACATAGTTTAACACGAGGTGGATGTAAGCGCATGTTTTTGTGACCTTTTTGTTTAACCGACATATTATAAAACGAGAGAAGGAGGATGTTTGTGCGAACACACATTGTACAAAAAGGAGATACACTTTGGAAAATTGCCAAGCAATATGGAATCGATTTTGAGGAGTTAAAAAGACTAAATTCTCATTTAGCAAATCCGGATTACATTGTGCCTGGTATGGAAATTATTTTACCAGATGACCATTCCATTCGGAAACCGTCGCAAGTCCAAAAAGAGTTGCCTGAAAAAGCAAAAACGGTTGAAGCGCCGAAAAAGGAAAAGAAAGCGGAGACTCCGCCAAAGGCAAAAGAAATTGTATTACCGGAGAAAAAACAGCCGGTGGAAAAGGAAATGAAATTGCCGGAAATTCCACCGACACCGCCAGTGCCACAAATTGTGCCAATTCCTCAACAAGTGCATCCACATGAAAAGACGGAATTCCATTTGGATTTTTCTCCGCATCTAAACATACAGCGCCACATGGCACAGCCGCAATTCATGCCAATTCCGCAACCGGTGATGCCGCAGCCGATCTTTATAGAAATCCCTCAACAAGCACCACAAGCAGAGAAAAAGGAAGAAGAGAAGGAAAAAGTGATCGAAAAAGAAGTGGAATATATACCGGTGCCTCAGACACATGTTGAATATGTTCCTGTGCCGCAACCAATCTATATCCCTTGCATTCCACAGCAAGTTCATCCTTGCCATTGCAAACCGCGAAGAGTGGAACACTGCGGTTGCAGGGAACCTGAACATGTTCACCACCATGCTCAACCATATTTCGCGGGCCCACACATGTTGCCGCCTTGCCCGGACTATTCGCAAATGCAGTATCAGATGATGCCGCAAGGATTTGGAATGCCATATGGAGTTCTGCCGACACAGGAGTTGGACTACGAACACCAGCAATATGCCGGAGCGTTGCCGCAAATGGATGCAACTATTGAAGAAGTGCAAGATGATGCAGATTGGCTGTACGACTCCGCTTCGGAAGGGGAAGAAACAAAAGAGCAGGTGACAATCAGTGAAGATTATAGCCAATCCCAGGAACAATATCAGGATTATAAAGGTTTTGAACAAGCAACATTGCCTTCATATGATTATGCTCAAATTCCACAAGGCTTTTTCCCAATGGAACAAGGATATTATCCACCAGCCAATCAATACATGCCGCAACCAATGTATCCGCATTTCGAACAGGGGACGCATCCATATTTTCAGCAATATCCAGCGGGTATGAATCCTTGTGCACCACAATTTAAACCGTGGTCATATTAAATGCAAATCAAAAATAATATTCGGAAGCAACATAAAGGGAATGAAACATTGTTCATAAAAAAGTACGATCAAATTCACGTATTTGAAAAAGTGGCACTTATTCACGAAGAATTGGAAAAAATTCAGTTTCCCCACATCATTCCTTTAAAAAAATCAAATGAACCTTATTCACTTGTTCAAGGTTGGCAAAAGAACAGTTACAGCGCGGATTTTGCCAAAGCGAAACATCGCAGGAAAGCGGTGAAAATTCTAAAAGAGCTCCATGAAACGAATCATCTGATCGAGTGGAGTCGTTATTCCGTCATTCCAAAACTCAATCTAATACAAAAGTGGAATGCAAGGTTGGAACGTTTCTTACTGCAAGAAAATGAGCTGGTAAAATATTTGCGCCACCACTTTTATGATATTGTCCTTTACGCAAACAAAGCGTTGAAAAAGATTCGTCAAAAACCGGGACCAACTCCGAACCGATTGAGCCTGCTCCATGGGGATGTGGTTCATCATAATTTCTTAATCACAAAGAATGGAATGAAATTGATCGATTTCGATTTGGCGGTCGTTGGCGATGCGGCGGAGGAAATGATTTTGTGGATGCACCGGGCACTTCCAAATATGGATTATGACATTGAAACATTATTACAAGAAAATAAATATTTAAGAGAGATTTGCCTCCCAAAATTACACTACTTGCAATACCCAAACGAACTATTGAGAGAATGGCAATATGTTTTGTATCTGGGGGATCATGAAAAAGATGCTTTTTTAGAATATATAATGCCGTTTACGGAAAACGCGTTAAGACATTGGCCTGAATTCATCGCAACAACGGAAAAAATTCAGGAAATGTTTGAAGTGGGATAAACTACGAGATTATGATAATATAGAATGGAAATAGAAAATAGGTGACCGTCATCATAAGACGGTCTTTCTTTTGTTTTCTATAAAGTGTTTATTGAATAAACACGGGTGATTGTGAGGAATGAACATGTATGATTATATCATCGGACAGGTGACGCGAATCACCCCGGAATACATCGTGTTGGAGCAAAGCGGGATTGGCTATGCAGTGATGACGCCAAATCCATATGCCTTTAGAGTAAATAATGAAAATCAAAAAATCTTTATACATATGCATATCCGTGAAGATGCGCATCAGTTGTTCGGTTTTAAAACATTGGAACAGCGGGAACTTTTCCGGAAGCTGATTCAAGTGTCCGGCATTGGTCCGAAAAGCGCTTTGTCCATCTTGGCGAGCGGCAATCCATCGCAAGTTGTTGCCGCGATTGAAATGGAAGATGAGGCATTTTTAGTGAAGTTTCCTGGCGTTGGCAAGAAAACCGCAAGACAAATGATTCTTGATTTAAAAGGAAAACTTGGTTCACTTCTTGAACATGTGGAACTTCCAAGCGCCCAGGATGAACTGCCGTTATTCGGGGGCAATTCCCATCAACAAGAGTTGGATGAGGCCGTGTTGGCCCTTAAGGCATTGGGTTATTCTGAAAAAGAATTGGCAAAAATCCTGCCGGAATTAAAAGCCAAAGAAGATTTGGAAACAACCGAACACTATATGAAATATGCATTAAAACTGTTGTTAAACACGAAGTAACAAGGAGGGCGGCAAGTGGATCGGATCGTATCTAGCGAAGCAAATGAATCGGAACAACAATACGAGCTTTCCCTCAGACCCCAATGGTTGTCCCAATATATCGGGCAACAACAAGTGAAAGAGAATTTAAAGATTTTTATTGAAGCGGCAAAAATGAGGAAAGAGTCCTTGGACCATGTGCTGCTGTATGGCCCCCCAGGACTCGGGAAAACCACATTGGCCAATATCATTGCCAATGAATTGGGGGTCAATATACGGCTTACGAGCGGTCCTGCCATTGAACGGCCGGGTGACTTGGCGGCCATTGTCAATTCATTGGAACCGGGGGATGTTCTTTTTATTGATGAAATACACCGGCTTTCCCGGGCAATAGAAGAAGTGCTTTATCCCGCGATGGAAGATTTTTGTCTTGATATCGTCGTCGGAAAGGGACCTGAAGCGCGATCCATCCGATTGGACTTGCCGCCTTTCACATTGGTGGGGGCGACAACAAGGGTCGGCTCATTGTCAGCACCTTTAAGGGATCGTTTCGGCGTATTATTGAGACTGGATTTTTATGATGAAGAATCTTTGATTGAAATTGTCAAAAGAAGTAGTAAACTGTTTGAAGTGGATATTGATGACAAAGCGGCAGAGGAGATTGCGAGACGCTCCCGCGGGACTCCCCGGATTGCCAATCGCTTGCTGAAACGGGTGCGGGATTATGCGCAAGTGATCGGGAACGGATGGATTACCCTTGACATTGCCAAACAGGCTTTGGAACTGCTTCAAGTGGACCGTTTTGGATTGGATCAGATTGACCATAAATTGCTGCAAAGCATGATTGTCCAATTCAACGGGGGACCGGTCGGACTCGATACGTTGGCTGCTTCGATCGGCGAAGAACGCATCACCATTGAAGATGTGTACGAACCTTACTTGATGCAAATCGGATTTATTCAACGGACGCCACGTGGCCGGGTTGCGACAAAACTAGCTTTTGAACATCTTGGTTATACTTATCATGAAACTAAGTAAAAGGAAGTTTAAGTATGAAAATAGAAGAATTTGATTTTGATTTACCTGAAGAATTGATTGCCCAAACACCGCTCGAGGATCGCGCCGCAAGCAGACTTCTTGTGGTGACACCTTTTACAAAGGAGATTGAACATCATCAATTTTCGCATATTATAAATGAGCTGAATCCCGGTGATTGTCTTGTGTTGAATGATACCCGCGTGATGCCTGCACGGCTTTTTGGCGTGAAGGAAGAAACAGGGGCGCACGTGGAAGTATTGTTATTAAAACAATTGGAAGATGACAAGTGGGAGACATTGGTCAAACCGGCCAAAAGGGTAAAAATCGGCACAACCATCACCTTTGGGGATGGACGGATGAAAGCGACCTGCACGGACATCCTCGAACACGGCGGACGGGTTTTCGAGTTCCATTATGACGGCATTTTTTATGAAGTGCTGGACAAGCTCGGAGAAATGCCGCTGCCACCATATATTCATGAAAAGTTGGAAGATAAAGAACGCTACCAGACGGTTTATGCAAAAGAAGTCGGTTCGGCTGCGGCGCCCACTGCGGGACTTCATTTCACGGAAGAACTGCTGGAACAGATCCGGAATAAAGGGGTGGAAATTGTCTTCATCACCCTTCATGTTGGATTGGGCACTTTCCGTCCGGTGACAAGCGATACAATCGAGGAACACAAGATGCATTCAGAATTTTACAGCATCAGTGAAAGCGCCGCTGAAACGATCAACCGCGTGAAGGCGAACGGCGGAAAAGTGATTGCTGTCGGCACCACATCCACAAGAACTCTTGAAACCGTCGCTTCCAAATATGATGGGAAAATCAAGGCGGAACAGGGATGGACGGATATTTTTATTTATCCGGGCTATGAATTTAAATGCATTGACGGACTTGTTACAAACTTCCATCTGCCTAAATCCACCCTTGTCATGCTTGTCAGCGCATTGGCCGGAAAAGAAACGATTTTCCATGCATACAGTGAAGCGATCAAAGAGCGGTACCGTTTCTTCAGTTTCGGGGATGCGATGTACATCAGACCGAAACAATAGAACTCAATCAATCGAAGTACTGTTTATACTTTAGATGAAGAGAGGAATTATTGATGACTCAACCAGCAATTCGTTATGAACATATAAAAACATGTAAACAATCAGGCGCGAGGTTAGGGATCGTCCATACGTCGCACGGTTCTTTTGAAACACCAGCCTTCATGCCTGTGGGAACGCAGGCGACGGTAAAAACGATGTCGCCTGAAGAGCTGAAAGAAATCGGGGCAGGCATCATCTTGTCAAACACATACCATTTATGGCTCAGACCGGGAAATGATATCGTGAAAGAGGCGGGCGGCCTCCACAAATTTATGAATTGGGACCGTCCGATTTTGACCGATTCCGGCGGATTTCAAGTATTTTCCTTGAGCGATCTTCGGAAAATTGAAGAAGAAGGGGTTTATTTCCGCAACCATCTGAACGGGGACAAACTGTTTTTGAGCCCTGAAAAATCCATTCAAATTCAAAATGATTTGGGGTCAGACATTATCATGGCCTTTGATGAGTGTCCCCCATATCCAGCATCCTACGACTATATGCTGCAAAGCGTCGACCGGACAACGCGCTGGGCAAAGCGGTGCAAAGAAGCCCATCAACGTCCGGAAGAGCAAGGTTTGTTCGGCATCGTCCAAGGCGGCGAATTTGAAGATTTAAGAAAGCGTTCCGCGGAAGCCCTTGTGGAACTGGATTTGCCAGGGTATGCGGTCGGCGGTTTATCGGTAGGGGAACCAAAAGATGTCATGTACCGCGTTCTTGAATTTACAACCCCATTACTGCCGGAGAATAAGCCCCGCTATTTAATGGGAGTCGGTTCACCGGATGCTTTGATTGAAGGGGCGATCCGGGGCATTGACATGTTTGACTGTGTGTTGCCTACAAGAATTGCCCGTAACGGCACGCTCATGACATCACAAGGCCGCCTTGTGATCAAAAACGCCCAATATGCACGGGATTTTGGCCCACTCGATCCAAACTGCGATTGTTATGCATGCAAAAACTATTCCCGTGCTTACGTGCGCCATTTGCTCCGGACAGGCGAAATCTTTGGATTGAGACTGACAACGTACCACAATCTTTACTTCTTGTTAAGATTGATGGAAAAAGTGAGACAGGCTATCAGGGAAGACCGGTTGCTTGACTTCCGTGATGAATTTTTCGAACAATATGGCTTCAATAAGCCGAATGCAAAGAATTTTTGATGCATAAAAAATGAAAGATTGAAAAAAACGAGTTTTTTTAAATAAATTAGAAAATAAAATCGATTTTTACCAATGTTTTATACTATACTTATGAAGTGAGAATCAGAAAGGGGAGTCAACAAGTGGAAACATTATATAATTTACTACCGATCATCATTATGTTTGTGGCGATGTGGTTCATTTTGATTCGTCCAGCCCAAAAGCGCCAAAAAGCTACGCAAGAAATGCAAAATAATTTAAAACGCGGAGATAAAGTGGTGACAATCGGGGGGCTTCACGGAGAAGTCGAGTCTTTGGAAGATTCAGTGGTTTATCTTCTTGTAGATGGGAAAACCCGCTTAAAATTTGAACGTCAAGCAATTGGACGAGTAATCAACGATTAATCAAGTGGAATAGAAAAAATGAAGAAAAAGGTTTACCTGTTTCCTATAAAGGTAAACCTTTTTTATTTTGCATAGTTGATGGGCACTTCGCAAACAATAGAAAAGAAAGGGTGTGGGTGTATGGAAATATATTTGCAGATCCTTTTCCGAACCGTTTTTTTATATATTCTTGTTTTAATCGTCTTTCGCCTGATGGGAAAACGGGAAGTCGGCGAATTGAGCATCATGGATTTGGTCGTTTTTGTGCTGATTGCAGAATGTGTGGCTTTCTCTATAGATGAGTTGGAAAAGCCCATATTTGAGAATGTTTTTCCAATTTTGATTTTATTAGGCATTCAATATTTAAATTCAATGCTTGCATTAAAAAGTAAAAAACTGCGCGATTTAATCGATGGAGATCCATCGATTATTGTGGAAGACGGCGTCATCAATCAAGAGGAAATGAAAAAGCAGCGCTACAATTTGGATGACTTGTTCCAGCAAATGCGTGAACAGCGCATTTCATCCGTTCAACAAATCAAATATGCATTTCTGGAACCGTCCGGTAAACTATCAATCTTTTTAAGAGACGATGAACCGGTAGTTTTCCCATTGATCGTGGACGGCTATATTGTGGACCGGCATTTGCAATTTATTGAAAAAGACAGGGAATGGCTGTTGGAAACCTTAAAAAAGAAAGGGTATGACAATCCCGAGGAAATTTTTTACTGTTGTTATGAAAATTATGATTTGCATATTCAATTAAAATCTGCGACCAAAAACGGATCGTAAATATCGAAAATCGCTCCATTTAAATTGATTTGTCAGAAGCAGAAGGAACGTCAACAACAGGATTGTCAATGCACTGTCTTTCCAAAAGCCAAATGAGATTTTACTGAGCAAATAATTTTGGATGAAACAAGTAATGATAAAAATCACGTAAGGAATGGCAAAAAACCGGAACCCGGAACTGATCATTTTATGCCCTCTGAGTGTTGCCATATGTAAAAACGATGTCACCAATACTCCGAATCCGATGGCGATAATCGCTCCGTATTCTTGAATAAATGGTTGGGAAGCCAGTACAAACATGACAAATAATTTTCCGATCCCTCCGTAAATGGAGTTCATCATCGCCGGTCTGGCTTCATCAATTGCCTGCAAAATGGAATGGAGAGGGCTTTGTATATAGTAGAAATAGAAAATCGGCGCCAGGATCTTCATAAAACCGCGGTTTTCCTCCAAGTGAAAGAGGCGCATTGCGAGTTCATCGCCATGGAGGAAAAAATAAGTGGCCGCATATGCACCGATAATGGATGAAAGGCGCAAACTTACTCCGATGCGATCGTTCAATAACCTGTGATTGTTTCTTGCCACCGCATCACTTACCGCAGGAATCAGCACAATGGCCAATGCATTCGGAATGAAAGAAGGGAATAACAATAAAGGTACATGTACGCCGGAAATGATTCCGTACAGGGTTGTTGCACCTGCCGCAGTCAGTCCGGCCAATGTCAAGGCTTTCAAAAAGACGATCGGTTCCAAAAACCAGGTGAACGTTCCAAACAATCTGCTCCCGGCACTGGGAATGGCGATTCGCAGTAAAGGCATTGCAGGATAAGGTTTGGTGGAAGATGGTTTTTTCAGTTTCCCTTTTTTTGTTACATAGTGGATGTATAAATAGATGAATGAGATCAATTCGCCAATGGCGGTAATTGCCATTGCATAGGCTGCAGTCAATTCAGGGTTGTCCGGCACGACAAAAAAAGGCAATGCCAAGGTAATCAATACGATGCGCACCAATTGTTCGATCATTTGGGACCAGGCAGTTGCCGAAATGATGGCGATGCCTTGCAAGAATCCCCGGATCAGACCTGAAAAAACGATGATCGGAACAGCACCTAAAGCTATATACAGGGTAATTTTTGTTCCTTCATTATGTAAAAGGGTTTCTGCTAAAAATGGGATGAAAATGATTAAAACGGGCGTAAATAAAATGATGGATAAAACGGACCAAACTGAAGCGGTTTTCATGACCGAATGAAGTTGTCCCATTTGACGTTTCGCATACAGTTCCGCAATCACTTTTGCCACCGCGATCGGAATGCCAAGCTGCAAAACGGAAACGAAAAAGATATACGCGGGATAGGCCGTCATATAAACTCCGACAGCTTCTTCCCCTGCCACTCTCATAAATTGCATTCTATATATGAATCCGAAAAGTTTTGATAAGAAAATGACAACGGTGAGAAAAATTGTCCCTCTAACAAAAGATGCCATTCCTACAGTCCCTTCTCAAGTAATGTTTTTTTCGTTACAATATTTGTATGCTTTCAAATATTCAGTTAAAACAGAACGGTGGAGTGATGAAATAACGATGGTCGAACATGAGCGCTTATTTAAGCAGGTCTTGCCGGTGTTGAACAGTAAATTGGAAGAAATAAAGTTAAATGGTTATGAAGGTATTGCAATCGAAGATCTTTGGAATTTTTGCCTCCAAAAGAAATGGCGGAAGAAAAACTTGGCTGAAATCCGGATTCATGAGGTGGTTTCGACGATTTTTTCTTTAAGGGCTTCAGAAATTGTCAGTCATTTGCAAATACAGCAGTTTCAATCGACGAACTGGTTTTCCGAATTGAATCAGGATGAATTGAAAGAACTGTTAAATCCTGCAAAACATAACAATTCTGACACAGAAAACAACTAGAATCAGTTTGACAGCTTGACTTTCGTGTTCCATAATTAGTTTGTTACATAGGAAATGGAAAGGTATATTTTTACAATTATTTCGAACGATGATTTTTCATTTCAAGTCTATTCCGCAGGGTCCGGGAATATCACGAAAAATTTTTCAGCGTCCCTTGTTCGAAAGATTATTGTAAAGATATGCTTTCATGTGTTTATGTATGTACAAGCATTTGTACATATTGCATCGAGGAGGATTTTAGATGAATTCAAAAAGCCGTATCATAGCCTTTATTGTGGCTGTAGCCGTCCTTTTTGGAGCGATGGGTTATACAGTAAAAGGCGTTTTGGAAGATGTAAAACTAGGGCTTGACTTGCAAGGCGGATTCGAAGTTTTATATGAAGTACAACCTTTGAAAGATGGGCAAAAAATTACCCATGATATCGTTGCGGATACGACGACCGCCTTATCAAAGCGGATTGACGCTTTCGGTGTAAGTGAGCCAAGCATACAGGTTGAAGGGGAAAACCGCATCCGCGTTCAGCTTGCAGGAATTGACGATCAATCGTCTGCACGGGAAATGTTATCAAGTACGGCGAATTTAACATTCCGTGACGTCAACGATAATTTATTATTGGACGGTTCGGATTTGAAAGAGGGCGGTGCGGCGGCTTCGTTCGACAATCAAAACCGGCCGATTGTAACATTAACTTTGAAAGACGCGCAAAAATTTGCTGAAATCACTTCGAAAATTTCCAAAATGCCGCAAGGGGAAAATCTGCTCGTAATTTGGATGGACTTTGAAGAAGGAAAAGATTCTTTCAAAAAAGAAGCGGCAAAACCTGATCCAAAATACATTTCGGCAGCATCGGTAAATCAAACATTAAATACAACGGACGTCATGATTTCCGGTAATTTTACCGTTGAGGAAACAAAAAACTTGGCAAGTATCTTAAATGCAGGGGCGCTACCGGTAAAATTGACGGAAATTTATGCGACATCCGTGGGCGCTCAGTTTGGTGAACAAGCATTACAAAGCACAGTATTTGCCAGCATCGTCGGCGTAGCATTAATCTTCATCTTCATGTTGCTTTACTACCGTTTGCCTGGATTCATTTCCATCATCACGTTAACGGTATTCTCATACTTGGTGCTCCTCATCCAAAATTGGATTGGTGCCGTGTTGACGTTGCCGGGGATTGCCGCGCTCGTGCTCGGTATCGGGATGGCCGTGGATGCGAACATTTTGACGGCCGAGCGGATTCGGGAGGAACTCCGGGTCGGAAAATCCGCAGAAGAAGCATTTAAAATCGGATCCAAAGTATCCTTGAGCGCGATTATTGATGCGCAGCTCACAACTTTGCTTGCTGCGGTTGTATTATTCTTCTTTGGCACAAGCTCTGTAAAAGGATTTGCGACAACATTAATGATTTCTATCATTTTAAGTTTCTTAACTTCTGTCTGGTTGTCCCGTGTGCTGCTAGGATTGCTTGTGAAAAGCGGCAAATTCGAAAATCCATTCTTCTATGGCGTTCGCAAATCAAAAATTCACAATCCTTCAGAAGGCGTGGAAACATTAGATTTGTCCACGAATTTTGACCGTTTCGACTTTGTTCATAACCGCAAAAAATTCTATGCCATTTCGTTGGTCATCATCATTCTTGGGGCTATCATGATTGGCATTTTCCGGTTGAACTTGGGCATCGATTTCTCCAGCGGTACGCGTGTGGAAATTTTGACAAATGAACCGACAACTCAGGAAAAAATGGCCGATTATTTGGATAAAATCGGATTTGCTCCGGATGAATTGGTCATCAGCGGAGAAAACAGCGATACCGCTGTTGCAACGTATAAAAAAGACTTCACACAACAAGAAACATTGGATTTGAAAAAGGCGATCATGGATGACTATGGCCATGAACCAAATGTCAGCACCGTTTCCCCAACGGTTGGCCGGGAATTGGTGAAAAATGCGATTAAAGCATTAGCCATCGCTGCCATAGGAATTATCATTTATGTGGCTGTACGCTTCGAATGGAGAATGGGGGTTGGTGCGATTGCTTCATTGCTCCATGACGTATTCTTCATGGTTGCGATTTTTAGTGTGTTCCGTATAGAAGTTGACATTACGTTTATCGCCGCGATCTTGACGATTGTCGGTTATTCCATCAACGATACGATTGTTACCTTCGACCGTATCCGTGAAAATGTCGACCATAAAGGTGAAATCAAAACAAAAGAAGCGCTTGCGGACATTGTTAATAAATCTCTCCGCCAAACAATGGGACGTTCCGTGAACACGGTGTTGACGGTCATTGTCGTTGTCGTTGCACTCTTGATCTTCGGGGCGCCGGCTATCCGAAACTTCTCGATTGCCTTGCTGATCGGTTTGGTAACGGGTATGTATTCATCCATTTGTATCGCGGCACAGATTTGGTATACGCTTAAATCAAGAGAAATGGACAAGAAAGGTACAACGTTGAAGAAAAAAGAGAAAAAACAATGGGGTTCAGACGAGCCGGTTGTTTAATGACCGTTTGAATAAGATGCTCCCGTACTTTGGGAGCATCTTTTTTTGTCTGCCGGCTTCTATAAAATTCATATCCAATTCTATTGAAATTTCGGTATAATGAACTTCGTGAGGAAGTGAGGAAAATGATAGAGTCTACGAAAACGTGGAAGATTCAGAGACCCGATGAAATGTTTGTTCAACAACTTCAAAAGGAATTGGACATTTCCAGTTTAGCTGCAAAAATATTGGCTTCAAGAGTCCAAACGATTGATGAAGCGAAGGATATTTTCTATACAGATGACGATCATTTACATAACCCTTATTTGTTATCGGGAATGAAAGAAGCGGTGGAACGCATTGAGCTCGCCCTGGAACGGGGAGAAAAAATATTGATCTACGGAGATTATGATGCAGACGGTATTACAAGTACAACGGTCATGCTCAATGTGCTGCTTGATTTGGGAGCGGATGTTGACTACGAAATCCCAAACCGCTTTGTCCATGGCTACGGCCCGCATGAAGAATTGTTCAGAAAGGCCCATGAAAATGGAATTCAATTGATTATTACCGTCGATAATGGGATTAGCGGGATTGAACCGATTCGGCTGGCGAAAGAACTTGGCATGGATGTCATTGTAACGGACCATCATGAACCGGGGGATGAGCTTCCACCTGCAGACGTTATCGTTCATCCGAGAATTCCGGAAGGGCATTATCCTTTTGGCGAATTGGCGGGGGTAGGAGTGGCATTTAAACTGGCCCACGCTTTATATGGAGAAGTGCCTGAACATTTATTCGAGTATGTGGCAATCGGTACCATTGCGGATTTGGTGCCATTGAGAGGGGAAAATCGGTACCTTGCAAAAAAGGGGATTGAATATATCCGGCATTCAAACCGGCCATGGGTTCAGGCATTATGTGAGGTCTCAGGTGTGAAACAGCATGAAATCGATGAAGAGGTCATCGGATTTTATTTTGGCCCCCGTTTAAATGCGATTGGCCGTTTGGATGATGCAAAACCCGGCGTGGAATTTTTAATGAGCGAGGATATGCAAAGCGCTGCGGCTGGTGCAAAATTATTAAATCAAAAAAATAATGAACGGAAAGACTTTGTCAATGAGATAACCAAAGAAGCCATTGAGATCATTGAAAACAATCCTGAAATAGGAAACTCCTTGGTGCTGGTCGTTGCAAAGGAAGGGTGGCATGCGGGCGTCATTGGGATTGTTGCTTCCCGTTTGGTGGAGAAATATTACAAACCAACGATTGTCTTATCCATCGATCCGGAGACCGGCCTTGCGAAAGGCTCCGCAAGAAGCATCGACGGATTCCATCTTTACAATGAACTTGCGAAAAACCGGGATATTCTCCCTCATTTTGGGGGCCACCCGATGGCTGCCGGGATGACATTATCCGTTGACAATATCGATGAATTGCGGAATCGTCTCCATCAGCAAGCATCGGAATGTTTGACCGAAGAATTGTTGACGCCAAAGTTGTCGATAGATGTGCTGGTCGATTTAAGTGAGGCTACGGTGGAAGCCATTGAAGAAGTGCAGGCATTGAAACCCTTTGGCGTTGGGTTTGAAAAGCCGATATTTGCGATTCAGCAAGTCTCTGTCCGATCGATGCGAAAAATCGGGGCGAACGAAGATCATATTAAAATGGAACTGGAAAATGCCCATGGAATCATTGATGCGGTCGGATTCAACAAAGGGCATTTGTATAATGAAATCACTTATGGCGTTAAATTGTCCGTTGCCGGAGATTTGCAAATCAACGAATGGCAAGGCCGGAAAAAGGCGCAATTTTTCATTTCGGATGTCCAAACTTCCGAGTGGCAATTATTCGATTATCGGGGAAAAGCAAATGTGAATCAATTGTTGAAAACGATCCCCATGGAATCTGCCTTTGTGGCTTTTCGGGAGGAAACGGTCCAGTACTTCCGCGGAATGCTGCCATCCGTACAGTTCATCGGGGATGGGATCTCTGATTCCGTTTCGCCGTATCTGGTGTTACTGGACTTGCCAAAACAGCTTCATGAAATGGAAATGTTGATTGAAAACGTCAAACCAAAGCGGATTTATGCAGTTTTTTATACACCAAATTCTCTGTTCTTTAACGGGATGCCGACACGCAAACATTTTGCGCATTATTACACGTTGCTAAAGAGCCGTCCATTTGTTGACTTGAACGAGCATATCCCCCATTTATCTAGACATCTGGGATTGAATGGGGAAAACATTAAATTTATGACAAAGGTGTTTTTTGAACTCGGTTTTGTTACAATAGAAAATGGTTTGATTACAGTGAATCAATTTGCCGAAAAACGCTCCCTTGCAGAAGCGGCCACATATCAATTGCGCAAACAGCAAATCGAATTGGAACAACAGTTTTTGTATTCCACTTATTCTGAGTTGAAGCAATGGTTTAATGAACGAATCAAGGATTTTTCATATTCCTAAGGAGGAAATTTGAATGGATTTAAAAGAATATATTGCGATTGTGGAAGACTTTCCAAAAGAAGGGATCAGCTTTAAAGATATTACACCATTGATGGATAATGGGGCGGCATTCAAATATGCGGTTGACAAAATTGTTGAATTTGCAAAAGAGGTCGAAGCGGAAATCATCGTTGGACCGGAAGCGCGGGGATTCATTATCGGCTGCCCAGTGGCATACGCTTTGAACATCGGTTTTGCGCCGGTTCGTAAACCAGGAAAATTGCCAAGGGAAGTCGTGAGTGTGGAATATGATTTGGAATATGGGACGAATGTTCTTGCCATGCACAAAGATGCCGTTTCACCCGGCCAAAAAGTGTTAATCATTGATGATTTGCTTGCAACTGGCGGCACGGTGGATGCAACGATCCAAATCGTTGAAAAACTTGGAGGCAAAGTGGTTGGTTGTGCATTTCTCATTGAGCTGACAGAATTAAATGGCCGCGAAAGAATTGGAAATTATCCTATCAAAACATTGATCCAATATTGATTTCCATTGAAGAATTCGCACGAAATAAAAGCGGTGCGAATTCTTTTACTATATAATTTAAAGAAATCCATTACAGCAGAAAAATTTTGACAAATTCCGACAGTATTCTAAAATGTTGATTGAAAGCAATATTCGAAGACTTGACTTTACATTTTATATATTTTTTTTATAAAATTAATCTTATACTATTAAACAGAAAATTTTTTGAAGGTGGACAAATCATGGCGAAGGAGCAAATTTTGACGCCCGAAGATGTATTCGCAAAAGTAAAAACTTATATGAATGATGAGCACGTCGAATTTGTGAAAAAAGCTTATGAGGTGGCAAAAGAAGCGCATAAGGAACAAACTCGTAAATCGGGAGAACCATATATCATTCATCCAATTCAAGTGGCGGGAATTTTGGCGGATCTCCAAATGGATCCGGAAACGGTGGCTGCAGGCTTCCTTCATGATGTGGTGGAAGATACTTCGGTTACCCGGGAAGATTTGGTGGCCGAGTTTGGGGAAGAAGTGGCCATGCTCGTCGATGGTGTCACAAAATTAGGAAAAATTAAATATTTATCAAAAGAAGAGCAGCAAGCAGAAAATCATCGAAAAATGTTTGTTGCAATGGCACAGGATATTCGTGTCATTTTGATTAAATTAGCTGACCGCCTTCACAATATGCGTACGTTAAAGCATTTATCCGCAGAAAAGCAGCGTCGGATTTCCCAAGAAACGTTGGAAATTTTCGCTCCTCTTGCCCATCGCCTCGGAATTTCGAAGGTGAAATGGGAGTTGGAAGATACGGCTCTCCGCTATTTAAATCCTCAGCAATATTATCGAATCGTCAGCTTAATGAAAAGAAAACGTACGGAACGGGAAGCGTATTTGGAAAATGTCATGGCAGAAATCCGCTCCCAATTAAAAGAAGTCAATATTGAAGCAGAAATCTACGGCCGTCCGAAACATATTTATAGTATTTATCGGAAAATGGTTCTGCAAAATAAAGAGTTCAATGAAATTTATGATTTATTGGCTGTCCGTATCATTGTTGATAGCATCAAAGATTGCTATGCGGTTTTAGGGATTGTTCATACCCTTTGGAAGCCGATGCCTGGCCGTTTCAAAGATTATATCGCCATGCCGAAACAGAACTTGTATCAATCCCTTCATACGACGGTCATTGGTCCATATGGGGATCCGTTGGAAGTGCAAATCCGCACGAAAGAAATGCACAAAATCGCGGAATACGGGATTGCTGCGCACTGGGCATATAAAGAAGGGAAAACGGTCAATCCAAATAAGGAAAGCATCGACCAAAAACTCACTTGGTTCCGTGAAATTTTGGAGTTCCAAAACGAATCTTCCAATGCGGAAGAGTTTATGGAAGCGCTCAAATTGGATTTATTTTCCGATATGGTTTATGTGTTTACGCCAAAAGGGGATGTCATTGAATTGCCTGCAGGCAGCGTTCCAATCGATTTTGCGTATCGTGTGCATACGGAGGTTGGAAACCGTACCATCGGCGCCAAAGTGAATGGTAAAATGGTGCCTCTTGATACGCCGCTGAAAACGGGCGATATTGTTGAAATATTGACATCCAAACAATCCTTTGGCCCAAGCAGGGACTGGTTGAAAATTGCGCAAAGTTCCCAGGCGCGAAACAAAATCAAACAATTCTTCAAAAAGCACTTGCGCGAAGAAAATGTGCTAAAAGGAAAAGAATTGATTGAAAAAGAAATAAAAGCCCAAGAATTTGATGTAAAAGAAGTTCTATCCGAAGAGAATTTGCAACGGGTTTTAAATAAATTGAATTTTGCCAATGAAGAAGATTTATATGCTGCGGTCGGCGTCGGGGGAATCACTCCTCAGCAGGTGGTGAACCGCCTTGCCGAGAAAAAACGAAGAGAGCGTGAAAAGGAAGAAGCTCTTGAAAAACTTCAAAAAGAGATGCAAAGCCAGAAACAGAAGAAAAGCAGCGGGGAAATGGGCGTTGTTGTCAAAGGGATCGACAATTTATTGGTCCGATTATCCCGATGCTGTACGCCGGTCCCTGGAGACGAAATCGTCGGATTCATTACAAAAGGCAGGGGGGTCTCCGTTCACCGCAAAGATTGTCCGAACGTGCAATCCGGCTGTGAAGACCGTTTGATTGAAGTGGAATGGGAACATAGCGACACATCCATGAAAAAAGAATATCCTGTCGATATTGAAATTTCCGCATTTGACCGGCCTGGAATTTTAAATGACGTCATGCATGCCGTGACAGAAACGAAAGTGAATATTTTGGCGGTTTCCGGTCGCGCGGCCCATGATAAGATTGCAACGCTTCATTTGACTTTGGCAATTTCGAACATTTCCGTATTGCATAAAGTGGTTGAAAAAATAAAACAAATGCCGGATATTTATTCTGTGCAACGGGTGATAAATTAGTCGTTTTGAGGTGTGTTTGTCGATGAGAGTTGTTTTGCAACGCAGCAAAGAAGCAAAAGTGACAGTGGATGGAAAAGTGACAGGGCAAATCGAAAAAGGATATGTATTGCTTGTCGGCATTACCCATTCGGATACAATGGACGATGCGAACTATTTAGCGAAGAAAGTGGCGGAAATCCGTCTTTGGGAAGATGAACAAGGGAAAATGAACCATTCCATTAAAGAGCATGGAGGGGAAATTTTATCCGTCTCCCAATTCACTTTGTATGCTGAAACGAAAAAGGGGAGAAGGCCGAGCTTTGTGGAAGCTGCCCGGCCGGAGCAGGCGGAACCCCTATGGAACGCTTTTAATGAAGCATTGCGGGAACAAGGGTTAAAAGTGGCAACGGGCATTTTCGGTGCCATGATGGAAGTGTCCCTTGTCAATGATGGCCCGGTGACAATCATTCTGGAATCAAAGTAATATAAAAAGGCTGCTTGGAAAGTTCTTTTCCGGGCAGCTTTATCTTTTTCACCATAAAAAGTGAGAAGGAGAATGCCAAAAATAAAAAAGTGCGAATCTACTTCGTACTTTTTTATTTTAACTGATCATCAAAATATTTTAATATTCCTTCATAAATGCCCATGGTTGCCTGTTCACGGAAGCGGTCTGTATTGATCACTTTCTCTTCGCCAGGATTGCTTAAATAGCCCAACTCCAGCAAAACGGCATTTTGTTTATTTTCCCTCAAGACTAAATAATTCCCTTTCTGCACGCCACGGTCACGCAATGACAACTGCTTTGCCACCCCTTCGTGCACATATTGGGCAAGGGATTCCTGATAAGAGTGGTAATAATAGGTTGTAAATCCCGAGATGGTGCGGTCTTCACTGGCATCATAATGGATGCTGATGAAGGCGTCCGCCGCCTGCTGATGGGCCATTGCCACCCTCTTTTGGAGCCCGACGTACACATCGGATTCCCGGGTTAAATACACGTTTGCCCCCGCTTGCTGCAATTTGGATCTTAACAGTTCAGCGGTTTTTAAAGTGATTTCTTTTTCAATGGTGTTTCGGAGTCCGGCGGTTCCCTGGTCGTTCCCGCCATGTCCAGGGTCAAGCACGATGGTAACACCATTCAATGTCCCTTTTTTCCGTTTCTCTTTCTTTTCCTCCAATTGTGGTTGTCCATTGGTGGAAACGACCCAACCAGCCACATACCCGATTTCATCATTCGGAAGCTGAATTTTGTACCAATCGCCATCTACGGTTATGACATCATATTGCTCACCGGCTTGGGCATTCATTAACACATTGGATGAAGTGCTGGGTTCTTCCCGGATATTTGTACCATTGTAAATGATTGTAATCCGATTCGATTGATTGTCTTCATCCTTTGCTGCCGAGTCAAAAGATCCGTAAAAGCTGTAAATCCATCCTTTTTTGCCGTGAAAATCGATTTGAAGCCAATGGTGATCCCGATCCAGGACTGTATATTCCTCGCCTTTATTCGCAATACCCAGTTTTTTCGATTTTAAATTCGGTTTTTTTCGCACGATGACCGCATCGACGGTGATTGTGAAATGATCCGCTTCCTCTGCTTCGATTCTTTCGGGTTCTTCAGTCGCGTTATTGCTTTCTTCATACTTTTCTTCTTTTATCGTAATAAAATCCGAAGAAACCCAACCGGTGGATTGCTGATACTGGATTTGAACCCATTGATCCCTCTCGTCTTGCACGGCCACCTGCTCTCCTGTAAATAGTTGTCCGATCACTGGAGAATCAAGGGATGGTTCCAGCCGAATATTTAAGTGATCGACTTGGATAACCGCATATTTTTTTGCATCCCGGTTTTGCTCTTTTTGTGTCAACCAGGAAGCCACCCAGCCTTTCTTCCCGCCGGTTTCGACGTAAAGCCAATCCCCCTCGGAATCCAACACCTTCAACTTTTCATTTTGTTCAAGGGTATCGAGGATTGGGTAGGATAAACCGGGACCTTCCCGCAAATGCAATTTTTCAGCATGGACAATGCGGTTTTCTTTATTGTCCGCTGAAACAAAGGATGGAAGATATGTAGTTAAGCTTGTAACGATCAGCATGATGCAGAGAAAAAATAATGTTCGCTTCATAAACATCCAACTTTCAATGACAATAAATGTTGAATTCTCTTTTTTTATTGTAAAATGTATGTGTGGCATAAATCTATACTTTTTTGAAAATGGTTGACAACTTTTCATTCCACAATTATGATAAAAAGTAATGTGAAAATGTTGTCGAAAGCCCATGACCAAGAGAGTAGCAATTGCCTGAAGTCCAGAGAGGGAAAGACATAGGCTGAAATCTTTCCTACTGACGGTTTTTGTGAAGAACACTTGAGAGGCTTTTTCCTGAAAATGAGTAGGGAAAAACGGAAACGGCCGTTATCCGTATTGAGTGGACGTGTATGCTGCACGTCAACTAGGGTGGAACCGCGGAAGTGATATGCTTTCGTCCCTTGTAATGAGGGATGAGAGCATTTTTTTGTTCCAAATTTTGTTTGCAGGAAGGAGATACAAAATGGCTTTTAAAGTACCTAGAGGAACACAGGATATTTTGCCGGAACAAACGCCAAAGTGGCAAAAAATCGAGTCCGTTTTACGGGAATTGGCACGTGTTTATCGATATAAAGAAATACGGACACCAATCTTTGAACATACGGAACTTTTTCAACGGAGTGTAGGGGATACGACGGATATCGTTCAAAAGGAAATGTATACCTTTGAAGACCGGGGCGGCCGTTCATTGACATTGCGGCCGGAAGGAACAGCTTCCACGGTTCGCGCCTATGTGGAACATAAAATGTATGGTGCTCCGGAACAGCCGGTGAAACTGTCATACATGGGGCCGATGTTCCGCTATGAGCGTCAGCAGGCAGGACGATACCGCCAGTTTGTACAATTTGGCGTTGAAGCCATCGGAAGCGCAGATCCTGCCATCGATGCGGAAATCATCTCATTTGCAATGGATATTTATCAAACATTGGGATTAAAAGATTTAAAATTGGTCATCAATTCTTTAGGGGACAAAGAAACGAGAGATGCCCACAGAACAGCGCTCATCAACCATTTCAAACCAAGCATCCATGAATTTTGCGATGACTGTAAAAACCGATTGGAAAAAAATCCATTGCGCATTTTGGACTGCAAAGTGGACCGGGAGCATCCACTGATGGAAACAGCTCCGAAATTGACGGATTATTTGACACCGCCATCAAAAGAGTATTTTGATCAAGTGAAAAAGTATTTGGATGTATTGGGCATCGAATATGAGGTTGATCCAAATCTGGTGCGCGGATTGGATTATTACAACCATACCGCCTTTGAAATTATGAGCACTGCAGAAGGATTTGGCGCCATTACAACCTTATGCGGAGGCGGAAGATATAATGGCCTTGTGGAAGAAATCGGAGGGCCAAGTGTTCCGGGAATCGGATTTGCCTTATCCATTGAACGGTTGCTCCTCGCTTTGGAAGCAGAGGGTGTGGAATTGGAAGTCAATGATGGGCTTGATGCCTACATCGTTGCCCTTGGAGATGAAGCGAAACTGAAAGCGGTGGAACTTATCAGCTCCTTCCGGTTAAAAGGGATTTCGGCGGATATGGACTACATGATGCGCAAAATGAAAGCGCAAATGAAATCCGCGGACCGTCTGCAAGCGAAATTTGTTGTCATCATTGGCGAGGAAGAGCTTGAAGAAGGCATAGTGGTAGTGAAACATATGGAAACCGGCAATCAAGAAAAAGTCCAAATCAATGAAATTGTTAATTTCTTAAAACAACAATTAAGTTAAGAAGCAAAGAATTGGAGGATTTAAAATGGCACAAAGAACACATTATTGTGGAGAATTGAGAGAAGAACATCATGGACAGCAGGTGGTTTTAAAAGGTTGGGTACAACGCCGCAGAGATTTGGGAAGCCTGATTTTCGTTGATGTTCGCGACCGTACGGGCATCGTGCAAGTGGTATTTGGCGATGAAGCCCCTGAAGCCCGTGAAATTGCGGATAAAATCAGAAATGAATATGTAGTGGAAATAGAAGGACAAGTTGTGCTTCGCGACCCAAGCCAAGTCAACCCAAACATTAAAACAGGAAATATCGAAGTCGTTGCATCAAACATCCATATCATCAACACGTCAAAAACTCCTCCATTTGCCATTGAGGATTACGTGGATATCAACGAAGATGTCCGTTTAAAATACCGTTATTTGGATTTAAGAAGACCTGTGATGTACAACACATTCAAATTGCGTTCGGATGTAACCCGTACAATCCGCAACTTCTTGCAAAATGACGGATTCTTGGAAGTGGAAACACCGATTTTGACAAAATCCACTCCTGAAGGCGCACGTGACTATTTAGTTCCATCCCGTGTGCATGAAGGGGAATTTTACGCCCTTCCACAATCACCGCAATTATTCAAACAATTATTGATGGTGGCAGGATTTGAAAAATATTTCCAAATCGCCCGCTGTTTCCGTGATGAAGACTTGCGTGCAGACCGTCAACCGGAATTTACCCAAGTGGATATCGAAACTTCTTTCATGTCCATGGATGAGATTATCGATATGACGGAACGCATGCTGGCTGCGGTGATGAAAGAAGTAAAAGGCATTGAAGTGCAAACGCCATTCCCGCGCATGACTTACCAAGAAGCGATGGATCGTTTCGGTTCCGACAAACCGGATGTTCGCTTTGGCTTGGAATTAATCAACCTCACTGACATTGTAAAAGATTGCAACTTTAAAGTATTTACAAGTGCGGTTGAAAAAGGCGGCGTTGTCAAAGCCATTAACGTCAAAGGTGCAAATGACAAGTTTACCCGCAAAGATATCGATGCGTTGACTGAATTTGTTGCGATTTACGGTGCCAAAGGATTGGCTTGGATCAAAGTGACGGAAGAAGGATTTACTGGCCCTATCGCTAAATTCTTTGAAGGCCAAATTGTAGAAGATATTAAGAAAGCAACAGATGCAGAACCTGGAGACTTATTATTGTTCGGAGCAGATGATGCTTCCATCGTTGCCGCTTCTCTTGGCGCATTGCGCAACAAACTAGGAAAAGAGTTAGGCTTAATCGATGAATCCCAATTTGCCTTCCTTTGGGTGACAGATTGGCCATTGCTTGAATGGGATGAAGAGGAAAAACGTTATACAGCGGCCCACCATCCATTCACTCGTCCATTTGATGAAGATATCGAATTGATGGATACGGATCCTGGAAAAGTACGCGCCCAAGCTTACGATATCGTGTTGAACGGGTACGAATTGGGCGGAGGTTCATTGCGGATTTTCGAAAGAGACTTGCAAGAAAAAATGTTCCAACTATTAGGATTTACGAAAGAACAAGCCCAAGAACAATTCGGATTCTTGCTTGAAGCCTTTGAATACGGCGTGCCTCCTCATGGCGGAATCGCAATGGGCCTTGACCGTTTAGTGATGATTCTGGCAGGCCGCAACAACTTGAGAGATACGATTGCCTTCCCGAAAACAGCCACAGCCAGCTGCTTGTTGACGGAAGCGCCAAGCCCGGTATCGCCAAAACAATTGAAAGAATTGCACATCAAAGTCGATCTTCCAGAATAAATGAAGATAAAGAGGCTGGGACATAACTAATAAAATGAACGAGCTGCAAAAAGGTTTTTTTGT
>ERZ777010.205-NODE-205-length-72998-cov-9.571940_pt1 | contig 72998 bp, 68 predicted proteins | sample MGYA00374963_ERZ777010 | MGnify/ENA primary metagenome ERZ777010 (study PRJEB29309, sample SAMN06268256) | bioreactor metagenome | isolation source: Joint BioEnergy Institute, California, USA | place: USA:Joint BioEnergy Institute, California, USA | collected...
TCATTTCCGCTTCGATCGCGTACGACAGCTGCGCCTTGAGCAGTTCTTCCTCGCTTGGTTTCCGCACACGGCTGCCAGTTCCCTCCAACCGTTCGTATATGTGCAGCGTGTTGGATCCATAGGTGTCGACCCACTCCCGGGCGATCGTCTCCTCCACCCCGAGGGCAACGCCTTTTTTCAGCAACTCCTGCTTGCAGTCGGCGTAATCGGCATGGCCCAGCCGCTCCCCGCCGCTGATGACGATTTCATCGGTGCGGCACGCGGGGAAGCTGCCTCCCTGCATTTGCACCAGCTGTTCCGCCACCAGATCCACCACTTTTTCCGCCATTTTGCGAAATCCCGTCAGTTTTCCGCCGGCGATGGTGATCAGCCCGGATTCGGAGAGGAAAATCTCATCCTTGCGGGACAGTTCGGACGGTCCCTTGCCTTCCTCGTAAATCAGCGGGCGCAGGCCCGCCCAATGGGAAACCACATCCTTGGCTTCCAGTTTCACCTGCGGGAACATGGCGTTGACGGCGCGCAGCAGATAGTCGCGGTCTTCCCTGGTCGTGCGGGGCTGGTTGATATCCAGCTTGTACGCGGTGTCTGTCGTGCCGATATAGGTGATGTTTCCCCGGGGAATGACGAATACCATGCGTCCGTCCGGCGTATCGAAGTAAACGGATTGGCGCACCGGCAGCTTCTCCTTTTCCACCACCAGGTGCACGCCCTTGGTCAGGAACAGCCGCTTGCCCTGCAGGGAACCGTCCAGCTGGCGCACATTGTCCACCCAGGGACCAGCCGCATTGACAACTTTTTTGGCGCGGATCTCCCAGGTCTGACCGGAGCGGCGGTCCTTCGCCTTCACTCCTGCCACTTTTCCGTCCCGGTAGAGAAATTCCGTGACCTGCACGTAATTGGCGATGGCGGCCCCCTGACTCCAGGCGGTCTTCATGATGTCCAGCGTCAACCGCGCGTCATCCGTGCGGTACTCGTAGTAATAGCCGGCTCCCTTCAGCCCATCCTGTTTCAACAGCGGTTCGTGCCGAATCGTTTCCTCCCGGTTCAGCATTTTGCGCCGTTCCTTGCGCTCCACGCCGGCCAGCCAGTCGTAAATGTACAAACCGACGGACGAGGTCCAGTAACCGTACGTTCCGCCCTTGTAAATCGGCAGGAGCATCGGCGCGGGGATGACGAGGTGCGGCGCGTTCCGGTGCAAAATCGCCCGCTCCCGGCCCACCTCCCGCACCAGCTTGACATCCCCCTGTTTTAAATAGCGCAGGCCGCCGTGAATCAGTTTCGTCGAACGGCTGCTGGTTCCCGAACCGAAATCATTCTGTTCCAACAGCCCCACACGCATCCCGCGTTGGCTCGCATCCAGCGCGATTCCTGCTCCGGTGATTCCCCCGCCGATCACGAGCAAGTCCAGCTCCTGCTCCGCCATGCCGGCAAGAATAGCGGACCGATTGAAAGCTGAAAAATTTTTGTTCATTCCTGATCAACCTCTCTTCCTGAATACGCTGCGTTTGCCCAAAAGAAAAACCCCCATGGAAAAGAGCAACTTGACCATACGTACAAGTTGCAGCTTTGCCAAAGGGGGTTCTCCTCATCTCTTCCCTATTAAAAGAGGCTATGAAATTTCAATCAAAACCACAGATCGCTCGATCCCACGGATACGGCCAGAGCTCCGGCCTCAAGGGCATCGTCAATCTCCTTTTTGGTGCTGATCAGTCCGCCGGCGATAATCGGCAGCGGGGTGAGATCCGTAATTTCCCGGATCACCCGGGGCATCAATCCCGGCATCACCTCGACTGCGTCGGGCAGGGACTGTTCAATCACCCGAATGCCCTTGATGACTGCATTGTGATCAATGAGAAAGATCCGCTGAATGGCCATCAAATTCATCTCTTTCGCAACGCGGATCAGACTGCTGCGCGTGGAAATGATTCCGGTCGGGGCGATGTTTTGCGCCACGTACGCGACTCCGCTTTTGTCCGCCGCGATGCCTTCGATAAACTCCATGTGCAGAAACACGTGCTTGCCGGCAGCTTTCACGCGGTCTACCAGCTCTTTGATGTTGAAAATCGATCCCGTCAGCAAAAAGATGATGTTCGGCTCGCCCTCGATCGCTTTCGGCAAATCCTGCTCATGCTGAACCGCGGCAATCGTCTGACATTCAACGAGATCCACGATTGGATACATATGGCAAACCTCCGTTCCGTAGTGACCTCCATTATAGCACGGAGTTCAGAGGTTCACGATATCCTTGATGCTCTCCAGGATGTAGCGCGGGCGGTACTCGCTGGTTTCGGCCATCTCGCGGGTGCTGATCCCCGTCAGCACCAACACCGAATTCATGCCATTCTCATTGCCCATTTTGATATCCGTTTCCAGGCGGTCGCCCACCATGTAGCAGTCGGCGTAATCCAGGCCGAGATGCTGCACGGCGGCCTCCGCTGCGATTCGGGACGGTTTGCCGACAACCAGGTCGATCGGCTTTCCGGTTGCTCCTTCCAGCGCCCCGATCAAGGCGCCGGTATCGGGAATCTGCCCGTCTTCCATCGGGCAGGTGCGGTCCGGATTGGAGGCGATCACGGTAGCTCCCCGCACGACGGCCTGGTACAGGTTGTTCAACTTGTCGTAAGTAAAGCGGCGGTCCCAGGAGAGCACCGCATAGCGGACTTCCTGCGGGTTGTCACTGATGGCGATGCCGTGGTCACGAAGTTCATCCCGAATCGGTTCCTCGCCAATCACCAGCACCTTGTCTCCCGGTTGACACACCTTCTGCAGATACCGGGCCAGGATCAGCGAGGAGTTGAGCACGTCCTGCACGCTTGTGGGAATTCCCATTTTGGTCAGTTTATGGGCGTAGGACTGACGGGTGGCGATGGGTTTGTTCGAGAGGAACACCACTTTGTCTCCCCGTTCCCGCAACGTGCGAATCGCCTCACTGGCCCCGTCAATCAATTTGTCGCCAAGATAGACAGTGCCATCCAGGTCAAAGATAAATCCTTTCATGCTTTACACTCCTGTTCTCTTCGGCGTCTTCCAGCCATGATTAGTAAAGTTGGTCTTTCGTCAGTTTTTTGGCCAAAGCCTGGAGAACAATCACGATCACGATGATCAGAATCGCCATCGCGCACGCTGTATAATATTCGCCGCGCAACAGGTTTTGGAACACGGCCAGGCTCATCGGCGCCCAATCGGAGGGTGCGAGCAGGATGGAAATGCTCGTCTCCTTGATGACGGTCACAAAGACGAGGATTGCCCCTGCGGCAATGCCAGGGAACAACAACGGGCCGATTACGGTAATCGCCGCCAGCAGCGATGAAGCGCCGAGGCTGACAGCCGCTTCCTCAATGTCCTTGCGGATCGCCATCATCGAGCTCATCGTGGAGCGGATCATGTAAGGCATCCGGCGAATCGTATAGGCGACGATCAGCAGCAGCGCGGTGCCTGTCAGGTGCAGCGGCGCCGTGTTAAACGTCTGGATCAGCGCAATCCCCAACGCGATGCCGGGCACGATCAGCGGGATGGAGGAGACGTAGTCCAGTCCCGCGGAACCGCGGCGGACGACGAAATACGAGACAAACGTCGCGATGATAACGCTCAGCACCAGTGTTCCGGCCGCCAGCACCATGCTGTTCCAGATGTTTTTGCCGGAAGAGCTGAAAATGGTCTTGTAGTGCTCCAGCGTGTAACCGTCCGGCAAGGCGTGATGTCCCCAAGTGGTTGCGATCGAGGAAAGGAAGATCGACCCCATGGCCAGCGTCGGAACGAGCATAACCAGGAACGTGTAAACGGTCAGCGCGGAGACCACGCCCTTGTGACTGTTCAGTTTCTGTTTGGTCGGCTTTCCGGAGATCGTGCCGTACTCCTTGCCCTTGATCACCAGGCGCTGCAGCCAGAAGAAAAAGGCAGCCACCAAGAGCATCACCACGGTCAGCACCGCCGACCCGGCCCAGTTGAAGAAGCCGGCAATTTCGCGGTAGGCTTCCACGACGATCAGGTTCAGATCCTTGGGCGCCAAAATAATCGGTGTGCCAAAATCGGAAAAGCTCACGGTAAAGATCAAGAGCATGCTGGAGACAATCCCCGGCATGGCGAGCGGCAGCGTCACCCGGCAAAACGTGTACCAGCTTTTCGCTCCGAGGTTTTGCGATGCTTCTTCCAGCGTGACGTCGCTGATTTTGAAGGCCGCCACCATCGGCCAGAGCGCGTACGGGAAGAAGAAGAACACCTGCACCAGGACGATGCCCAGCATCGACTGCACGTCAAACAGCACGCCCTCTCCGCCCAGGCTCTGGTAAAGGTGGGTTACCCACCCGGTTTTTCCGAACATCAGGACGAACGCATGGGAGGAGATAAAGGTCGGCATGACCAGCGGAATCGTGCAAAGCGCCGCGAAAAACGGCTTGAACGGCATGGTGGTGCGGGCGAAGGCGTAGGCGATCGGCAGCACGACCAGCGTCACCAGCACCGCCACTCCTGTCGCCAGCTTCAGGCTGTTTACCAATGCGTCGAAGTAGCTGCCGCCTTCCTTCACAACGGAAGCGTAGGCGTCCAGCGACATGTTGGACAACTTGTTCAGCGTGGAAGAGAAAACCTTGGAGCTGGTCAAGCTGCCGAAAATATTGACCGGCTCTCCCGTAAAGCTGACCAACAGGATGGAAAACAGCGGAACCAGCAGAAAGACGAGGAAAAAGAGATATATAAGCCATTTGAGCAGCGTCAACCCGTTGAACTGAAAGGATGGCCGCTTCTTCATAAGACCACCACGCGATTCGGATCGATTTGCAGTTTTACGGGAGTGCCAGATGGCAGGATTGGACTGCCCGCTTCAAACACGGTATCGACTTCAAAGCGCAATTCCCCAACTTTGACATCATAACGGATCGTCGGGCCCAAATAAGTGGAAAGTTCAATCGTTCCATCCAGGATGTTGGATTCGTTGGCTGGTGCTTCTCCCGCAAACAGGCGAATGCTCTCCGGCCGAATCATCACTTCCACGTCCTTCTGCTTGGCCGGAAAGGCAGAGCGAAGCTGTTGATTTCCTGCGAGCTGGATGACCGTTTCGCCGGACTCGTTGACCTCTTTTGCCGCGCCCTTCAAAATGTTGGAGGAACCGACAAAATCTGCGACAAAGGTGGAAACCGGATTGCTGTACAGGGCTGTCGGGGTATCCACCTGCACCAGACGTCCCTTCTGCATGACCGCCACCCGGTCGGCCATGCTCATTGCCTCCTCCTGGTCGTGCGTGACGAAGATCGTGGTAATCCCCACTTTTTGCTGAATCCGCCGAATCGTCACCCGCATCACGTTGCGAAGCTTTTTGTCCAGGTTGGACAAGGGCTCATCCATCAAAAGCACGGCCGGCTCCATGACCAGCGCGCGCGCCAGGGCCACACGCTGCTGCTGTCCCCCGGAAAGTTCGCTCGGGAGCCTGTCAGCCAGCTGCCCCAGCTCGACAAAGTCGAGGGCGTCCCGAACCTTTTGTTCCGTGACGCGGTCAACCTTGCCCAGTCTGCGGTTCAGCATGTGGGCGATCGTGGCCAGCTTGGTTCCCAGCCCGCCCTGGTAGAAGCGGCGGATGTTCAGGCCGTAGGCGACGTTTTCAAACACGGTAAGATGCGGAAAGAGCGCGTAACTTTGAAACACCATGCCGCAGTTGCGCTGATTGGCCGGCACGTCGTTCACAAGCCGGTCGCCGATGAAGATGTTGCCGGAGGTCGGCGTCTCAAACCCGGCAATGCAACGCATGGTCGTCGTCTTTCCGCAACCGGATGGACCCAGAAGGGCGAAAAACTCGCCCTCCCGGATCTCCAGATTGACATCTTCCAGCGCGGTGTTGCCGTTGAATACCTTGCTCAAGTGTTCAATTCTGACCGATCCCATTCCACTTCCTCCTTACTGGAATTTCTGACGCCACTCGTTGCGAATGCGGTCGTAGTTCTGCACGACCCAATCCACATCAAGCTCTATCGCATGCGGCAAAACATTTTCCAGCTTCAGCGGCGTTTTGGATTCGACCTCTTTGGAAATCGGGATGTGGTACCAGTTTGCCAGAATTTGTTGCCCTTCCTTGGACAGCAGGAAGTCGATTAACGCTTTTCCGCCTTCCGGATTGGGACCGTTTTCCACGAGAGAAACCGGGTTTACGATGACTGGCGTTTTGTCCGGAACGATAAAGTCGACTTTTTCTCCTTTTGCCTGCATTTCGTAGGCCATGAAGTCAAACGCGATGCCGAGCAGCGCTTCCCCTTTTGCAACCGCTTTCGTCGGAGCGGAACCTGAATCCGGCATTGCGCTCATCTGATCAACCAGTTTTTCAAAGTACTTCCAGCCTTCTTCCTCGCCCCGCTGCATCAGCTGGCTCAGCACCAAAAGGGTTGCCGTTCCCGAGGCGGCAGGGTTCGGCATTTGGATCTTGCCCTTCCACTTGGGATCAAGCAGATCATCCCATGTTTTCGGCAGTTCTTCCGGCTTCACCAGATCCGTATTGTAAACGAACCCCAGGACGAACACCTCGGCGCCGATCCACTTCCAGTCCTTGTCGCGAATCTTGATGCCATCCCGCACCTCCGGCCAATCCTTGATCGCTTCCGGAGTATAAGAAGTAATGATGCCTTTGTCCTTGGCGGTTTCGAACGGAAGGAAGCCGCCGCCGCCGTACCACAGGTCAGCCATCGGATTGTCCTTTTCGGCGAGCATCCGGTTCACGAGGACGTTCGTGCCGGCGTACTGGATATTTACGGAAGAACCGGGATTCAGCTTTTCAAACGCCTGTCCGATTTCCTTGGTCATGTCCGGCGTTTCCGGAGAATAGAAGGAAATTGCCCCCAACTCCTTCTTGGCGTCCCCCGCGCTGCCCGTGTCCGAAGCTGCCGGGCTGTCCGAAGAACCGCCGCATCCGGTCAAGGCGACAGAAGTCAACAACGCAGTGGCTACGACACCATGAAACCATTTCCTTTTTTTCATTTTTCCAACCCCTCTTTCTTTTTTGAAAACTCGTGTCAATCAGGTATGCCACCCCCTGTCAGACGAAAAAAGAAAACCCTTCCGCAAATAAACACACTTCACCCTAAGCGTGTTTACGGGTAAGGGTTTTCTCCATGTTCTCCGCCTAACCGTATCAGAAGTATGCAAATCGATTGACACTGCCTTTACCAAGGAATTATAGGGATGTTGTCCAAAATTGTCAATGTAACCACTTACATTTTTTCGCAAGGTGCGCATTTTCTGTCCTGTCGGCAACAGATGACTTGGGGGCACCAAATTTTTCTCTTTCAGGAATTAAATAACACATATTAATATCAGCAGCCGCAAACCGGGCATTGCAGGTTCGGCTGCTTTTTTCGGCAGGCATGCAGGCAATGGACAGAGACATTCCTACGCTTGCGCCAGACTCTCTTCATTCTCGGGCAGGCGGTAAATCGTCTCCAGCAACTGCCGGACCTCCGCGCGCTCCCGTTCCCGCTCGGCCTCGCTCCAACCCAGCGCATCCCCCATCAGACGGATGACGGTTTCCGCCTTTGCTTCCGCCTTCTTCACCTGAAAATACGTCCACCCGGTGCGAAGACGCAGAAAATCTGCCGCCGTCACGGTCATTTCCGCTTCGATCGCGTACGACAGCTGCGCCTTGAGCAGTTCTTCCTCGCTCCGCTTCCGCCCCTGGCCGCCATGCAACAGCCTTGCCGCTTGTCCGTTCCATCCGAAACCGCAACAAGCGCAAAAACCCCGGCGAAAAAGCAGCCTGAACGTAACCAGCACAGCTTTTTCAAGAGGGGTTTTTCCGAATCTTTCCCTGTTGAATCTGCTATAACATCCTATTCCGATATGACAAGTCAGGCATTTTCTTGCATGAGGTTATTATAGCACATTTCTGTCTCCTCTTACGACTTCATTCTCGTGGAACTGAACCTGCTGGAAAACAGGCCGGGGGATTCCAGCCTGTCGCAACAGCCTCAACGCGGCTCAAGATGTTTCTCATACCATTTGATCAGGGCTTGTGTGCCGCTGTTTTCCTCTCCTTCTGCAGCCAGTTCCTCATACAGCGATTTGGACAGTTCCAGTCCCGGCGTCAAGAGTCCCATTTCCTTGGCCGTCTCCAGAGCAATGGCCAAATCCTTGATCATATGCTTGATGTAAAATCCCGGGTCGAAGTTGCCTGCGATCATCCGCGGCGCCAGATTGGAAAGCGACCAGCTGCCGGCAGCGCCCGTTCCGATGCTCATGAGCACTTTCGTCGGATCAAGCCCTGCCCGTTTCGCGTAGGCAATCGCTTCGCAAACCCCGATCATATTGCTGGCGATGGCGATCTGGTTGCACATTTTCGTATGCTGACCTGCGCCCGGTCCGCCCTGCAGGATGACGTTGGTCCCCATGACCCTCAACAGCGGCTCCATCTCCGCAAAAGCTTCCTCATCCCCGCCGACCATGATCGTCAATCGGGCTTCTCTCGCCCCGATGTCTCCCCCCGATACGGGAGCGTCCAGCATGTGCAGCGAGCGCTTCTTCGCTTCGGCGTAAAGTCTTTGGGCCAACGTGGGCTTGGAGGTGGTCATGTCGATCAGATAGGTGCCCGGTCTGGCGTTGGCGATAATGCCGTTCTCTCCCAGATACACCTCTTCCACGTCATGCGGATACCCGACCATGGTAATCACCACATCCGCCTCGCGAGCCAGCTCTGCCACGGTATCCTTCCACACCGCTCCCTGCTGCAGCAATTCCTCCGCCTTTTGCCGGTTGCGGTTGTAAACCAGGAGAGGGTAACCAGCCTTGAGAAAATGTCCGGCCATGCTTTTCCCCATCACGCCTGTTCCGACAAAACCAATGCAGCGCAGTTTCTTTTCTTCCGCCATTTTTAACACTCCCATCTTATGTGGTCTGCCCGAATAATTCTGGAAATGGTTAGGAAACTCCTTCCGCCTTTGTTCATTCCGCTCACAACAGCCCGTATTTTCTCGCCAGCAGAATGGCATGCGTCCGGTTTCGCGCGCCCAGCTGCTCCTTCCATTGTTTTAAAATCCGGATGCGCCGTGCCGGAAACAACGGGAAGACCGTGCAAGCGATTGATGACGCTGCTAGCAATTATAGAAGAAACGTTCGTTTTTTCACATCAGAAATCTTGCCTTGCGCTGCCAGCTTCCCATCAAGGAAAAAAGGCCGGACCCAGTCCGAAAACAGATGGGCCAGCCTTCCTTACACTTTTTTACAATTGGGACAGACCGCAAAAGCGCATCGCGGTCTGGACGTAGATTTCCACGGCCTGAACCAGTTGTGCCACGGCAATACGCTCATTTTTCGAGTGTGAATACGAGATGTCTCCAGGGCCGCAAATCACGGTGGGGATTCCCAGATAATGGGAGAGCAGTCCGCCATCCGTCCAGCCTCTTTTGGTGGAGACTTCCGGCTTTCGTCCCGTCACCTCTTCCACCACCCCTGCCAAAGTTGTGACAATCTCATGATCCGGGTCGGTCAACATCGGCACGTGGTGCAGGCGGTTCATGACGTTTTCCGGCATCAGGGTCAGCTTCGCCTGAAATTGCGGGTCTTCCGCCGACAGTTTGTCGATGACGGCCTGGATCTCGCCAATCACCTGTTCCACTGTCTCTTCCGGCACGTAGCGGCGGTCAATTTGGATTTTGCAGCTATCAGCGACCGTACTGGGCTGGGTTCCCCCTTCAATGCGGCCAAAGTTGAGAATGGAAGGGCCAGTGTAGGGATTGGTTCTCTCTTTCAGCTTGGAAATCACCTCACGCTCCAGAGCCTGAATCAGCCTGGCGGCGTGGGAAATCGCGTTGATGCCCTTTTCCGCAACGCCGCTGTGGGCGATTTTTCCATACACGGTAAGCTCGATCCACTCCAGCCCGCGATGGCCAATGGCGTAATCAAAATTGGAAGGTTCGCCCACGATGGCACCGTCTGCCTTCAATCCCTCCAGTACCAGTGCCTCTGTGCCCTCGCTTTTTCCTTCCTCGCCGACCACGGCGGTCACGATCAGATCGCCAGCCAGCGGAAGGTTGGCCCGCTTGCATACCACAAGTGACATCATCATGGCCGCGACGGCCCCCTTCATGTCAACCGCTCCCCGCCCGTGCAGGTATCCATCGGACAGAAATCCCTCAAACGGCGGAAACTCCATCTCGTATGCCGGCACCGTGTCCACATGACCGTTCAGAAGCAGCGTTTTTCCCCCGCCCTTCCCCTTGTAGGCGGCGATGATGTTGTAACGATTCTCGTCAATGGGCTGCCGCCTGTATTCGATCCCGTGCCGGTCAAAAAAGGCACAAATATAGTCGAGCACGCATTTTTCGCGAAGTGGCTCGTTCCAGTCGCTGGGAATGCGGATCATATCCCGGGCGACGCTCACTACTTCCTCTTCGGTAAACCAGTCTGTTGCACGAAACATTTCTTCTCCCCATTCCTTTCGCCTTATACGCCGATCAACACCGCAATCACCAGTGCGATTGCTGCAATGAGACTCCAGCCAAGAATCAGTTTCCAGATGAATTTGACCCAACGCTCATACGGAATACCGCCTACTGCAAGATACCCCATCAGCGCGCCTGAAGTAGGAATGATCGAGTTGCTGATCGCATCGCCATACTGGTAGGCCAGTACGACCACCTGGCGGCTGATCCCGATCAAATCGCCGATCGGCACCATGATCGGCATGGTTGCGGCTGCTTGTCCGCTTCCGGAAGGAATAAAAAAGTTCAAAACGGATTGAAAGGCAAACATGGCGACAACGGTCACCGATTCCGGCAAGGCGGAGAGGGAACTGGCCATGCTCCAGACGACGGTATCGATGATTTTCCCTTCTTCCATCACGACGGTAATTGCTCGGGCGAAGCCGACGACCAGGGCACCAAAGGTGAGGGCTCTTGCTCCATCGACAAAGGATTCAAATATTTTGTTCACCGACAATTTACCAACCAGCCCGCTGAGAAGCCCCATGATCAGAAAGGAAGAAGCCAACTCCTTGAGAAACCAGCCCCATTGAAAGACGCCATACACGTTGAATCCCAAGCCGCAAATCAGGATGAGAAAAATCAATACGTGGCGGCCGGTCAACTTTTGAATTTCCTCCGTTTTCAGCACCTGGCCTTCCAACTTGGCTTTTTGCTCCAGTTCAGCCACTACACTTTGGGATGGATCCCTTTTGACTCTGTAGGCATAACGCATCACGTACCAGATGCCGAACGCCAAAATCGCAAAGTACACGCATACCCGGAATCCCAAGCCGGAAAACAGCGGAATTTCGGCAATGGACTGGGCAACCCCTACGGTAAACGGGTTAAACATTCCGCCGATAAAGCCGCTGGCGGCTCCCAATGAAATCATCGCCGTGCCCGTAATGGCGTCAAATCCCATCGCGCGGGCCAGCATAATGCCGATCGGCACGAAGATGATGCTTTCTTCGGCCATCCCAAAACTGAAACCGCCTATGGAAAAGAGCGCCATGGAGGTGGGGATCATCAGTTTTTCACTGCGCTCCAGTTTGCTTACAGCCTTTCCGATCCCCGCCTCGATGGCACCGGTGGCACGAATGATGCCAAATGCTCCGCCGACGATAAAGATATAAAAGATAATGGATGCCCCTTTTTCCATCCCCGTGGGGATCGCCTTGAACAATTCAAAAAAGCCGATCGGGTTCTGCTCCACTTGATGAAAGCTGCCCGGCACCACCAGTGTTCTGCCTGTTGCCTCATCCTGAGCCCGCTCAAACTCGCCTGCCGGGATTACATAGGAAGCAAGAGCGGCCAGAATGATCACGCCGAGCAAAATGGCGTAGGTGTGAGGAACAACAAATCGCTTTTTGGGGGTTGTGCTGTTCATTTTGATCATCCTCCCTGCAGTTTTTTGTTTTCTCCTCCACCTTACAGCAATATATGTGCCAATGTTCCGAAAACTTAAAATGCAATGGTTGCTAGTGGGTTCGGGTCAGCAGCGAAAAAATAGGATAGTTTTTTAGGTTATTCAATCTAATATACCCACCTAATCATCCTTTTCCCACCGCAAAGCAAGCTGCTTCCCCATTTCAGTCAAACGGCTTCCCTGTTTCGTGGAACCGATGGCGACCAAACCCCTTTGCTCCAGTTTTTTGAGCCGGGTGCGCAAACGCTGCTCTGTCAGCCCCAACGCTTTCAGCTCCGGCCTTTTCACCAATTCGTAACGGCCGACCACGCGGTTTTGCCTGCTGTACTGATACAGTACCCTGATAATTTCCCGTTCCTCGGGATCGAGCCCGTCATCCGTCTGCGATCCGCTTGTCCACGAACCGTCTTTTTGCGCCAGCAGCAGCTTTTCCGGAACGTCCCTGGGCGTAATCACGCCGCTGTCATTTACGGTGAGCGCGTACTCGACCACGTTCAGCAGTTCGCGGACATTGCCGGGCCAGTCATAGTTCATGAACAGCTCCATCACTTCCTCCGACCAGATACACCGTTCGCCCAGGTTCCGCTGGTGAAGCTCAAGCAGAAGCGGGATGTCCTCCTTTCGTTGGCGAAGCGGCGGCACGTGAATCGGCAACACGTTGAGCCGGTAGTACAAGTCCTCGCGAAATTTACCGTTTCGCACTTCTTCCTCCAGGTTTTTGTTGGTGGCTGCGATTACGCGCACATCCACGGTAAGCACTTTGGTAGCACCGACGCGCACCACCTGTTTTTCCTGAAGCACCCGCAATAATCTGACCTGAATGGCAGGCGATATGTCTCCGATTTCATCCAAAAAAATCGTGCCGCCATCAGCCATTTCAAAAACACCGGGCTTGCCCCCCTTGCGTGCGCCCGTAAACGCTCCTTCGTCATAGCCGAAAATTTCGCTCTCCAGCAAATTTTCTGGCAAAGAAGCGCAGTTGATGGCGACAAACGGGCCGTTTCGGCGGTGCGACTCCAGGTGAATGGCGTGGGCAAACAGTTCCTTGCCCGTTCCGTTTTCTCCGGTAATCAGAATATTGCTGTTGCCTTTGGCCATTTTTTTCGCCTTCATAATCGCGTTTGTCAGCGCAGGCGACCGGCCGGCAATCTGTTCAAACGTGTACAAGGCGACATGTCCTTGCACCGTGATCTCCTTGCGCAGGCGCCGCTCCAGCGATTTCATTTCCGTCACATTTTTCAGCATGCAGACGGTTCCTTGGTATTCGGAAAACCATTCCATCTGCTTGCAGTGCACAATGAATTCATTCCCCTTCAAGCTAATCAGCGCTTCACGTAGAACAGATGTCCGATCAAGGAAGGGCAGAACAGCTTCAACGCGAGGTATTTCCTGAATAGTCCGGCCAATCACGCTTTTGGCGTCACAATCAAACAAGTCGGCAGCCAATTGGTTGAGAAATGTGATGGTCCCCTCCTGGTCAACGGCAAAAATCGGCTCTTGCACCGCTTCCAGGATCGACTGCAGATGTGTGTGCAGTTTCTGAATGTCAGCAAAGGACCTCCCCAGTTCCTTCCCGATGGTGTGAATTCCCGTGATGAACTTGCACAGGTAATCCCTTTCCCGCTCCAACGGCACACCCAGCCTTCTTCCCAACTCGATCAGATCGTGGATGTGAATATGGCGAATCCCGACGTCGATCAGCTTGGCAGATTCCGGAGGCACGACGTCAGGCTGGCCAAGTGTAATGGCATAGCGATATGACTTCTCTTCGTCCAGGAGACTCCCTGGATAGCAGGGAATGTATGTCAAATGGTCCATGCCAGCTTCCTGAAGCGTCTGGATCACTTCCTTGCAGGTGCTGAGAAGATTGTTGATCACGAGCACCTCCGTTCCTCCCGGGATCTGCATGAGCCACTTCAATCGCATCGGATCAAACAGCCGGTTGACTACCCAGACGGGCACTTTCGGCGGAATGTATGTCTTTGCCTCGTGTTCGACACGGATGGAAGGACTGCTGTAAATCAGCATGTCGGCCTTGTCCGGCTTCGCCGCCTCCGCGTCGAGCAAATACCCTTCAACCTGGCAGTAAGGTTCAAAATATTCCTTGAGCTGCCCCAGCAAAACTTCTTTCGTTTCGCTTGATTTCGCAATCAGAATTAGCCTCTTCATTCCCATCACCATCCACTTGCCTGTTGTCTTCGTCTAAATCTTTCATGCCGAAATGAGATACGGCGCAATCGAAAACGAAAATGCCGTTTGTCGAACGATACAGCCTTGCGTTCTTGTTCGCAAATATCGACAAGCGCCCAAAGACATCCTATAATAGGAGGGAAAGGAAAAAATATCCGCCCCATCTCGCACACAAGGAGATGATTTTCCATTTTATACATAATGTCTTTTTTCCTTTCGCTTTTCATTGTGATGCTTTTGATTCCTCCGTTGCGCAAGTTGGCGCTCAAAATCGGGTTCGTCGACAAGCCGCGCAGGGACGAGGAACGCAAAATTCACCGCGAGCCGATTCCCTTGACGGCGAGCTACGCCATCTTTGTCGGCTTCGCCGCTTCCTACCTGCTGTTTTCCCGTGAATCTGCCGTCCAGACGGCGGCTGTCCTGGCTGGCTCGCTGCTGCTGCTGGGCATCGGCACGGTCGACGACTGGTACAAGACGCAGGGCAGGGATTTTCCTCCGCTTCCCAAACTGCTCGTGCACGTCTCGGCGGCAGTTCTGGTCTATCTGTCAGGCATCGTCTTTTCCGGCTTTATCAATCCCCTGAGCGGCGAGTACATCCTGCTTCCGGGCTGGCTGCAGTTTGTGCTGACGATCCTCTGGATTTTCGGCGTGACCACGGTGATCAACTTTTCCGACGGGATGGACGGACTTGCTGGCGGACTGACCGCCATTTCAGCCGGCACGTTGTTTGTCGTCGCCCTGGCCAAAGGGCAAAGCACTTCGGCGGTGATGGCGATCAGCCTGGTCGGCGTCTGCCTCGCGTACCTGCGCTACAACAAGCCTCCGGCCAAAATTTTCATGGGGGATGCAGGGGCCACGTTTCTCGGCTTCATCCTTGCCGTCATTGCCCTGGACGGCGCGTTCAAGCAGGCGACGGTGCTCTCTCTGTTCATCCCCATTCTGGCCATGGGCGTGCCGATTTTTGACAACCTGTTTGTCGTCGTCAAGCGGGCCATGCAAGGCAAGCCGATTTACCAGGCGGACGCAAGCCAGGTGCACTACCGCCTGTTGCGCTCCGGACTCAATCCCAAGCAGGTGGTGGCCTTTCTCTGTCTGCTCAGCGTCTGCTTCAGCCTGACCTCGATAATCCTGCTGTTGCTCGGCGTGTAGACGTAAGGCAAAATCCAGCTATCCAGCGCGAATGCACAAACATGCTAACAAAAAACAGATCGCAGCGATTTTTTGCTTGCGGTCTGTTTTTGTCTGCCGCCGCTGCGGAGGAAAAGCCCCCTAGCTGGTGGACTGGGCCGCCTCTGCCGCCTCTGCCTCCTCCTTCTCTTTTCTTCGCTTCTGCAGGCAGGATGAGCACACCTTGCTCCTGCGTCCAAAACTGGTGTAGTATTTCGACTTCTTGCAGGAACGGCAGGTGATGTACAACGGGCTGGACAGATTGTAATTTTCTTCCGGCGAGTTCTCCTCCAGCGGAATGATGTCGTTGAACTTGACCATCAGGTGGGCGGTATGGATCGCGTCCACCAGCGCCGAATGAAGCCGGCCTTCCTGGACGATGCCCGCCTGGTCAATGGCGTCTTTCAGCCCCATCTGTTTGCGCCCCGCCAGCTTCATGCTGATCGGCGGCTGAATGTCGTTGTAGTTTTTCAGCCAGGAAAAAGAAAGACCGAAACGGGCGCAGTGCTCGATCAACAACCGCTTGTCGTCCCTGCCCCAGGAGCAGAGATAGGTCTCGGGATCCGGACCGATCCACTCCAAAAATTGGGCAAAAGCTTGCGGAAACGGAATAAACTCCGGCAGGTTTTCCTTGTCCAAACCGATGAACTCCATCGTCTGCTCGCTGATCCTGCGTTCGATGGCAGGAAACGTGTACCGCTGAAAAGTATCAACCGCCACCCCGCCCTGGCCGGGAACCAGCTTGGCGGCGCCGATCTCAATGATTTCCGGAATCTTGTTTTTTTGATGGGTCAGCGTAGTCTCCAGATCGAATACGATGATTTGCATGTTTTCTATCACTTCCTGTGCGTACTACTCTTATTATGACGTTTGCGGGTGGTGAAAATCAAAGGAAAGCAGAAAGCCGCATTGAAAAAACGCGCGAAAGGAAAGCCTCCCGCGCGTTGCCATCATGCCGTTATCACACAGTCTGCTCCAGATCCGCCGCTTTTTTCCGCAATTGCCGCAGCGAATAACATACCCTTTCCACCTTGCCATCCGCAGAGCGGAAAAAGTCAAGCCACACCACCGATTTGCCCCGCTTGAAGACGAAGCTGTCCTTGCCCACTGGAATCATCGGAAAAGCGTTTCCGTCCGCCTTCGCGAACAGTTCCCCGTCACGGTTTTCAACCTCCAGCCTGATCCACTCGTCCGAATCATAACGGCCGGCGTATTCCTCCAACTGTTCCGAATCAAGCTCGACCGGTTGAATCGGGCAGAGAAGGGCATCCGGCTCCCTGTCCGCCATGAGGTTGAGAATGGCCGCTGCCAGTTCCCGTGAATTGGCGCCGTCCACGTTTATCAATACGACGCCGGTCAGCCCCTTTTCCGGCAGTGCGAACACGTGGGAACTGACGCCTTTGAGCGAACCGCTGTGCTCGATCAAGGCTCCGTCGGGAAAAGCGGGGGAAACCATCAGCCCGTACCCGTAGGAGCGGCAACCGTCCACCCGCACGTGCGGACGGATCATCTCACGCACGCTGTCAGATGACAAGACGCTCTTCTTCCCCTCTCCCAGCGTCCGATACATCTCCAGATAGGCCAACAAATCGCGCGCTGTCGATTTGAGAAAGCCGCAGGCGCGCATGGCCGGAGCATCGTGCCAAAGCGGCGCGGCCGCCACCCGTTCCCCGCCGTTCTCCTTGATCCGCTTGTACAGCGTGGTGGTGTTTTCCCGATCCTCCAGTTGGTCCAGATGAAACACGGTTCTCGTCATCCCGAGCGGTTTTAAAATGTGTTCCGTCAGGTACTGTTCGTACGGCTGTCCGCTCACCCGCTCAATGACCGCTCCCAAAAGTCCATATCCGTCATTGCAGTAACTGAACGCGCCGCCGGGCGAAGCGAGCGGCGGGCCTTCGTAGTTGGCGATCGCCTTCATTACCGCTTCGTAAGTATCCAGATGGTCGACGTGCCGCAGTTCCTCTTCGTCCTCCGTGCCGGCAATGCTGGGGTCCTGTTCCAGGCTGCGCTTCATCGCCCCGGTCAGGAAGGGAAGCGGCGGAATCCCCGCCGTATGGGTCATGAAATGGTGAAGCGTGATGCCATTGCTCCACGTCTCGCCGAAGTAGCGAAATTCCGGCAGATAACGGCTGACCGGGTCGTGAACCGACAGCTTGCCTTCCTCCTGCAGCTTCATGATCGCCGCACAGGTAAACGACTTGGTGACGGAAGCGATCCCGAAGACGGTATCCAGGGTTACCGGCAGCTGCCGTTCCCGGTCCCGAAAGCCAAACGCCCCGCTGTAGACCAGTTTTCCTTCTTTGGCAACGGCAATGACCGCTCCGGGCACGTTCGCCTCTGCCAGCCAGGAATTGGCGTACGCATCCAATTTCTCCATCCAGTTGCTCATCCGTCTTCAACTCCCCAATGCCAGATCGCAGACCGCCTTTGCCAAGCGGGCAATCGTGCGCTCGGCCGCGTGTATTTCCTGCACTTTGCGCGACAGGACAGAAATCACGATCGTTCCCTTGCCCTGCGGCAGATAGATGATACCGGCATCGTTGACGACGTTGTTGACCGTGCCTGTCTTGTGCGCCACCCGGATCCTTTCGGGAAGAAGAAGCGGAAGGCGGCTGTTGTACTTCTGCCGAAGCAGGATGGCAAGAATCAGCTCACAGGAAGCAGGGCTGAGGATCTCCCGGTTGTGGATCGATGTGAGCAGACGATTCAGATCCTCCGGCGTGCAGACGTTGTTTTGCGGAGTCGGTTCGGTCACGTCAAAGAGGATTTCGTAATCCCCCGTCTCCTCCCGCCGCTCGTACTCGGCGTATGCTGCAGGCGACGGATGCGGCTCCTCCATGCCGACACAGCGGTTCAGCAACTGCCAGCAGTTGTGCGGCAGAGAAAAGCTCTCCAGGCCCAGTTCGTGCATGTGTGCTTCCACCTTTTCCTGTCCGATCAGGCCCAAAAGCATGTCAGTCGCGTAATTGTCGCTGACCACGATCATCAGTGTCGCCAAATCCTTTACCGTCAGATGAGCGCCGGGATCAAGCTCCTGCAGCACACCCGAGCCGGGCACGCGCTCTTCGGCCTTGAGCACTACCCGCTGTTGCAGGCTGATCCTCCCCGCTTCCACTTCGCGCATAAGTGTCACAAGAATGGGAATTTTGAAAACACTCGCAAGCTGAAACAGCTCGTTCTGCCGATGGCCAGCCTTCTCTTTCGATTCCAGGTGCGAGACGGCCACGCCAAACTCCCCTTGCGCATCCCGCAATACTTCCTCGACGGCTTGCTGCCACTTCATGTTCTCTCCTCCATTTCTCCCGGACGTTGCAGGGAATGTGATTTCCTTGCCGCAGGGCAATTTCTGCATTTTCCCGGGAATTTCCTGCCGGAGAGAGGAAATTCATTTGGCGGACTTGCGTTGCCCCAAAAAACATCGGCTTTTTTTATGAAGGAGGCTTACAACTCCAGGGACACGGCATCACAGGAGCGCCGGCAGAACACGATTGGCACCTGCTTTTGCTTGGCCTGCTTCTTGATGTTTCGCGACAGATTGTGGTTGACGAAATTGACAAACACCACCACCATTTCCGCATCAGCGGGGATGGTCGCCTTGACGTCCGACTTTTTTCGGCCCGACACGTGGTACACGTGCTGAAATCCCCTTTTGTGCAGCAGCGTTTCAATTTCCCCCAACCGGTCTCCCCCGATGACAAGAACGGAAGCCATATGCGTGTCACCTCTCCTGGTTGCACATATTTTTTATCATCTTATACCCTATTATACCTACTTGTCTAGTATGAATTATAGCAATAAACCGTTTCAGCTGCATCTTTCACCACGATCGAACCTGCCTGCCTTCCAAACACCCGTTTTTCCTCCAAAACCATCAGCGACAATCCGTACGGCAAAAGGCTGTCCCCACGGTTTTCCCGTGAAGAACAGCCTTTTTGCGTTCTTTCGTATGTTTCCATGATGTTCCCATGGCCAAAATCCCCTGCCGCAGCGGTACAGTCCGGCTACTTCCGGATTCCGCTGCGAATTGCGAGCTCCGTGTAGTACTCCGTCTCTTCTTTCACTTCGCGGGTGAAGGTAGCGCTGTCTGCATAGTAAGGTTCGACCTGGATGGTTTTCAGATACTCCTGGAATTCGGGATCATCCTGCATCTTCGCAATTCCTTCCTCCCATTTGCGAATGACCGACTCCGGCGTCCCCTTGGCAAAGGATACCCCCGTCCACCAGAACACGGACAGCCCTTCGATTCCCATCTCTTCTGCCGTCGGCACGTCGGGGAGGAACGGGCTCCGCTCAGATCCCGCCACGGCCAGCACTTTTACTTTTCCGGCCTGAAGCATCGGCATCACTTCCCCGATCATGTGAACGGCCAGCACCGCGTGGCCTCCCGCCACTTTGGGCAAGGAGTCGGAACCGCCTTTGGTGACGATCATTCTCGTCTTGTTGATGTCGACGCCGAGCTTTTCCAGCCATTCCGCCACGCCGTAGGCAGAAAAACCGGCGGGTCCCACCGAAGTCCAGGTGAGCTGTTCCGGATTTTCCTTAACCCATTGCGAGAATTCGGCGAAATCTTTCCACGGCGCATCGGCTTTCACGGCGAAGGCCAGCGTTCCCTTGCCGATCCGCGCGGTGTACACCTGATCGTCATTGGTGATTGTGGGCTGTTCCATCCCTGCGGTCAGCATCGAGGTGTTGGAGACGTTGACGGCAAGCACGGTGTAGCCATCGTTTTTCGCCTGCTTCAGCGCGTACTCTGCTCCGACGGCGCCGCCCCCGCCCGGTTTGTTGACGACGAGGATGGGCTGCCCCCACTCCTTGCTCAGGTAATCTGCTGTTGCCCGCGCGATCAGGTCTACGCCTCCCCCGGCGGAATAGGGAACGACGTACTCAATCTGTCTTACCGGGTAGGCCGGCTCATCGCTGCCGGCGTTTCCTCCCTGTTCAGCCGCTCCGCAGGCACAGGTTGCCAGCGCCAACGCTGTGCAGAGCAGCGCATTTTTCCACTTGCGAAACCTGTTCAATCGTATTCCTCCTCCTGATGACATCTTTCTCCCCGCTTGCTACGCTACACCTGCTCCGCGCTGCTTCTCCTCCCGAATGCGCGCCTGCGTCCTCCTGTTCAGCAGCGTGGAAACAGCCAAAAGCGCAGCTGCGGCGCACAGAATCGTCAGCGAAATGGGACGCTTCAGCACCAGTGTCAAGTCTCCCTCACCCATGACCATGGTCTGGATAAACGACTCCTCCAGAAGTGGTCCGAGAATAAAACAGAGGATCAGGGGAACGACCGGCCATTTATACTTGTTGAACAAATAACCAAGTCCCCCGAAGACGAAGGCCACCAGCACGTCAAACATGCTGTTTCGCACGCTGTACGCCCCGATCGTGCAAAACATCAGGATAATCGGGGCCATGATGCCGTATGGCACTCTTGTCAGTTTTACCCAGATCCAGACCATTGGCAGGTTCAGGACCAAAAGCATCGCATTGCCCACAAACATCGAGGCAATGACCGTCCAGACGAAAGCGGAATGCTGTTCAAACAGAACCGGCCCTGGTGTCAGGCCGTAGATCATGAACCCGGCGAGCAGGATGGCCAGGGGCGGGGAGGAAGGGATGCCCAGCGAAAAAAGCGGAATAAACCCGGCGCTGGACGTGGCGTTGTTGGCCGCCTCCGGTGCCGCTACACCCGCCAGTTCCCCTTTTCCAAACTTCTCCGGCCGCCGCGATATCTTTTTTTCCAAATCATAGGCGAGAAAGGAGGTGATCGCGGCGGAACAACCGGGAAGCAGGCCGAGGAAAAAACCGACCAGGCCGCCGCGCACCATCGGGCCCGCACTTTTTTTCAAGTCTTCCTTTCCCGGATAAACACTGCCCGTCTTTCGGATCGCCGTGTGCAGCCGCCTTTCCTCAAGCCCCTTGAGCACTTCCGTAATCGCGAACAGGCCGATGATGATGCTGATCAATTCAAAACCGCCAACCAGCGTGGAGAAGCCGTAATCAAACCGCGGCATGCCGGTAGACGGGCCGAGGCCCACCATCGCCAGGCTGTAGCCCAACGTCCCCATGAGCAGGGATTTCAGCAGGGCCCCCCCTGACAGGCTGACCATCAGCGTCAACGCCAGGACCATCAGGGCAAAGTACTCCGGCGGTCCGAATTTCAGCGCCTGATCTGCCAACACGGGGGCAAAAAAAACAAGCCCGACTACCCCCATGATGCCTGCGACAAACGAAGCGATTGCCGAAATGCCAAGTGCGGGACCTCCCTTTCCCTGCTTCGCCAGCGGATATCCGTCCAGACAGGTTGGAACCGAAGAGAGCTCGCCCGGAATGTTGAGCAGGATGGCCGTCGTCGAACCGCCGTACATCGCACCGTAGTAAATCCCGGCCAGCATGATGATGCCCTGCGTCGGCTCCAGCACCGCCGTCAGCGGCAGCAGGATGGCAATCGCGGAAGTGGGACCAAGCCCGGGCAATACCCCGACGAATGTTCCGATCAGTGCGCCGATAGCCGCCATCAGCAGGTTTTCCGGGGAAAGAGCCATTACGAAGCCTGACATCAGCATTTGTAACGTTTCCACGCGCCAGTCCCCCTTTCAGAACAGCCAGCCGGCAGGGAATGGGATTTTCATCCAAACATCAAACAAAACGTATTGACACCCGGTGAGCACAGCGGCAAACAGAACCGCCTTATGCCAGCGATAACCGCCAAACAGGCGGAACAGCCCCGCACTGACCAAAAACGTGGCTGGCACGTAGCTGACCAGCAGAATCAAGCCGGCGTAGAGCAAGAGCAGCAGCAAACAGAGAAACAAGGGGACGCGATTGGCCGTTGCACGAGCGGCATCCGTCCGTGCTTCCTTCGGCTGACGCCAGGACTGGAGCAAAAGCAGGGAGCTCAAAACGCATGAAACGGTTCCCAGTATCACCGGAAACGTGTGATCTCCCACGAATACCGAAGCAGCGTAGGCCTGCATGCGGTATCCCTCGCGCATCACCAGAAAGCCGATGCCCAAAAACAGCAAGGCACCGATACATTCCGGCAAATTTCCCGGACGGATCACGCCATCACCTCCCTCGAAAAGCTATCTCCAGCCTATGGCACAGATACCTGTTTGGTGACTTGTATGATTTTCGGGGACAGAGAGCGATTACAGGATGACAAGCTGCAGAAGCTCCTCTAGGCGGGCAGAATAAAAGCCCAACATGAAAAAAGCCCTGCTTGGAAGCAAGGCTTTCCGGTCGGAGTCCCGTACTTGTGCTTGTATGCGCGCCCCCGCCGCCAACGCAAACGGCAGAAAGCGAAAAAAAGGAACGCTTTTCTTTTTTTAACGAAGGGCCGGTTCTCCCTGTTCCCGGGTTTCCCTGCCGCAGAACACCAGAACGGCGGTTCCCACCAGCAGCACCGTGGTAAACATGCCGAAGATAAAGCCGTACCCGTATTGCAGGCTGGTGTAATAACCAACCAGGTAAGGCGCGATGATGCTGCCGACCCGTCCAACCGCGGAAGCAAAGCCCGCTCCGGTGGCCCTCAGCGCAACCGGGTAGTTCTCCGGCGTGTAGGCGTAGAGCGCTCCCCAGGCTCCGAGGTTGAAGAAAGAAAGCAAAGCGCCCGTCGTCAAGAGACTGGCGGCCGTGCCGCTTTCTCCAAACGCGTAGGCCATCACAGCCGTCATAAGCAAAAACAGGGTTAACGTCTGCTTCCTCCCCCATTTCTCCACCAGCCAGGCGGCCATAAAGTAGCCGGGCAGCTGCGCCAGGGTCATGATGAGGACGTACTGAAAGCTTTGAATCATGGTAAAGCCCTTATCCACCAGGACGGAAGGCATCCACAGAAACATCCCGTAGTAGGAAAACGTGACGGCAAACCAGAGGCTCCACAGCGTAATCGTCGCCCGCTTGTGCTCGGTCAACAGCTTCTGCAGGGGAATTCGCTCTTCCGCCTGCCGGAAAGCGGGCGATTCCGGAATGTTCCTGCGCACGAACAAGGCGTAGACAATCGGCATGGCCCCGACGATCACCGCGATCCGCCAGCCGTAATCGGGAATGATGTAATAGGCGATGACGGCGGCAATGAGCCAGCCTACCGCCCAGAAGCTTTCCAGCAGCACGACGGTTCTTCCCCGTTTTTCCGGCGGCGCCCATTCGTTGACCATCGTCGAGGCCACCGGCAACTCCGCGCCCAGCCCCAGGCCCATGAGAAAGCGAAACAGCAGCATGGTAAAAAATCCCGTGGCAAACGCGCTCGCCAGGCTGGCCGCGCCAAACAACAGCAGGGTGAGAAGGAAAATCGGCTTGCGTCCGATCTTGTCCGCCAAATAGCCTCCAACCATCGCGCCGATCGCCATGCCGACCAGGTTGCCTGTGCCCAACAATCCGGCTTCTTCTCCCGTCAGCCCCCACTCCTGGCGAAGCGCCACCATGATAAAGGACAAAAGGGCCACATCCATGGCGTCAAACATCCAGCCAAAGCCTGCCGCCCAAAACACTTTTTTCAACGTCGCTGACATCCACTTCATCCTTTCCTTGTCATCGCGCCATCATCTGCTAGAAAAACAGCGACAAAAAGGAATCACGGTCAAGATTGCCAAAGTACTCCTGCAGATTCACCCCGGCCAGCACGGCAGCCAGCGACTCCTTGTCGTAAGGCTGGCCCTTCAGCAGGGACTCCAGTTCGGAAACGTCCCTTACCCCGAAAAAGTCTCCAAAGATTCGCGCTTCCTTGATTCTTCCCCGCTCGATCTCCATTTGCACTTCCACCGTACCGATGTCAAAGCGCCGGGACTGGCGGAAATTGCTTTTCGGCGATTTGCCGTAGTTCCATTCCCAGGTTTGGTAGCGTTCCCGCGACAGCTCCTCGATGCGGCGCCAATCCTCTTCCGTCAGCCGGTACTCTTCCACCTCTTGGCCGCCAAAAACGGACGCAAGAATCGCCTGCTTGAACTCTTCCATGCTCATCTCGCGGTCCAAAAACTCGCGGATGTTGGCGACGCGGCTGCGGATCGACTTGATCCCTTTCGACTTGATCTTGTCCGCATTTACCTTGAGTGCGGCCGCCACATTCTCCAGTTTCGAGTCGAACAAAAGCGTCCCATGGGTAAACATCCTTCCTTTCGCCGCGTACTGGGCATTTCCGGAAATCTTTCGGTCCCCAACCTGAATGTCATTGCGTCCGGTCACTTCCGCCTGCACGCCCAGCTTGCGCAGCGCATCCACCACCGGCTGCGTGAACTTGCGGAAATTGTGGAACGACTGTCCGTCGTCATCGGTGATAAAACTGTAATTCAGGTTTCCCAAATCGTGATAAACCGCTCCCCCGCCGGAAAGCCGGCGGACGACGTGTATGCCGTGTTCCTGCACGTAGTCCGCGTTGATTTCTTCCATGGTATTCTGGTTCTTTCCGATGATGATCGACGGCTCGTTTATGTAGAACAACAGGTAGTCTTCCCCGGCAGGAAGATTTCGCAGCGCGTACTCCTCGATGGCCAGGTTGATCCGCGGGTCGGTAATTCCCCGGTTGTCGATGAATTTCATCAGCTTTTCCCTCCTTTGGCGCAATGCTCATTTTCTCATTTTCGCCATCATACCACGTTTCGTGAATATGGGCGAGAAATGGATAGAGGTTCGTTTTCCAGAGACCTCCATCCATTTTTTATCCGGACATTTTTTCCGGCTATCAAATGAAAGTTGGCTTTGCGCCTTTCCCGCTACTTTTGCGCCCTGGACGTGCGCAGGCGAAAGTTGGCCCTCTTTTCAAGCTTTCCCATCAGCAGGTCGGCGAAAATCACAATCAACACCGCCGGAATCGCGCCCGCCAGGATTTTGACGTCATCCGTCGTGGCGATGCCGCGCATGATCATCTCGCCCAGACCGCCCGCACCGACGAACGTCGCGATGGTGGCCGTTCCGATGGCGACCACGGCGGCGATCCTCACTCCGGTCAGGATCACGGGCAGGGCCAGGGGGATTTTCACCTTGCGCAACAGTTGCAGCGGTGTCATCCCCATTCCGACTCCCGCCTCAATCAGGTTTTTGTCGACATGGATCAGGCCGGCATAAGCGTTTTGCACGATGGGCAGCAGCGAGTAGAGGGTGAGCGCCGCAATCGCCGTTTTCTGCCCGAGCCCGAGAAAAACCATGAGGATTAACAGCATGGAGATCGCGGGAATCGTCTGAATCGTATTGATGACGTTCTGGATCGCGGCCGCCAGCGCCTGATTTCGCGTCATCAATACGGCAAGCGGAATCCCGATGGCCGTCGCAAGCAAAACGGCGCTTGCGCTCATCAGCAGATGCTCACCCGTCAATTTGGCCAGTTGCCCTGCATGTTCCAGCATAAACCAGACGGTTGCCGTCAACGTGTCCAATGTTTTGCCTCCTTTCCCGGTATGCCGCTTTGCTTACTCAGGAATCAATCCCTGTTTGAGCAAAAATTCCCGGGCGATCTGTGCGGGATCCTGCTGTTCGATATCCCCCTTGTAGTTGAGCCGGACCATCGTCTTCGTGTCGATTCTGCCCGTCAGCATGTTGATCACATCTTCCAGCTCCGGAAACTGCTCCAGCGTTTCGTTTTTGACGACCGGGGAAGCGCCGTACGGAGGGAAAAAGTGCTTGTCGTCTTCCAGCGTGACGAGCTGGTATTCCTCCAAGCGCGCGTCCGTTGAATACGCCAGCACGATATCCACTTCCTTGTTGGCGACCGCCTTGTACACCAGGCCGATGTCCATCGGCGTCGTCCGGCCAAAGGAAAAGCCGTACGCTTCCTGGAATGCCTGGTATCCGTCGTTGGGACGTTCCAGCCAGCTCGAATCGGTTCCAAGGTGCATCTCACCCGCCACCTTCGCCAGGTCCGAGATGGTTTTCAGATTGTGCCTGTCCGCCACCTCCCGGCGAACCGTAAAAATGTAGGTGTTGTCAAAACCGTAGGAGGGAAACCACGTCTGGTCAAATTTCTCGGCCACTCCCTTTTTTACCAGTTCAAACGCCTCTTGCGGGTCTTTGCTGAACTCCTTCAGCTTCAGGCTGCTGGTCAGGTCGGTTCCCACATAGCGGACGGCTGAAATCTGGATGTCGTTGTTTTCCATCGCCTGCAGCACGATTGGCGTCGAGCCGAGTCCTCCCACCAGCTCCGTTTTGATGTCGGTATGGGCTTCAATCAGCTGTTTCAGCATATGGGCGAGGATCGTCTGTTCCGTGGTCGGCTGATGGCCGATTTTCACCACGTCCTGCGAACCGCATCCTGCCGCCGGCAACAAGACCAATGCAAACATCATCACAATCCTGAGCCATCTTTTCTTCATTTCTCCGTCCCCCTTGTCCTCAATTGGCCCGCTTGCTCCTTAGCCCTTTTGGCGTGCAGGCGGTCTGCAGCTTTCGCAGGCCAAAGTCGGCAATCGCCGCCAGCATTGCGGTTGCAAGCGCACCGGCAATCAACATGTTCTCGTTTGCAACGGCAAGTCCGGTGAACACCAGGTAGCCGAGTCCCCCGCCGCCGATCAGGGCAGCCAGCGTCGCCCAACTGATGGTGTAGATGGTTGCGGTCCGAAATCCCCCCATGATGACGGACAGTGCCAGAGGAAGTTCCACCTTCCACAAAATCTGCATGCTGGTCATCCCCATCCCGCGCGCCGCCTCGATCAGGGCGGGGTCCACCTCCCGGATTCCCGTATACGTGTTGCTTAAGAGCGGCATCAGCGAGTACAGGAACAGCGCGGCCACCGCCGGCACCGCTCCAATCCCCAGAAGCGGAATCATGAACCCCAGCAGGGCGAGGCTGGGAATGGTCTGCAAAATGTTGACAGCCCCGATCAAAAACCGGTTGATTTTTTTCGTTCGCGTCAACAGAATGCCCAGCGGAACGGCTGTCAAAAAGCCGGCCGCGACCGCGAGAAAGGAGATGCAGCCGTGCTCCCAGAGCAGCGTGAGAATCTGGTCCTGGCGTTCGGTCAGGAATTGCAGAAAATCATCCATGTTTTCCACCCCTCTCTGACGCGGAAATGCTCCAGCGCGGAATCGTCACCGTCTTTTTGCCTGCCGTGCCAGAAAAGGCGGAACCGGATGCCAGCTTCTCCTGCGCCCTGCGCAACCGCTTGGCCCCGATGAAGTTGGCGACGAACTCGTCAACCGGACACTGCAGCAACCTTTCCGGCGTGTCGAGCTGGACGATTTCCCCGTCTTTCAAAATACAGATGCGGTCCGCCAGCTTGATCGCCTCGTCCATGTCATGCGTGACAAACACGATCGTCTTGCGAATGTGCTTCTGCAAATGGAGAAAGTCATCCTGAAGCTGTTCCCGGCTGATTGGGTCCAGGGCGCTGAACGGCTCATCCATCAGGATAATCGGCGGGTCGGCGGCCATCGCGCGTATGACGCCCACACGCTGCTGCTGGCCGCCGCTCAGCTCGGCCGGATAGCGGTTTTTGTACACCCTGGGATCAAGGCCAACCATGTCCAGCAGCTCATCCACCCTTTTTTCGCAGCGGGCCGCATCCATTTTCTTCAACCTGGGGACAAGCGCGACGTTCTGGCCGACGGTCATATGCGGAAACAGGGCGATTTGCTGGATCACGTAGCCGATGTTGCGCCGCAATTCCACCGGATTGATCCGGGAGATGTCTTCCCCGTTGATTTCAATCTTTCCCGAGTCAGGTTCGATCAGGCGGTTGATCATCTTCAGCGTCGTGGTCTTGCCGCATCCGCTCGGACCGATCAGGACAAAAAGCTCGCCTTCCCGGATGTGCAAATCCAACCCCTTGATGATCTCCACATCTCCGATGCTCTTTCGGACTTGGTGGAACGAAATCATTGGCCTCACTCCCTTTTTCTTTTTTAAACAAAAAGACGAAGCATTGCTTTGGTCAGGACCTTCCCGACTAAAGCAGTGCTTCGTCTCGATATGGCACAAACAATGAAAGACACTCGGCCTGTGCCGCCGACAATCCGGCAATTGCGCAAAAACTGCCGCACTTGCCGGCAAAAACAAGCGATATTCACGACTCAATCCGCAAATCCTGCTTTAGCCGACGAGGTTAGCTGACGGGTAGGATGGCAGTTGGCATCCCTTCTGTTTGCACAGAATTAACCCCAAAGAAGTGGTTCCCCCGCTTCCGTCCCAAAGACGGAACTAGGCCCGTTATGAAGTTGGTCTTTCTTTGCTCCCTTCACCTCTCCCTGCAAGCCAAGCGATAAAACGTATAATGATAATAAATTAACATACCAATAATTGGTACTCAATTCAAAAAAATCCCCGTTTCCGGCGCTGAGACTGGCTCAGCGGAAGTTAACCGGAATCAGGGGAGTTATTCACAGGGATTCTCTCAATTCCTCCCTTATTCTTGCAAAACAAACACGAAAATACCATTTTTATGAAAACTATTGCAAAATATACAGCAACAGCGTCAATGTGCCGACACTCATCAAGGTGGTCACCAGCACGCTGCTGGAGACAAACTGCGGCCGTGCGTTGAACTGGATGGCGTACATCGCCGTGGTCGCTGCGGAGGGCATCGCCGCCAGAATCACCAGAACATTTTGCAAAAGCGGATCGATCGGAAAGAAAAGACAGATCAGATAGGCGAGCACAGGCGATGCGACCAGACGAATGACGGTGGCAACGCTCAAATCCTTCCACTCCAGTTCCCTGGCCGAGACGTTGGCCAACTGCATGCCCAAAATCAGCATCACCACGGGAATCGCCGCCTGCCCGACCAGATCAATCGCCTGATAGTAGGTCTCCGGGATGACAATCTGCAGCTTTTGCAGACAAATCGCCAGGACGAAAGCGTAGTTGGACGGTTGTTTCAGCACCGTCCTGATGGCCTCTTTCGCGCCGCTTTGGCCGCGGGAAGCAAAATAGATGCCAAACACGCCCATGATGATTCCGTGGAAAACCATGATCTGCACGGCGTAGTCAAACCCCGCCTCCCCGTAGGCAAACAGGATGATCGGCGTGCCGTAGTTTCCGCTGTTCATAAACGCCGTGGAAAGCATCATCGCGCTTTCCTGCTGCTTGTCGTACTTGAAGCATTTGCCCGTGATCCAGGTGATGGCGATCAGCCCCAGCGTCAGCAGCATGGAGATGGCGATGATGTAAAAAAGCTGCATGTCAAGCTGCGCCTTGTAAAAGGTGCGAAACACCAGCGCGGTGCTCAGGACGTAAATGGACAGCGTGGTAATCGGCCGGATGTCCAACCGGAACACCCGCTGCAGGATGTAGCCGCTCAAAAAGATGAGCAGCACCGGCATAATCACTTGAACAAATATCATGTCAAACTCCCTCTTTGCGCGTTCGTTCAGATACTGCCTTGCCAAGTTACAGTATACCAGAGAGCTGGCGAAAAAAAGCCGGATCTTCCGCCAAATGCGGATGCCGGCTTCAAAGGAAAAAGGCCGCCTTCTTTTGACGATTCAACGCCAGAAGAAAGAGGCCTTTACCGGAGAATTGATGGTGGGGCATGTAGGGATCGAACCTACGACCTGATGATTAAGAGTCACCTGCTCTCCCAGCTGAGCTAATGCCCCTCGATTCAACGTGGTTTATTATAGCATGTTGAATTTGTTTTGTCACGTAAAAATAAAATGGTTTTTTTATCGGATGATCAGCCTGCAAGGGCAGGGGAAAAAGGAGCGTTCGCCAGCAAAGCGTCCCGCTCGTGAACGCCCCCTTCACCCCCCATGCCCTCAACCCGCCGGAAAAGTCCCGGATCGCTGTTACCCAATATATCCGGAATCCCCCTCCCTTATCCCTTGCCCAGCTTCGTCCGCCACTGCCGCAAGGTGCCGACGATGCCCTGGGGGAAAAACATCACGGCGAGGATGTAAAGGGCGCCGAAAAAGACCATCCAGCGCTCAAAAATCCAGTGCACTTTGGCCAAATCGGTCAATCCTGCGTGAACGAGCAGGATCATGGCCGCGCCGACCACCCCGCCGACCAGCGTTCCCACTCCGCCGATAATCGTCATCAAAAGCGCGTCCAGCGTCACGTTGATGCCGAAGACTGCCGTGTTGACGAAGCGAAGCGCAATCGCGTACATCGAGCCGCTCAGACCCGCCGCCAACCCAGCCACGACGCTGGCGATGATCTTGTAATGCAGGACCTGGTAGCCGAGCGATTCCGTCCGCTGCTCGTTTTCCCGGATCGCCTGCAGCACCTTGCCCACCGGCGATTCCGTGAATCGCTTGAGCAGCAGGTACATGACCAGCATGAAGGCAAGCGCCGCGAAGTACAGGGACGTCCGGTCCCGCAGCAAATCGGGAATCTGGAAGGTAAAACCGTCGCTTCCCTTGGTCACATCCCTCCACTTTTCCGCCAGCACGAGGAACAGACCGGAGACGGCCAGGGTGAGCATCGCGTAAAAATGGCTTTTCAGCCGCAGCGTCAGCGCTCCGATCAGGTAGCTGACGATTCCGGTCAGGAGCAGCACCACCGCAAGCGAAACGAGAAAGGAAAGGAAGGTGTGCTCCCATCTGTCGAGAAAAAGGGCGGTCGTGTAGGCGCCGATTCCAAAAAACATCACATGGCCGAAAGAAATGATGCCGGTGTAGCCGAGCAGAATGTCATAGCTCATGGCAAAGACGGCGTAGACAAAAATCTGCGTCAGCAGGATCAAGGCGCCGCGCGAACCGGAGACAAAGGGAAAACAGACAAGCGCCAGGACGATCAGACCCATCCAGAAACGCGAAGAAAAAAGCCAATTCGTCGTCCTCATCATGTCACCTCCCCAACAAGCCCGCCGGCCGGAACAGGAGCACGGCAAACATCAGCAGCATGTTGACCGCCAGCGAAAGGCTGGGCACGTAAAACGCCATCAGGGCTCCCAACACCCCGACCAGCAGGGCCGCCAGCGCCGAGCCGACAATGCTCCCCATGCCGCCGATCACCACCACGATAAACGCGAGAATGCCGTAATCCATCCCGATGTCCGCGTGAATCACGCCGGCGTACGGCGCGAACAGCATCCCGCCCAGGGCCGCCATGCCGGCTCCCAGCATGAACACGTGCAAAAACACCTTTTTGATGTTGATGCCAAGCGCCTGCACCATTTCCTTGTTCATCACCCCCGCCCGGACGATCAGCCCCAGCCGCGTCCGTTTCAGCATGTACTGCAGGCCGAGAAAGACCAGAACGCCGACAGCGATGACAAACAGGCGGTACTTGATCAGGACGACGCTGCCCACCAGCCAGCTTTCATCCAGGTACTCCGGCGCCTGGACGCTCAACTGGTTGGGGCCGAAAAAAACCTTGATCAGTTCGTTCAGCACCAACAAAAGGCCCATCGTCACCTGAATCTGCGCCATCGCGTTGCCGTAAACCGGCTGCACGAAAAACCGTTCCAGCAGCCAGCCGAACAGGCCGCCGATCACAATCGCGCCCAGAATCCCCGCGAGAAAACTGCCGGTATTGGCATACATCCATACGCCAAAATAGGCTCCCCAGGCAAACAGGGCTCCATGGGCAAAGTTGAGCACATGCATCAGGCCGAAAATCAGCGTGAGCCCGGCGGCCAACAGAAAGATCAGGCTGCCGGTGGCAATCCCGTTGATCGCCAAATTGAGCAGTACATCCAAACGGCAAACCTCCTTAGGCAATGCCGAGGTATTCTTTCTTCATTCTGTCGTTCGCCTTCAACTCTTCCATCCGGCCGGAGTGGACCGTCCGGCCGGAATCGAGGATGTAGTAGCAGTCGCCAATCGTGCTGGCCATGTGAAAGTTTTGTTCGACCAGCACCACCGTTACGTGATCCTTCATCTCCCGGATGACGCCCATGACCCGCTCCACCATGATCGGGGCCAGTCCCTTGCTCGGTTCGTCGATCAACAAAAGCTCGTTGTCGTTGACGCACGCCCGGGCAATCGCCAGCATCTGCTTCTGCCCGCCGGAGAGGAGTCCGGACGGCTTTTTCCAAAAGGTTTTCAGATCAGGGAACAAATCCACAATCCAGTCGCGGCGGTCGAGCGCAGCCCGATCCGTTCTGCGCATGGCCAACCGGAGATTCTCCTCCACCGTCAGATCCGGAAACATCCCCTGGTCTTCCGGGACGTAGCCGATTCCCTTCCGCGCAATTTCATAGGTGGGCAGGCGGTGGATGGCCTCCCCCTTGAACGTGATGCTCCCGGCCGAGATGGGGGCAAGCCCCATCAGCGAGCGCAGCGTGGTCGTCTTGCCCGCTCCGTTTCTCCCCAACAGAACCGTCACCTTGCCCTTTTCCGCCTTAAAGGAGACGCCCTGCAGGATATGGTACTGTCCGATGTGCGTCTCAATTTGCTCCACTTCAAGAAGCGTCGTCATACAATCCCCCCAGGTAGGCAGACTGTACCAGTTCGCTCTTCATGATGTTTTCCGGCGTGTCTTCCGCCAAAAGTTTTCCGTTGAACAGCACCAGAAGCCGCTCCGAGAAGCTGAGCACCAGGTCCATCTTGTGCTCGATCAGAAGAATCGTCCGGTTTCCCTGCTCCTTGATCTGGCGGATCACCTCCAGGATCGAAGGCACCTCTTCCACCGACATGCCGGCCGTCGGCTCGTCGAGGAGCAGCACTTCCGGTTCCAGGGCCAAAAGCATGGCGATTTCCAGCTTGCGCTTTTCCCCGTGCGCCAGTTCTCTGGCCAGCGCATCCTTTTTGCCCGCGAGCAAGACAGTCTCCAACACTTCCTCCGCCCGCCGCGCAAAATGGGCGTACTTTTTCGGACCGGCGAACAGGCTGTAGTAGACGCCCGCCTGAGCCTGAACGGCAAGGCGGACGTTTTCCAGAACCGTCAGGGAGGGAAACACGTTGGTGATTTGAAACGAGCGTCCCAGCCCCAGGCGGGTGCGTCTTGCCGGAGAAAGCGCGGTCACGTCCCTCCCCTTCAGCAGCACCCTGCCGCGGGTCGGCTTCAACTGGCCGCTCAACAGGTTGAACAGGGTGGTTTTTCCCGCGCCGTTGGGGCCGATGATCGAGGTAAACGTGTTGGGCATGATGCGCAGGTTCACCCCGTTGACAGGCGTGTGGCCGCCAAAGGAGACCGTCAAGTCTTCCGTTTCCAGAATGGGCTGCACGCTTCCCCCCTCTTCCCTTTTCACGCCCATCACCTCTTGTTGCGGATCGGCGGCGCAGTCTCTTCGGGCGACAGCTCCTCCCTCAGCACCGGAACAGGCCACTCCACGCCGTCTTTTTTCTCCAGGGTAATGGCGTACATCGCCTGCAAGGCCTGATGGTCTTCCGGACGGAATGTCATCCTGCCCTTGGGCGAATCAAACGACATGCCTTCCATCAAGGGAATCAGCGTCTCGGCATCCGTTTTGCCGTTTGCCAGCTTCACGGCCTCCACAATCGCCATCGCTGCCGTCATCCCGCCCGGCACGAACAGGTCGGGCGGTTCGCCGTTGTAGCGTTTCTTGTGTTCCTCGACCAGCCAGTCGTTGACCGGGTTGTTCGGCAGTTCGTAGTAGTAGAGGGTGAAGCCCTCCATGCCAACCAGCGATTCCATCGTTTTCAGGGCGGCAAAGTCCGCCGTTCCGGTGGAGAGCTTGATGCCCTGCTCCTGCAGCTTCATGTCGGTGATTTGGCTCCAGGGCGTGTTTGCGCCTGACCAGATCACGTACAGATAATCCGGCCTGGCCTGAATGATTTTTTGCAGATTGGGCGTAAAATCGGTTGTCTTCTGGTCGGCGTACTCTTCCAGCACGATTTTTGCTCCTTGTTTTTCCGCCACCTCCTTGAATGCCGCCACCCCGTCCCGGCCAAACGAGTAATCCGGCGCCAGCGTGGCGATCGTCACTCCCGGCCGGGCAATAGCCAGGGCCGCGGCGATCGCATCCTGGGAGGAGTTGCGCGCGGTGCGGAAAATGTAGGGGTTCCAGTTGTCCGCCGTGATGCTGTCGGCGGCAGCCGGTTCGACGACAAAGATTTTTTCAAATTCTTCCGCCAGCGGAGCGACAGCGAGCGTGTCGCCGGAACTGGAAGAACCGACGAGAAAATCCACCTGGTCGTCTTCGATCAGCTTGGTCGCCTTTTTCACGGCCACGTCCGATTTGGTCTCGGTATCCTCGACAATCACTTCAATGGGACGGCCCGCCACTTCGTTCGTTCCCCCGGTCGCGTAGGCAATCCCCAGTTCAAAGCCGCGCGTCGTCTGTTTCCCGTAGTCCTCCAGCGAACCGGTCAGGGAGGCGAGCAGCCCAATGCGGATCGGCTGCTTTTCCCCTTCAGCGGGCGCGGCGGGCGCCTCTGCCTGTCCTCCCTGGTTTCCCGGGGCGGACGGCGCAGACGTTTGTCCGGCGCAGCCTGCCGCAAGCAAGGCCGCCGACACTGCAAAAAACAACTTTTTCCAAGCGTGCGTTTTCCCTTTCATCCGTAACCCCCCATTCCTATTCATTCAGCCATTCCAGAACCGTCGCCGCCCAGGTGTATCCCGTGCCGGCGCTGACCGTGACGATCTTGTCGCCTTTTTTGAACAAACCGCGTTCCCGTCCCAGATGAAGCCCGATGCACGGGTCAAGCGCGGAGAGGTGGCCGTAGTGATCCAGGTACACGGCCTGTTCCTCGGAAAGCTCCAGACGCTCGAGCAGCTGGCGAAACATCGAACGCTTGGTGTGGAGCGGCAGCAGCCAGTCTATCTCCCGAACCGTGTATCCGCTGTTTTCCATCGCCTTTTCGATGACCCGGACAAAATTGTCCACGGAGACCGGATCGAGCCGCCGTTTCATGTCCTGCGGATCCTTGACGTCGAGGAAATGCATCCGCTTTTGCACCGTCTCCAGGCTGGCCGGATGGCGGGAGCCGCCGCCCGGGACCCGCACATCGTCGTGAAAGGAGCCGTCCGTGTAGATGCAGGAGCCCAGCACGCGGCTGCGGGCCGAATTGCGTTGCACAAGCGCGGCCGCTCCGCCGTCGCCGAAGTTGAACATGAAGCGGGAGCGGATGTTCTGGTAGTCGATCAGCTCCGCCTCCTTGCAGCCGCCCACCAGCAGGATGTTGGAGATGGCGGGATCGGCCAGCAGCATGTCTTTCGCTACTTTCAAGGCAATGGGAAAACAGGAGCTGACATTCATGATTTCAAAGGAGTAGGCGTTTTTCAGGCCCAGCTCATGCACGATCTTGGTGCCGCAGGTCCAGAGCGTGTAATCCTTGTAGGAACTGCCGAAGTAAATCAGCACGTCGACGGTCAGCGGGTCGACCTTCTCCAGGATGGGCCGGGCGGCGTTGATGGCCATGTCGGAAGCGTGGATGCTTTTGTCCGAGATGCGCTTTTCCACCAGCCCGAACTTCTCGACGATGACTTCTTCCGGAATCGACGCCTTGGCCGCAATCTCCCTCGCCGTCTCCACCCGCGGCGGAAAGTAGACACCTGTTTCCGTGATTCCGATCATGGCCGTCCCTCCTGTTCTTCCCGCGGCACGCGCATTTTCGCTTCCCCTTCCAGCACGATCTCGCCCTTCTGATTGCGGCACTCCGTCCGAAGCGTAAGGTTTCCCTTCGCCGCATCATAGCCGGTCACTTCCACTGTGGCGGTAATCGTATCGCCGATAAAAACAGGCCTTGCAAACCTGAGCGTCTGTTCCATGTAGACCGAACCCGGCCCTGGCAGGCGCATGCCCAATAGGTTGGACAAAAGGCTTGCCGTCAGCATCCCGTGGGCAATCCGCTGTCCAAACCGCGTCCCGCGCGCGTACTCGCTGTCCACGTGAATCGGGTTGAAATCGCCGCTCAAACCGGCGTACTGCACGATGTCCGCCTCCGTGATCGTTCGGGTGAACGAGGCGGTTTGTCCGATCTCAAACCTGGCCATGCGTCTCCTCCTTCATGAACTCGTCCTTGATTCGTTTTTTGTCAATCTTCCCGGTGGCATTTTTCGGCAAGGCGCTGACAAAGCGGACGTGCGCCGGCACCTTGTACTTGGCCAGATGCTTCTGGCAGTGGCTTTTCACCGCTTCTTCGCTCAACGTCTCACCCGGCCGCATCGCGATGACGGCTGCCGGCACCTCGCCCCACTTGGGATGGGCAACCCCGATCACCGCCGCTTCGTCGACGCCGGGCAGTTGGCGGATGACCTGCTCCACTTCCAGCGGATAGATGTTCTCCCCGCCGGAGATGATCATGTCTTTCTTGCGCCCGGCGATGTAGAAAAACCCTTCCTCGTCCTGATACGCCAGGTCCCCGGTCAGCAGCCATCCGTCGCGGAATGTCTCCCGGTTCGCATCCGGCCGGTTCCAATACCCCTGCATGATGTTGCCGCCCTTGATCGCCAGTTCGCCGATCTCGCCCGGCGCGACATCCTTCCCCTGCTCATCGACGATGCGCACGTCGCAAAACATCACCGGCTTGCCGACCGATCCGATTTTCCGGTTGTAATCTTCCGGCGGTGTCATAAAAATCGTCGGACTGGCTTCCGTCATCCCGAAGCCCTGCGCGAAGGGAAGGCCGCGCTCCCAAAACGCCTGGAACAGTTCCGCCGGGCAGGGCGCGCCGCCGGTGTAAAACCAGCGCACTGAGCGCAAATCAGACGTCTGAAAATTCTTGCTTTTTCGAATGAGGTCGTGGATGGTCGGGACGCCCATCACAACCGTCGCGCCACGCTGCTCGATCCACTGCAGGGCCTGATCGGGGTCAAAGCGGTTGGGCACAAGTACGGTTGCTCCGACAAACAGCGCCGGCAGGGCGAACAGGCCAATGCCGCCGATGTGGAACATGGGAAGCAGCGTCAACACCTTGTCGGCGGACGTCAAATCCAGCGCCAGGACGTTGTTGACCGCGTTCCAGAACATGTTTTCCTGCGTCAGGACCGCACCCTTGGGGCGGCCGGTGGTGCCCGACGTGTAGCAGATGACGAAAGGGCTTGCGCCGTCCGCTCCTTCTGCCGTCAACACATCACCGGCATAGGCGGCGGTTTGCCTGGGCAGATACCAGGCCGACTGTTCGTCCTGATCAAACCACAAGATTTCCTTGACGGCGGTCGTGGACAGGAATTGCTCTCCTTCCCTGCGGTACGTCCTTTCGGCGATGAGCAGCCGGGCACCGCTGTCGTTCAACTGGTACTCCAGTTCGCCGGGCGTGAGGCGAATGTTGAGCACCACCGCGATGCCGCCCAGCTTGGCGATAGCGAACAGCAGCAAGAAGTAGTCGATGCTGTTCCCCGCCAGGATCGCGATTCTCTCTCCCGCCTTCACCTGATGCCTGTCCTGCAGCAAGCGAGCCAGGCGGTTTACTTCCGCGCTCATCTCGCGGTAGGTCAGCTGCCGCTGTTCGCCAATCAGGGCGATGCGCTCCGGTGTGATCCTGGCCCGCTTGTCAATCCAGTCTGCGATACCGTTCATACACTTCCTCCTTCCCTTTTTCCCTCGTGATTGGCCAAACCTTCAAAAATAAAGGTGATCGCATCCTGCACCACATGATCGGGGACATCCTGATTTTCCCAGTAAACCCAGCGCATCCCGATGTACGAGGTGACCCCCATCAGGCAGTAGGCCACGGTTTCCGGATGAAGCCGCTTGAACTCCCCTTTGCTCATCGCCTCTTCCAGTCCCTTCAGATAGCCCTGCGCCAAACGCTCGTAGTAAGCCCGGTACAGCTGCTCATCCACGAGGACGGACTGCTGCACGATGCTGTACAGGTTGCGGTGGTTTTTCACCCATCTGAGGAATACATGGATGCCGATCTCCAAGGCCTCCCGCTGGGTTTTCGCGCGCGCAATCTCCTGCTTGATCTCGATGCGGAAATCGCGGCTCAGCTGTCGGATCAGTTCGGCGAAAATCTCGTACTTCGACGAAAAGTAGTTGTAAAAAGTGCCCTGTGCCACGTTTGCCTGCTGCGTAATGTCGACAATGGAGGCAGCGAAGTACCCTTTTGTCCCGAATACCTCTTCGGCGACGTCCAACAGCTTCTGCCGCGTCTTGATTCCCTTGGTCGTAGCCGGTGTCTTGGTTTGCTGCCCGTTGGCGGGGGTTTGCTCGATCATCTGCATCACCTTTTACGAAGTGTGTCTGAAGCAAAAACTGAAACATGAATCAGTTGTCATTTTTTATGATAGCGCTTCCACCAATTTTTAGCAAATGTTTATTTGTAAATTTCTGAAAATTGTTGCAAACAATCTGCTTGCCAAAAACCGCTTGTCAAATTCCCTTATGCAAAAAAACAAGGTGTTGGACGTTTTTTCGTCAACACCTTGCCAGACTCAAGCATGCACGTGTTTTTCCAGTGGAAGGCTGTGCTGCAAAAGTGGCTGTCCTGGACAGCCGAACCGTTTACAAGCAAAGCAGCTGTATCCCGGCAATGGGCAACATTTCGCCAAAAGTGGCATGACACAATGGTCCTGGCCTTTCGCTCTGCAGTCAAGGCCTTTGGGAGGCGGCTGTTTAGAATTTGTCATGCCTTACAGCCGCCAGCGCTGCCTGTCCGAGACTGATGCCGCCGTCGTTGGGCGGAACGGCCTTGTTTGTCCATACCTGCATCTCGCTTTCCGCAAACAACGCCTGCAGATCGGCCAGCAAAAGGGCATTTTGAAAGACGCCGCCGGACAATACGACCGTGTCAATCCCGTGGGCTTCTCCCAAAGCCAGGACGCTGCGGAATACGCCCTCTGCGACGCTGCGGTGAAAGGAACGGGCAATCGCTGCCGCGTCCTCCCCCTGCAAACGGTCTTCCGCCACGGCCCGCAAAAGCGGCCGATAGTCAAGCTCCTCCCCATCCCAGGGGAACGGGTAGACCTTTTTCAACGGCCCCGAGCGCGCCAGATGTTCAAGCCAAATGGCCGCCTGGCCTTCATAGGTGATGGCTCCGGTATAGCCCAACAGCGCGGCAGCCGCGTCAAACAGGCGGCCGACGGATGTGGTCGGGAAGGTGCGGAGTTGTTTTTCCACCAGTTTGAGCGCAGTAAAAAAACGTTCCGGAAGCTCCAGCCGCCTGCCGATGTCCGCCGCCGCTTCCGGCTGGTCCGCGAAAAAGCCGGCCATTGCCTGAAGCGGGATGCGTGCCGCCGCGTCACCGCCGGGAAGCACGGCATAGCGAAGGTGACCGCGCCGTTCCAACCCTGCTGCGACGCTTCCCACAAACAGTTCGCCGCCCCAGATCGCCCCGTCGTCGCCGTAGCCCGTTCCGTCAAAGGCAACCCCGATCACCCGCTTGTCCAGGGCATTCCGCTCCGCAAGCACGGCGGCCACGTGGGCCCGGTGGTGCTGGACTGCTACCGTTTCGCAGGATTCCAGGCCGCCGGCAAACTGGCTGGAGCGGTACCCGGGATGCAGATCATGGGCCACAACCGTTTCCGACAGCGGAACCTCGTACATGGCCAGCAGGTCGCGAATGGTCTCTTCAAACGCGGTGAACGCCTCGTACTGCTCCAAATCGCCCAAATGCTGGCTGACGATCGCCTGCCCGTTGACGGCCAGGGTGATGGTGTTTTTCAAGTCAGCGCCTAGCGCGAGAACGGGGCGATCGCCGGGCAGGCGGGTGACGGGAAGCGGAGCGTACCCCCTGGCCCTGCGAATGACAGCCGGTCCAAAAGCACTGACGCGAACGACGGAATCGTCGACGCGGCGGGCGATGGGCCGCTCCCCGATCAGCCAGGCGTCAGCAATTCCCTGAAGTGCCGTCACAGCCTCTTCATCTCGGTAAACGATGGGTTCACCGGAGCGGTTGCCGCTGGTCATCACCAGGATAGGCGGCGCTCCGAAGTGAAACAGCAGGTGGTGGAGCGGCGTATAGGGAAGCATCACCCCCAGGTCGGCAATGTCCGGAGCCACACCTTCCAGCGACCGTTTTGCCCGGGCCAGCACGATGGGCCGGGCGGGTGACAGAAGCAGTTCCTCTTCTTCTGCAGACAGTTCGACAAGCGTTCGTGCCGTCTCCAAATCTTTTGCCATCAGGGCAAACGGCTTCTCCCTGCGCCGCTTCCGCTCCCGCAAGGTCCACACCGCCTGGGCGTTTTCCGCATCGCATGCCAAATGGTATCCGCCCAACCCCTTGACGGCCATGATGCGTCCAGCGCGGAGAAGCTCTGCCGCCTGTTCAATGGCCTTTTTCTCTTCGCGTAGCTCTCTGCCATCCGACAGCAGGTAGTAATGCGGCCCGCACTCGGGGCAAGCAATCGGTTGCGCGTGAAACCGTCGGTCAGTCGGCTCATGGTACTCCGCAGAACAGGACGGACACAAGGCCCACGTCCGCATCGTCGTGTGGGGACGGTCATACGGCAGCCGCTGGATGACGGTATAGCGGGGGCCGCACTCCGTACAATTGCTGTAGGAATAAAGAAAGCGGCGGTCTGCGGGATCGAACAGTTCGGCCAGACAGGACGGACATACGGCCAGATCGGCAGGAATATGCACGGTGGGCCTGTCCTTGCGCATGCTTTCGCGGATTTGAAAATCAGCCAGCCCTTCCACGGCCGCATCCCCGATCTCCATCTCGGTTACCTGGGCCGACGGCGGAGGGCTTGTCCGAATTTCCTGAATAAACGACTGGATGACAGCCGCCTCTCCTTCCACGTGAATCTCCACGCCGCTTTCCCCGTTGCACACCCATCCGCCAAGCTGCAATCGCTTTGCCAGGCGAAAGATAAAGGGGCGAAAACCCACCCCTTGCACAATCCCGCGAACGCGAATACGCTGTGCTGTTTTCATGGCGAATCACCTGCCTCTTTGACTTGCACGACTTGGGTGACTCGGCACACGTGCCTGACTTCGGTGCGCATCTTACGGGGAAGAAGGCGGCGCGACCACGCATCCGCGGCCGGAAACCCCGACCTGAATCACCCGCTGGTCTTCAACCAGAACCGGCACAGTCCTTCCTCCCGTGAGAGCGATAAGCCGTTTCAGCGCCTCCTCGTCTTCCTCCACATCGTATTCCACGAAATCCTCGCCGTCCCACAGCAGGGATTCCCGCAGTTCGCCCGTATAGGGACAGCCTTTGGCACCGTAAAGTTCCTTCATCCCTGAATTGCACCTCCATCCTCGCAAACGATGTGCCAAACGCCGGGCAAATTCACGGCACTGGCAAATTTGCAACACCAGCAAATGCGCAGCACTGACAAATTCGCAACGCTAGCAAATGCGCAGCACTGACAAATTCGCAACGCTAGCAAATGCGCGGCAAAGGATCGCCCACAAGCATGTCGATGACCCGCGTGCCTCCGTAACGGGAGCGCGCCAGGACCACCTTATTCGGCTCTTCCCGAATTTCACCGATGCGCCGGGCATCCTCTCCGCCGGGTACCCGCCTCAGCGCTTCCAACGCCGCCTCTGCGTATTCCGCCGATACGACGGCGAGAAATTGCCCTTCGTTGGCAATGTGCAAAGGGTCCAGGCCCAAAATTTCACAGGCCCCGCGCACCGCCGGACGCACGGGAACGGCTTCCTCGTCCAGCACGACAGCCATCCCGATGTCTCTCGCCAGTTCGTTTAGCGCTGTCGCCACACCGCCGCGCGTGGGATCGCGCATCCACTTCAGTCCGGGTGCCGCCGCATCGATAAGAGGTGCGACAAGCGGCCACAAGGGACGCGTATCCGAGCGGAGATCGGCTTCCAGATCCAGCTCACCCCGGGCCAGGAGAACCGTGATTCCGTGATCGCCGATGTAGCCGGAAAGAATCACCTGATCGCCGGGGCGAACTTGTTGGGCGGAAAGGGAAACGCGCGGGTCTGTAAGCCCGATTCCGGCAGTGGTGATGTACAGCCCGTCCGCCTTTCCATGTTCCACCACCTTCGTATCGCCCCCCACCACGGACACACCGGCAGACTGCGCCGCCCGGGCCATGGCCGCCACTTCCCGCTCCAGTTCGGAGGTTGCCAGGCCTGCTTCCAGGACAAGCGTGGTCACCAACGCCAACGGCCTGGCTCCGCTCATCGCCAGGTCGTTGACGGTCCCGTTTACGGCCAGTTCGCCGATCGAGCCGCCCGGGAAAACATGCGGCTTGACGACAAAGCTGTCCGCCGTAAAGGCCAGACGATGCCCGGCCACTTCGACACAGGCAGCATCACTCAGCTCCGTTGCGGCATCGCTCATCAGCAAGGGAACCAACAGCCCCTCAATGAGCCGGCGGCTGGCTTTTCCGCCGGCGCCGTGGGCCAGTTCAATATTGGCATCTGAAAAGCGAACCTTGGTCTTGCTCATCCACGAACTCTCCTTCGTCTTCTGCCATCGTTTTCGCAATATGTCCTAGCTGTACAGTTCTGACAGGAGTGCCCAGATCATGTAGCCGCCAAAGCACAAGCTGACACAACCTGCCACCGCCCGAATACCGGCCTGGATCGTCGTCCGTCTGGAAACCAGCGAAAGGGCGGGAGCAGCGATGAACAACGTCATGGCAAACATGCCCAGGGCTGCGCCCAGCCCGAAAAGCAGCAGCCATAAAACCGCCTCCCCCAGGTTTTGCGAAGCCTGCATGGCCAGTACGGCGACAGCCCCGCTGCCTGCCAGGCCGTGAATCAGGCCAAATCCGAAAGTGATCCACTGGCGCCGTTCCAGCTTTACCAGCGGATGGCGATGGCCGGGGCGGTGAAAATGGCTGTGCACCGTCTGCTGATGGGAATGAACGTCAAAATGGACACGCTCCTTTATCACCCGCCAGAGCGTAATCACTCCCAGCAGCAATAGAAGCCCTCCAACTCCTGCGTCGACGATGTTTTCAAACTGAACCGGCAATTCCCATTGCAGGGTTAAAAGCGGAAGCCCCACCAGCGCAATCGGAATCAAGTGACCAATCCCCCAAACAAAACCGAGCCATGCGGCAGGCCGAAGTCTCTTTTCTTCCGAGACGAGCGTAGAGACGGCCACCAAATGATCCGGATCAAAGGAATGTCGTATGCCGAGAAAAAGAGCAACTCCAAGCAGGAGCAACAAATCCATGGAAAACGTCCTCCGTTCGTTTAGGATTATCCACCGGCCATCTGACGCAGGTGAACGTGATGGTAATAGGCGGCACACGCCCCTTCCGACGACACCATCAGGGCGCCTACGGGATGCTCAGGCGTGCATTCCTTGCCAAACCACTTGCATTGATGCGGTTTCAGCACACCTTTCAACACATCGCCGCACTGTCCTTCCTGCGGTTCGGCGGCGGCAACGCCATCCACCGTAAAGTGGACTTCCGCATCCCAGCGAGCGAATGCAGGGCGCAGTTTCAACGCCGAATGCGGGATGTGCCCAAGGCCGCGCCACTCAAAAAGAGGGCGTACCTCAAACACTTCGTCCATCGCTTTCAGCGCAGCGACGTTCCCTTCGGCAGGAACGACGCGGCTGTACTGGTTTTCCACTTCCGAACGTCCTTCCCGCATCTGTTTGACCAGCATGAGGATGGATTGCAGCAGATCAAGCGGCTCAAAGCCGGAAATGACCACAGGCTTGCCGTAATCCCTGGCGATGGATTCGTACGGATGGACGCCAATGATCGCAGAGGCGTGTCCCGGTCCAATAAAGCCGTCTATGCGCAGGTCCGGAGATTCCACAATCGCGCGAATCGCCGGCATAATCATGACGTGATTGGAAAAGACGTAAAAATTGGGAACATCCAGTTCGCGGGCCTGCATCAGCGTCAGCGCCGTCGACGGAGCCGTCGTTTCAAAGCCGATGGAAAACAGCACCACTTGCCGGTCGGGATGCTTGATCGCCAGCTGCAAAGCGTCCAATGGAGAGTAAACCATACGGACGTCGGCCCCCTTGGCTTTCAGCTCCAAGGGTGTCCCCTGCCGCCCTGGAACCCGCATCACGTCACCAAAAGCGGTAAAAATCACACCTGGCTGTTTCGCCAGAGCCAAGCCCTCATCCATGCGCCCCATGGGAAGGACGCAAACCGGACAGCCCGGTCCATGGATCAGTTCGATGTTTTTCGGAAGCAGATCCTGCAGCCCGAAGCGAAAGATGGAAAACGTATGTCCGCCGCAAACCTCCATAAAACGGTAATGGTAATCAGGATCGACAAGACGATGGATCTCGTTCGAAGTCTTGAGGATCAAATCCGGATCGCGAAACTCGTCAATGTACTTCATCGTCACAAACGCCCCCTCCTTTCTCCCCGCTTTCCTTGATGTCCTGCACGTGAAATGTTTCAGACCTTCTGCCTGTCGTCAAATTGATAGCCTTTGACTTCCTCCATAGCCTCTTCCGATTCGCCCAGCATGCTGAGCAAATTCAGTTGCTCCACTGCCTGTTCCTCGCTGATCTTGCTCATGGCAAATCCGACGTGGATCAGCACCCAATCGCCAAGCTGGATTCCCTGATCCTTCAACAGGTGAATGTTGATTTTTCGCTTCACGCCGGAAACGTCAACCGTGGCGTAATGGTGATCACCGTCGAGCATCTCCACAATTTGCCCTGGAATAGCCAAGCACATGGACGTGTTCCTCCCCCGTTTTCTCATTGTTCCGATCCGGCAAAACTCACCCTACCCGAATCCAGATTCGCTCCTCCTTCAACCGCACCGGAAACGGTTCCAGCTGCACATGGGGCGCCGTGATGCATTCCCCGGTTGTCAGGTCGAAACGAAAGCCATGCGACGGACAGGTGATGACCGATTCATCGACGAATCCCCCGTCGAGAGGCACTCCCATATGGGGACACTGATTGCGATACGCCATAACCTTTCCCCCAAGGCGCACCAGCAGGATGTCCCCCGCTGAGCTGGCAAACGGAATCGGTTTGCCTTCTTCCAGTTCGGAAATGGACGGGCCTTTCAGCCAACCCTTTTGTTCCAGCTCACCGGCATCGTCCATCGCGTCCGGGGGCATGTAGCCGGAAGTCACTTCGTCTTCCACCATGAGGACTTCTTCAATTTCCGGAACTCGCGCCCGGATTGCCTCCTCCACTCCGCTTTTCAGCGTCACCGCGGACAAGGAGCAACCGGAACAGGCTCCCTGAAGGCGCACGTAAACGACCGCCCCTTCGACCTTCACCAACTCCACGTCGCCACCGTGAGAGCGCATGTAGGGACGCACTTCCTCGAGCACTGCAGCCACGCGGGTAAACAGGTCCTGTTTGATGATTCCATGCATCAAAAACACGGCGTAAATGGCGGGATCTTCCACCGCCTTCAGCAACAGCTCCCTTCCCGCTTCCGTTTCCCGAAACACGCGCACCAGCTTCCGCAACGCATGTTCATGAAACGCTTCAATGGCCTTTTTCAGATCGAGCGCCTTCATGCGCGCATCTTCCGGCAACTCCTTCACCGATGCCAACACCTGGTCCACTCTCTCCGCCAAATCCTGGAAGTCTTCCTGTTTGACTTGCATCGTCATTCACCTCCAAACGCCGAGGGTTTCCCGTTTCATTTCTCACGGGATGCCGCTTCCTTTTGCTTGCAGGAAATTTCCGCCAGTATTTCCCCTACGGCCTCGCTCGCCTCGTATTCTCCGTGTGCCTGAAACAGTTTTCGGGCCTCTTCCAAACGTGGTACCGCCCGGGAAAAAGCGCCCAGATGGGCCAGGGCATTTCCCTGATTGGCCAGGACGCGGGCGTACCCCAGTTGGTCGTCCTCAAGACGGCGCACGGCAAGCACGTCTTCGTATAGCGCCACAGCTTCCCAAAGGTTGTCTTCCGGATGGGAGGTCTTCACCTGCTGCAACGCGTTGGCCAGATTGACCGTCGCACTCGCCCAAAGCTCGGGATGGGTGTCCTGTTGAAAAATGCGCTGGGCCTCCTTCAGGGATTGAATGGCCGTCGCAGTGCGCAATTGGGCGCTGCGATCCATGGGGTCCAGGGACGGCATGGCCAGATAGGCCAGCGCCAGATTCATCTGAATCATGCCAAAGTTTTCCGGATGCGTCTCCTTTCGGTATACTTTCAGCGCTTCATGGTAACACTTGACCGCTTCCAGAAGCGCTCCCCTCCGTCCTTGCGCGCCGTTTTGGTACGCCGTACCCAGTTGAAACCACAGTTCTGCCCGCGCATCCTGAAAGGCGGATGAATCGAGAAGCGCCAGCGCCTTGCGGTATCCCTGCACCGTTTCCTGCCCGCAGTCACCAAGCATCTGCCGGGTCGCCGCCCACTCGGCCAAAAGCCGGGCGGAAAAGACAGGAGAGACCTCCCGGACCGTCTCTGCTGCTTCCGTCAAAATGGCAAGCCCCGTTGCCCAATCCTTGCGCTGAAAGGCATCGTATGCCCGGGTGGCCATGAGAAACGCGCGCACTTCGCCAGCAGTTGCATCATGCGGCGGTATTGTCTCGCACAAGCCCAAACGCCACGCCACCGCGTCCAACAGCAGGGAGGCCTCCCCTCCGACTGCTTCCCTGGCCAGCGCATAGGTGTTAGCGTTTGGCTCCAGAATAAACCGGTTGTAAATTCCTTCCGCTCCCTGCGGCAACAGGGATAAAACCACATCCTCGCTTTCGCCCTTGACTGCCGCGGCAAAAAAGTTCCAGTTTTCCGGCCACGTCTCGGGAAGTTCGCCGCGAAGAAGCTGCGGCAAGAGATTGTCTGCTTCCGGAACAGACGGCAATAGAAAAAATCCGGCAGCCCCAGGAAAAACACCGATCGGTTGCGGCTGTAGCACGCCTTTCCACCCCTTTTTCCACAACACCCAAACCTGGAATGAATTCTGGTGATTCCGGAATGATTAAAGCTGCGCCGAATTGCTTGTACAAAAAAGGGGGACGCGCAGCGCTCCGAGCTGATCGTCCCAAACCGCATCGCGAACCCCCGGTGACACTCCTTCCGGCAAAAGCTCCTGGACGAACACGCTCCGGTCGCCGCGGGCATTGCGCCATTTCAGCAGCAATCCCCCTGCTCCCGGATGATTTACCGGCATGATCCACAGTTCTTCCTCTCGCACTAAAGCGATGGCGGTTCCCCAGGGGAACCGCACCGCTTCTTCAGCGGGAATATGAAGATAACCGGTTGAAGTAAGCTCAAGCTTCAATTTCCTTTCCTCCCACGCGCCGAAGCAACTCCTGCGCCAAACGCTCCTTGGCCTCTTCCACCGCGGAAGACAAGCCGAAACCGGGAGACAGGTTTTCCGCTTCGATCAAAAAGACCGTCACCTTTTTTGGAAAGCGGCTTTTGAGCAGCCAACGGCCCATCGCGATTGCGTGATCCCAGCGAAAGTTGTGGAGGTTGACGTTCTCCAAGGGAGGCGTTTCCACCTCTTCCCCAGGCAGTTCAAAAACGGTGCCTGGTGCAGCCCCGGACTGACAGGCATCCACGAGGATCAATTCTTTGGCGTCCCCGATTTGAAATGCCACATCCATGCCAGCGGTCCCACCGTCCGCCAGACGAACCCCCGGCGGAACTCCCAGCTCCCACAATCTGCGAATGAGCATGGGGCCAACCCCATCGTCGCTGCGAAGCAAATTGCCGCATCCAATAATGACGGTCATATTCATTCCTCCTAGTGTGGACGTTACGGCTTCATCAGCCGGGAATCAGGGCGTAACCACACGCCCTTAAATCCCGGCCATCATGTTTGTTACTTCGTACTTGGCCAATTCCTTGTGCGTTTTGGCATCGTATGCATGAACGGTACAAACGAGGCAGGAATCGTAGCCCTGCGCGATGTGAGCCAGTTCGACCGGATCTTCCGGATTTTTGACAGGCGTGCCAATCATCGCCGTCTCAATCGGCCCCCGTTGGCCGTGACGGTCGCGCGGGCCAATGTTCCAGGCCGTCGGAGTAATGACTTGATAGTTTTCAATCTTTCCGTCCTTGATTGAAATCCAGTCAGCCAACGCGCCGCGGGCTGCTTCCGTTGCCCCGAAACCGCGTCCTTCCGGCAGTTCATTGGGTTTGACGTAAAACTTCTCGTTCAGGTCGATCTGACGCAGCCACTCCTTCACGCGCAGGTAGTATTTCACCTCTTCGTGAAGACGTGCCAGCACCCGGACCATGGTGCTCGGGCCGATTTCGTTGATGACGTTCAGGAAGAGCGGATCGTAATCCTGCCAATCTTCCGCACCCGTGCGGCCGGCGATCACCTGGCGAGCCAACGGACCTACTTCCAGCGGCGTCTCGCCGATCCCCGGAATGTCGTAACGAGGCGCCTTGGCAAACGTGTACTTTCCTTCCTTTTTCGCTTCCATCGGATCAAGAGGCTCGGTTACCCCCTCAAACGGGTGGAAGGCGCCTCCGCCGCGATAGAACGAATAGGTGTGGTCTTCGCGTATGCGGGCCTGGTCAAAATCGTGATAATCCTTCCCGTCATACACGCCGGAGCGGGAAATCAACGCTGCATTCCGCCCTTCGATGGTGGGGAAGCGGTATTTTTGCGGATGGAAGAAGCTGCCTGCGGCCAGATAGCGTCCCGGACCTGCTCCGTACTTGTCCAGGCCGATCTCCATGCTGTAGCGGATGAACAGACCAAGGTCGGAATCGCGGTGTTCCCGTTTTTCCTCCAGCCAGGCCATGATGTCCGCCCAGGTCTTGTTCTCCAGCCAACGTTCCACGGAACAGCCGAGCATGTATTTCTCCAGCCAGTTTTCACGGAAGTATTCCAGAATGGCAATGGAGCGGGTAACGTCGGACAAGGTCGGCGCGCTTACCACGCCGCCGGGAACCATAAAGCTGGAATGCGGCCACTGTCCTCCGAAAATTGCGTAAATTTCCACCGGTTTTGCGGAAAGCATGACGCCAATTTCATAATGTTCGCCCGTAAATGGCGCCCAACGGCGAACCACTTCCTCGTACAGCGGTGAGGAAGCGTAGTTTTGATGCGTCAGGCCGATGGCGAACAGGGCGTAGAACCAGCGGGGAACGCTCTGCAGTGTTTCCACCGCCTGGGCGATGTTGCGAATCAGCGTGGCGTTGGGCGGCACTTCCGTACCCCATGCCGTATCCAATGCGTAGACCGACTTGGTGAGATGGCTGCCGCCGCAAATGCCGCAAATCCGAGGCGTGACGATCAGGCCTGCCTGCGGATCCTTTCCTTTCAAGATCAGTTCAAACCCGCGAAACATCGTGGCTTCGGTCCAGGCATCCACCACGACCCCGTCTTCGATAACCACCTTGACGTCCAAATCCCCTTCCACGCGCCCCAGCGAGTGAACCTTGAGTTCCATCTTGTTTTTGACTTCTGTTTTGTTCATGCTTACGAACCCCACCTTTTAAAATGGTTTTCCTTGAAAAAAGGACAAAAGGGGTACAGTACCAAACCGTTGTTACGGCGATTACGGCACAAACATGTCTTCCTTCGCCCACTTCGGCGCCACCGCGCGGGCCAAAGCCGCATTGACGGAATAGCTCAACGGGTCGCTGCCCACAGGCACTTCCTTGGGAATCGAGCCAAACACTTTCTGTGTCTTGAACACCGTACCCGGCGCCAGATCGAAGAACGGAAACTCCGGTTCCGTACAGCCAATACAGGGCATCCCTGCACGCGTTTTGGAAGATTGACGGTTCCAGAGAATGCGGTTGCAGGGCGAATGGGTCATTGGGCCGCGGCAACCTTGTTCGTAGAACAGGCAGCCTTTTCTTGTGCCTTGCCCAAACTCTTCCACCGGTTCCTTCCATTCGAAGTATTGCACGCGCGTACAACCGGTTTGCGTAAACGTCTTGAAGAAGGTTTGCGGGCGTTGCAGGTCATCCAGCAGGATGTCCTCCAGCCGGCCGGTGGCAACGGCGACGAGGATCTGCGTGACCCAGTCGGGATGAGCCGGACAGCCCGGAATGTTAATGACCGGCAAACCTGCTTTCGAGCGGAAATCGGCACCGAGAAAACCTCCCCGCTCCCGCTTCAGGTACTGCAGGCCAATCGATTCAGAGGGATTCGGCTTTGTCGCCGGAATCCCGCCCCAACAGGCGCAGTCGCCAACCGCCACGACAAACTGGGCCTTGTGGGCGAAATCCCAAATCCAATCCTTTTTCGGGCGATCCATGAGCATGTCGTAGTGACCCGTTCCATTCGGCCCTTGAATGACGGTTCCCTCGACAACCAGGATATCCAGCGGGATTTCATCGTTGAGGATCTGATTGTACAAATGGCGCACCTGTTCACCAAATTCCATCGAGACGGAGTGATGATACAGGAGGTTAATGCCAAAGTCGGTGATCAAATCGACCACAGTCGGCTCTTCCGCGTTCAGAAACGACTGGGTGTTTCCGTTGCACGCACCGCCGTGAATCCAAAGTACATTCGCCACTTTCCCCACCTCCAAATAAGTGAGTTTGTCAAATTCATGCCTTGCAAAATAAAAGTAATGAACGGATCAACTTCCAGCGGGAATGGAACTCTTGTCAAACGATGCCTTTTCCGCCTCCAGGCGGGCGATCCACTCGTCAACCCCTTCTCCCGTGCGGACGGAAAGTTCAAAAATGGGGATGCCGGGCCTTACATCGTTTAACGCTTCACGGAAAAGTTTCCGCTGAAAACCGACCGCTTCCGCCAGGTCGATCTTGGTGATGACGGCCACATCGGCGCTGTTGACGATGGTCGGATACTTCACCGGCTTGTCTTCACCTTCCGTCACGGAGAAGAGAACGACGCGCTGGTTTTCCCCCAAATCGTAACTTGCGGGGCAAACGAGATTTCCCACGTTTTCGATAAAGAGGAAATCAATTTTTTCCAGTTCCCAGCCTTCCAAGGTCCTCTCAATCATCTCCGCTTCCAGATGGCAGACCGTGCCCGTGGTAATCTGGCGCACTTGCGCTCCGCTTTTCCGCAGACGTTCCGCATCGTTTTCCGTGGCCAGATCGCCGACCAGCGCGGCGACATTGTACCGTTCGCCAAGCCGGGTCAGTACTTCCGTCAGCAGGGTCGTCTTTCCCGCCCCCGGGCTTGAGACCATATTGACGACGTAAACACCCGCATTCTGAAAGCGCTTTCTAAGCTCCCTGGCAAGCAAGTCGTTTTTCTTCAAGACATTCTGCCTAATCTCCACAATCCGAGGACTTCCGGTCAGCTTCTGTATCTTCTTCACCCCCCTCCAGGGCGTACAATTCCATCTCACGTCCTTCCAGAACTTCTCCTGTCTTCGTCCCGCACACGGGACAGCGCATGGGAAACGGTTCCGGCAAAACGCGTGCTTCCTGGCAATTGGCACAATGGACTTTGACAGGTATGTCCTCAATCACCAGCCTTGCCCCTTCCAGAGGTGTACCCTGGATGACCACATCAAAGGAGAATTGCAAGGCCTCCTTGACCACCCCTGAGAGGGCGCCAAGTCTCAAATGAAGCGCTCGCACCTGTTTCATTCCGTTGTGTTCTGCTGCTTCCATCGCTACTTCAACCAGGTTGTGGGCAATCGAAAGTTCATGCATCTTTTAACTCCTTCGCCAAATGGCGCACAAAATGAAGCAGAAAATTGAGCGCCGGCTGCACCTCCGGATCGTTCAACGCCCGCATCAGCCCAAAGAGGCCAACCCGCTTCGTTCCCGTCTGGGCCGTTTCTTCCGCTGCCTGCATCATGGAACGGGACATTTTTCCAACCATCCCGACCGCTCTCGTGTCAAGGACGTCGGATTTGAACAGCTCCTGAACCTGGGGCGAATCGAGGACATCCTGGATTCGACGCACGGCAGTATAAGCATTCTCAAAGCGCGCGAGGTATTCGGGCTTGGTCACATTTTGCCGCATCATCACGACGAGATCGTTGATCGAATTGGCGAATTCGGGCCCGCGACGCATGAAGCTTTCCAGCATGTCAAACAGATACGCCACACTCTCCAGCCTGTCGAGCAGGCGAACCAGTTGCTCGATCGTCTGCGGGTTGGAAAGCTTCTCCACCAACATTTGATCGACCGGCGCCTCTGCGACGACTGCTCCCTTGCCACCCTCTGCCATGAAAACCCCTCCTTTCCTTTCATTGAAATGTGGTGATGAATGATGTGGTTTGTCTGCGCTGTTTTCACAAAATTGTCGAAATAATATATAAAAGTCTGATTATTGACATTATTGTACCATAACAGGATTTTACCCGTAAAGGAAGCCATTAATTGTAAATATTGCGTAAAAACAGCTTGGTCTGTTTTGCAAAAACTGTACGCCACAATCCGTTGAATTAAAACAATATTGCGAGTAAACTGAAAAGAACAAGAAACCATTCGCCGTCCGGAAAAGAGGTGCCGTTTTTCGATGAACAGCGTGACTGCCCGCTTTCCTTTTCCCCTGAAGGAAGACTACTACCGCTACTCCAACAACTCCGTCCTGTTGGACCCTCCGGTGGCCATTGAAATCACGCCGGAATACCAGGAGGAAATCGAACTGAAACGCAGGCTGCTGGCGGAGAACCACAGCCAGTTTTACCAGTCGCTTTCCCACACCCTGGAAGCGCAGTGGGAAGTCGTCCAGCTGCTCCTGGAACAATTGGCCGAGTATTATCCGGAACAGTTTGACCTGGTCAGGAAAGGGGATTTCTGGACGTTCACCAATCGTCTGACGAAGGAGACGGAGCGGTTCATCTTTGGCCGTGCGGCGGATTTGCCCTGTGAACCGCTTGATTTTGTGGGACGGCACGTGCAGGAAGACCTGATTCTCATGGGACACAGGGACGGCGATCTCTACCTGGACGCCGGCCAGCTCTGCTTTCCTTCCAACTGGTCGCTTGCCTTCGACCTGGGCATGACCTTCGTGGAACTTCACTCGCCCATTCCCCGCTTCTCCGACAACAACCTGGACAAAAAAGTCCGCGATTTCATCATGCGGATCGAACCGGGAACCCCTTGGGTCAGACGAAACTGGGGGCTGAACGCGGGGCGGCGGCTTGACACCACGCCCGGCACCTTTCACATCTGGGGACAGGAACGGGGGAAGGTAACGGAGGAAAACGCGGGGGAACTGGTGCACATGCGCGTGGAAGTGCAAAAGCTGTTCCGCCTGCCGCGCAGTTACTTCATTCTTTTCACCATCCACACCCATTTGATCTCGCTGAAGGAACTGTCGCAAAACCGGGAGTGGGCGGCCCGGCTGTTGGCGGTGCTTACGGAAATTCCGGATTTCATTTCCGAGTACAAGGGGTTCCACCCATACAAGGATTCCGTCATCCGCTACCTGAGCCGTGTCCTGGACGAAGCGAGGGAGTAGAACATGAACGTGCGAAAATACCTGTTTTTCTTCGATGCCCTGGGGCAAAACGCCGCCCGCTCCAGGATAAACGAATGCGCCAGGGCGAACACGGCCGTGGAAGCGCACGAGCTGACAGATGAAGCCTTTCCGGACCGTTCCGCTCTTTTGCAGCAAGTGCGAAAATGTCTGTCCGCGCAAAAAATCGGCACCTTTCTCCATGTGTACGCTGCCTGGGAGTTGCTCCAGCCGATCCGGCAAATGGCAGCGGAAATCGGATTTGCCGAGAAGGAAATGGAACTCGTCGGTTTTGGCGAAAAGGCGAAAAACGTCTTTTGTCCGGGCTGCCAGAAAATGAGCACGGCGGCGGCCGGCGATGCCGTGCTCATCTGCCGGCATTGCGGGCTGAAACTGAGCGTCTCCAGCCATTATTCCCGGCGGCTGGATGCCTATCTGGGGTATGCCGTCATCCCGTACAACGGAAAAGAATCCATCAACAGGCGGTCGTGATCCAGCATGCAGACAAAAGCAAAATGGAAAGTTATCGTAAGCAAAATCTTCCGGGAGACAGTCGACGTGAAGCGGTTCATCCTCTCCTCCCCAAGCGGCGCGCCGTTGCCTGCGTTTGGCGGCGGTTCCCACATCACCACCTGGGTGCGGGACGGGAATACGGTATGGGAGAGGCAGTATTCCCTGATCAACGATGCGGCCCAAACCGGCCACTACGAAATCGCCGTGAAGCTCCAGCCCTCGTCGCGCGGCGGTTCGCGCTTTTGGCATGAAGCGGTGCACGAGGGGATGGAACTGGACATCAGCTATCCGAAAAATCACTTTCCGCTCAGTTTTTCCGCCAAACACCACCTGTTCTATGCGGCGGGGATCGGCATCACCCCGTTTCTGTCGATGATGGCGGAACTGAAGCGCAAAGGCGGATCGTTCGAACTGCACTACGCCGCCAGGTCGAAGGAGCAGTGCGCGTTTTACGATTTTCTCCGCCAACAATACGGGGACTGCGTCCGCTTCTACTTCTCCCAGGGCGAACAACCGCAGCGAATGCTGCCGGACGGGATGAAGGATCAGCCGGTGGGCACGCACGTCTACTTTTGCGGCCCCCATACGATGGTGGCGCAGTTTCGCGAAGCGGCCCAATCCTGCGGATACATTCCGGAGAAAATACATTATGAACTGTTCCAGGCACCTGTCCAAACGGACCCGCAGCCGTTTGATGTCGAACTGAAGAAAAGCGGCAAGCTCCTTCGCGTGGAAAAGGACCAATCCCTGCTGGATGCGCTGCTGGACGCCGGGGTCCGGGTCCCCTGCTCCTGCCGCGCCGGCGGATGCGGGACTTGCGCCATCCGCGTGCTGGCCGGAGAGGTGGAGCATCACGATGCCTGTTTGACGGAGGAAGAAAAACGGGAGAACATCATGATCGCCTGCGTGTCCCGGGGAAAAGGGAAGCTTTTGCTCGATTTGTAGGGAGGCTTTCTTTTACGCTTTCCGCGAACCTGTCCGTTTATCGCAAACATCTGGTTGTGGCCACTGCCCGTTTTTGCCTTCTCCCGCGCGCCCCTTATTTCCGGGATGCGGGCACGTGACCGATTCCGCCCTTTCTGTAAATGGCTGGTCTGCGGTTGGCCATGTAGTCCAATGCTCCGCGCGCTTCCGCAATCTCGTCCAAATGAATCGGGACAACCGCCAGTTCCTCGTTTTGACCGCATTGGTACAAGGTATGGCCCAAGGGGTGCACCACCTTGCTTTCGCCGCAGAACAGCGTGTTCTCTTCCAGACCTACCTTGTTGGCTGCTGCGACAAACACGTGGTTTTCCAATGCTCTTGCGCTCAGGTATACGTCACGGTGCGGGTGTTTGGGAAAGGTATTGGCAGACAGTACAAGCACCAATTGCACCCCCTTGATGGCCAAAATCCGGGCAACCTCCGGAAATTCGATGTCATACGAAATCATCAGCCCGATCTTTCCCTCCGGAACTTCAAAGACCGGAATATCATCCCCGGAAGAAAACACGTTTTTTTCAAATTCAAACAAGTGAATTTTCCGATAGACTCCCAATATCTGGCCATTTTTGTCGATAAAAACTGCGGAGTTGTATAGCTTGGACTGATAAAGCTCCGGAAATCCGACAATTGCGCCAAGGTTGTATCGTTTTGCCAGCTGGCAGATGGTTTGCACAGTTTCGCCCTGCAATGGTTCAGCCAGGGACACAATGCGCTCATCCAGAAATGAACCAGTGGTGTAGAGCTCGGGAAACAGGATATAATCGACCTGTTTGCGGCTCGCCGATTCCATGCAGGCAAAGATTCGCCGGCAATTGTCCTGCTTCTGCAGCAGGTTGCAGCGTAATTGTGCCAACGCCAGATTGATCGTATTCGACATGATGACCCCTCATGTTTTTTTATTTTTAACTTTTGTATTCTTTCAGTTTTTTCACGATGGTAGACTGGTCCACTTCCAAGACTTTTGCAGCCTTGTACGTGCTTCCATAGATTTCGTAAGCCTTCAGAATCAGTTCCCGCTCGACGATTTTTTTTGCCTTTTTGAGCGGAACCAAGCCCTTCACTTCCACCGTTTGATCCTCGAACAACGGAAAACTTCCGTCCTTCACGAGAAACTCAAACACATTCTCCGAGTTTGTCACCACCATCCGTTCAATGATGTTCTCAAGTTCTCGAATATTGCCCGGCCAATCGTACTGCATCATCCTTTGCACCACGTGGGCGGCAAGCTCCTTGGACTGGTTGTACTTCTTGTTGAACTTTCGCAAAAAGTGGTCGATCAGGGCTGGCAGGTCCTCCTTCCGTTCCTTGAGCGGAGGGATTTCCAGCGGGATGACGTTCAGACGGTAGTACAAATCCTCACGAAACTGCCTTTTCTTCACCAAAGCGGCCAAATCCTTGTTAGTCGCCGCGATGACACGGACATCAATTTTTTTGGCTTCCACGCTTCCGATCCTGCGAATCGTGTTCTCCTGGAGCACGTCCAAAAGTTTTGACTGCATATCGTACGGCAGTTCCGCAATCTCGTCGAGAAAGATCGTCCCGTTGTCAGCTGCCTCAAACAGCCCGATTTTCCCTCCCTTTTTCCCACCGGTAAAGGCGCCCGGTTCATAGCCGAACAGTTCCGATTCGATCAAGTGCTGGGGCAGGGAGCCGCAGTTCAGCGAAACAAAGGGTTGGGAAGCGCGCTCGCTCATGGCGTGAATTTGCCGGGCCAGGAAGCTTTTTCCTACGCCGGATTCGCCCAACAGCAACACCGTTGAGTTGACCTTGGCAATTTTCCGAACGATCTCCATGATCTTTTTCATGGGCTCGGAAACCACGATCACTTCATTTTGAGAGCTGCCGCTGTCTGATTCGTTCTGTTGCAATTGCAGCTTCTGGCATTTTGTGACGTTCACCATGGAAATGATGAACTCGAACTCGTTTACGCTTACTTTTGATACGGTAAAAAGCACCTTTTCCTGCTTGCGGGTAAACAGAATCTGCTCATCCGTATCGAAATGGGGTGGTTCCACAAACAAATCCCCCCAATTCAGGGAAGTGACATCCGCCCCCAGTACAAAAATGTCCGGCGTCTCCAGGTCGAAAACGCTTTTGCAACTGCCCATCACCATTTTTATTTTATACGTGGAAGATACAAACAACATCGCACTGACGTCTGTGTTGATTCGCGATTCCAAGCCAGTCACATCCTTACCTGTGGAAGGGGATGAAAAAGTACATCGGGATGAAAAAATTCATCATTCTGAATCGGCGTTCGTTTTATAAATTTTAAATTTGTTTTTAAATTCTAGCAATGAAAAAAATCATTGTCTCGCTTTTTTCCTGGTTGCAAAAAACGTGAATTTGCGCCCATTTTTTCGTTGGCATGAAACTTGCTAATCTATGTAAAGCGAAACGGAGGTGAAACGGATTTTGCGGCTGACGATCGCACAAATCGAAACACAGCTGAACAACAAGGAATACAATCTGCGCAAAATGGAACGAATGCTGTATCAGGCCAAACAAGAACAGTCGGACCTGGTCCTGTTTCCCGAACTTTCCTTGACCGGGTACCTAATCGGACCGTGGTTGCACGAGGCAGCCGAAACAAAGGACGGCCCCAGCATCCAACATGTAAAAAGCTTGTGCAAAAAGCTGAAAATCAGCGCCATCTTTTCCTTTCCGGAATTGCATGAAGGCAACTACTACACCACGGCTGCCCTTGTCAGCGACAGCGGTGAGATTGAAGCCATGTACCGCAAAACACACCTGTACGACAGTGAGCAAATCTACTTTACTCCAGGTGACGACATTCCCGTCTTTCAAACCAAATTCGGCGTCATCGGAATCATGGGGTGTTTTGATCTGGAATTTCCGGAAGTCGCCCGCATATTGCGGCGGAAGGGAGCGGACATGATTCTCATCCCCACCTCGAATATGGCTCCCTATTCGACCCACCAACGGGTTTACACCCAATGCCGGGCGATGGAAAATGAAATTCCTCTCGCACTCTGCAACCGGATCGGCAAGGAAGGAGACTTGACGTTTATTGGCAACAGCACTTTTGTCGACGCACAAGGGGAAACCCATGTCCTCCTCTCCGACCAGGAAGAAATGGTCACCTTTCCGGTTTTGCTGTTTAAAGGTTCGGACTCCAAACTGAATCACATTCTGGACAACAAACCTCATCTGTTCCATGCCCTGTATGAAGAACCATTCAACGGTTGATAGGAGGAAGAACATGCTTACCCTGAAAATGTACATCGCGGGGGAATGGAGAGATTCCCTGAACAAAGAGACCCGGGATATCCTCAACCCGGCAAACGGACAAGTGATCGCCAAGGCTGCGGAAGGAAATGAAGCGGACGCCAGACTGGCGATCGAGGCGGCCCGGAAAACCTTTGACAGCGGCGTCTGGTCCGAACTGCCTGCCGCGGAAAGAGCACGGTACCTGCTGCGGATCGCGGACAAGCTGGAGGCGCGCAAGGAGGAATTGACGCGCCTGGAAACCATGGACAACGGAAAACCCCAGCGGGAAGCAGCCTTCGATGTCAGCGATGCAGCCGCCTGCTTCCGCTATTACGCCGGTTTGATCACCGCCCCGGAGGGACAGACGCTGAACGTCCCTGCTCCCATGATGTCAATGGTGGTCCGCGAACCCATCGGGGTATGCGGCCTCATTGTTCCCTGGAACTATCCCTTGCTGATGGCCGTATGGAAAATCGCTCCTGCGCTTGCCGCCGGGAACACGATTGTGTTTAAGCCTTCTGAAGTCACCCCCGTCACTTCCACGATCCTGTTTGAAATCCTGGAAGAAGCGGGAATTCCCCAAGGCGTCGCCAACCTTGTCATGGGACCGGGCGCGACAGTCGGCCAGGAAATTGCCAGCAGCCCGCTGGTCGATATGGTTTCCTTTACCGGAGGCACGAAAACAGGCCGGGAAATTATGAAAGCAGCTACAGGGAACCTGAAAAAAATCTCGCTGGAGCTGGGCGGCAAGTCGCCCAACCTCATCTTTGCCGACGCTGATTTTGAACTTGCCGTGGACTACGCCCTGTACGGAATTTTCTGCGGCGCCGGCCAGATTTGTTCGGCGGGCTCGCGAATTTTGGTGGAAGAATCCATTTACGACAAGTTCGTCAACCGATTTGTGGAACGGGCCCGAAAAATTTGCGTAGGCCCCGGCGACGATCCGGAAACGGAGATGGGGCCGCTCGTCAGCCAGCAACACATGGAAAAAGTGCTGCACTACATCGAGATCGGCAAACAGGAAGGGGCCACGCTTGTCTGCGGCGGTTACCGCATCACGGGAGGCGGGTTGGAAAACGGGTTTTTCGTCGCTCCCACCGTGTTCACGGACGTAACCCCTGACATGCGAATCGTACAGGAAGAAATTTTTGGTCCGGTCGTCGTCATCCAAAAGTTTGCCAACGAAGAAGAAGCCATCCATCTGGCCAACTGCACCGACTACGGGCTTGCCGGAGGCGTGTTTACCAACGACGGCACCAAGGCGCTACGCGTCATCCGCAAACTGCGAGCCGGCATCACTTGGGTCAACACCTACCACCCGACGTTCAACGAAGCGCCTTGGGGAGGATACAAGCAAAGCGGCATCGGCCGCAGCCTGGGCACGTTCGGTCTGGAAGAATTCCAGGAAGTCAAGCAAATCAACATCAACCTACAGCTGGAACCCACTGGCTGGTTTAAACACTGATGCAGAGGTGAAGGTGAGATGGATTTTCAATTTTTGCTGCCGACAAAAGTGGTCATGCGAAAAGGTGTCCGCCTGGAGACGGGCAAGTTTCTGCATGAGCGGAACATCAACCGTGTGCTGTTGGTGACCGACAAGGGAATCAAAAACGCCGGGCTGATGGACGATGTGTACAAAAGCCTGACGGAAACAGGCATTTCCTTTGAGGAGTTCGCAGATGTGAAACCCAATCCGCGGGACACGGACTGCGACAATGCCGCCGCGATGATCCGCGGCAAACAGATCGACGGAATTTTGGCTGTCGGCGGCGGAAGCGTCATGGATACCGCCAAAGCTGTCAGCATTTTGCACACCAACGGCGGTACCGTCACCGACTACGAAGGAGCGTTCACGGTGAAAAAACCGCCCCTGCCGATCATCTGCATCCCGACCACCGCAGGGACAGTAAGCGAAGTCACTTTCTTCTCCGTGATTACGGACACCAAGCGTAAATACAAAATGAGCATTCTCGATTATCAAATTGGACCGGCTCTCGCGCTGCTTGATCCGGATATCACCGCCTCCCTGCCTGCTTCGATTGCGGCCAGCACGGGGATGGACGCCCTGACCCACGCCATCGAGGCGTATACCTGCCGCCTGGCCAACCCGATCACAGATGGGCTGGCTCTTCACGCGATCCGATTGATCCGTCAGAACATTGCGGCAGCTGTCCTCGACAAAGAGGAAAAAGCCCGTGAAAACATGTTGATTGCCAGCCTGATCGCCGGGATCGCCTTTGGGAATTCAGACATCGCCAGTGTCCATTGCATTTCCGAAGCGATCGGGGGCTTATACGACACGCCGCACGGGGTAGCCAACGCCATTTTCCTTCCCTACGTGTTCAAACACAACATCGTTGCCGACATCAAACGGCACGCAGACGTAGGATACGCTTTGGGCGTGGATCCGCTGCTCTCCCCGGAGGAAGCAGCCAAAGCCGCTGTGGAGGTTCTCTTCGAATTAAGTGAAAAATTAAGCATCCCCAAATTTTACGAAATTGATCGCGTCAATCCGAATGATTTCCCGATGCTTGCCGAGAACTCCAAGAAAAACATTTCTGACCCGAGCAATGCCAAGGAAATGACGGTGGAAGACTACCTGGCCATCCTCCGGGAAGCGTATGAAGACCGGAGACCCTGAACAAAATCAACCAGTTTTGGCCCTCAATCTTTCCAAGGAGCGTTGACAAATGGCGAAATTGAAAAGAACTTTAGGTTTTTGGCAATCCTACGCAACTGCGACTGGCCTGGTTGTAGCGGGAACCACCATGGTTTCCCTTGGCTACAGCATGGGACTGGTCGGACCCGCTTTCATCATTTCCGCATTTTTGGCGATGCTGGTCAGCATCCTCGTCTCCTTCTCCTACGCGGAACTCTCCTCCATCCTGCCGGGTGCAGGGATGATCGGCGATTATACGCTCGCCGCGATGGGACGCTTTATGGCCATTGTCGCTGTCCTCGGCGGATATATCGTCCTCGTATCCGCCGCGGGGGCAATGGAGTCCATCACGGCTGGGCTGGCAGCAGAAATGCTGTCGCCAGCCTTCAGCAGCACGGCTGTCGCACTGTTCCTCCTGCTGCTGTTTCTAGTCGTAAACCTGATCGGCGTCGATATTTTCGGCTCGGTTCAGGTGCTGCTGACGGTCACCATGATGGGCGGCACGGCCATCATGGGCCTGATGGGACTGTTGGGGATTGGCACTATTGCCGCCCCCCAGTCGATTCCGTTTAACCCAGCGGGGTGGAGCACCGTTTTCCAATCACTCGCACTGGGGATTTGGCTGTACATCGGAATTGAATACATTTGCCCCATGGCGGAAGAGGTAAAAAATCCGTCTAAGACCATTCCGCGCGCCATGATCTTTGGTCTCGTCACCATTTTTGTTGCCGATATGCTGTTTGGTCAGGCAATCACACGCTACGTCAGCCTGGAACAGCTGCAAACTTCCACTACGCCGCAGGTGGACGGGGCAGGAGCGATGTTTGGAAATGCCGGAATGGTGCTCATCATCCTCATTACCATCCTAGCCAGTGCCAGTTCCATCAACTCGCATCTGGCAGCAGTGCCGCGCATGCTGTACGGGCTGGCCCGCGAAGGGATGCTGCCGAAAGCGTTTACCTACATTCATCCGCGGTTTCGTACCCCATGGGTCGGGATCATTACGGTCTTTTTCCTGTTGTGCATTCCCTTCCTGCTCAGCATCAGCATGGACCTGATCGCCACCCTGATTCTGTGTTCCTGCGTCACTTGGTTGATCTCGTACATCATTGCCCAGGTGGACGTCATGATCCTGCGGAAGAAGTATCCGGATTTGCATCGCCCGTTCAAGACTCCCTTGTACCCGCTTCCACAAATCATCGGGCTTGTGGCAACGATCTACATGATTGTCACAATTCATCCCGAACCGGAGATGAAAATGACCATCTTCAGCATTTCCGGAGGGTTCCTGCTCGCCATCGTCCTGTACGCCTGGATCTGGCTCAAGGTCAAAAAGCTTCCCCTTTTCACGCCCATACCGCTTGAACAGGTCAGAGGCGAAATTGAATTGGACATTGGCAGCCCACCAAATGCAAAAGAAGGGACTTCCGCCTGATGGTGAACATTTACGAAAATGTGGAACGCAGAGCCAGCCGGACACTGTCTGCGCTCGCTTCGTCATTTTCGCTCGGCCTGCACAGCCACACTCCTCTTCTCTTTCGATCTGGAGAAACTTGTCCCCAATGGGAACTGCGCTATTTCCAGTCAAAAAAATGGCTGAGCAGGGTATACAAACTGGGACTCTCCTATTCGTTTGCCTGGGAAACAGGGACAGACTTTCACATGTTTTGGATGCCGCACAAAAAATTGTGGCGCGTTCAGCAGGGGAATGAAAGCAGAACTGCTGATTATCTCAACCAGATGCCCGAACTGATCCGCAAGCTGACGAGTCTCGACATGGAAAAAGCGGAGATCCGCAAGCAAGGTCCGTTTGTAACGGTTCAATTGATTCCCATTCCAGGATGTTTCGTCTGGACGCTGATTCCGCCCATGCACTACTTCGTCCGGTTGAAGCCGGAGGAAGTAAAGGCAATGAAGGAAATCCCCCGCCTGCTGGAGAACTGCCTGAAACAGCTGGCGTCACCCCCAGAAGACAACTCCATTTTCGTTGCCAGGTAGCGCGCAAATTTGACGCAAAAAAGGCCGGTTCCTTTCTCTTGTGAGAAGGAACCGGCCTTTGTGTTGCCGGATCTGCCTACACGGCCGGATCGACGATCACCTTTTCCAATTGCAGCTTGTTTAAAATTTCCGCCTTCTTTTTCGTCAAGGCGATGTTGCTTCGGCCGCGGGGGCGCTCCACATCCACCTCAAAGATCGTATCCACTGAACCCGGCTTTCCGGACAGAAGCACGATCCGGTCGCACAGATACAAGGCCTCGTCGATGTCGTGGGTCACCATGACCACCGTCAACGGCTGGCGTTCCCAGATTTCCAACACCAGGTCCTGCAACTGCATTTTCGTAAACGCGTCGAGGGCGCTGAAGGGTTCATCCATCAGCAGCAGACCAGGCTGCGCCGCCAGCGCCCTGGCAATCGCCACGCGTTGCGCCATGCCCCCGGACAGTTGGCGGACATACAGGTTTTCCGCATGGGCCAGCCCCACATGCCGCAAATAGGTACGCGCCAACTCCAGATTTTCCGTTTCTTTTCCCGTCAAGCCAAACGCCACGTTTTCCAGAACGGTCAGCCAAGGCATGAGGCGGGGCTCCTGAAAGACCACCCCGATTTGCGGATGAGGTCCGCGGATCGGTTGGTCCTCGATCAGCAGCTCTCCCTCGAATTCCGTATCCAACCCGGCGATGCAGCGAAGCAGGGTGCTTTTTCCGCAGCCGCTTTTGCCGATAATGCCGATGATTTCCCCTTTTTTGATGTCAAACGAGGCGTCAGCCAATCCCGTCCCGTTTTCAAAGATGCGGGAGACGTTCCTTGCCTGCAACATGGGCTCAACCTCCTATCGCACTGTCGTCACGCCATTTCAGCGCTCTCTTTTCGATTGCCTTGATCAACATGTCGGAAAGTTTGCCCATCAGCGCAAACATCACGATGCTGGCGATGATAATGTTGGGCGAAGAGGAGTTCTGTCCGATGACCAGCAGATAGCCAAGGCCCTGGCTCGCCCCCATCAGTTCGGAAGCGACGACGAACATCCAGCCAATCCCGACGCCGCTGCGCAAACCGGTGAAGAAAAACGGAAGCGTTGCGGGAAAGATGATTTTTTTCACCATTTTCATCCGGGAAAACTGATAGATTTTGCCGACTTCAATCAGTTTCCGGTCTACGTTCAAAATTCCGCTGACGATGTTGAGATAGACGGGGAAAAAGACGCCTGTGGCAATCAGCGTAACTTTGGAAAGCTCACCAATCCCCATCCACAGGATGAACAGCGGCACCCAGGCCAGGCCGGGAATGGATTTGAGCGCCTGAATGACCGGATCAAACGTCTTTTCCGCCTTGCGGTAAACTCCCACGGCAGATCCCAGCAGCAGAGCAGCTGTCGTTCCTGCCAAAATTCCGCAAAAGACGCGGCCGGTCGTGACCGAAAGATTGGAAAGAAGAGAGCCGTCCAAAAGAAATTGAAACAAAGTACCGACCACGTCCAGCGGTGATGGCAGCTGATAGGAGGGAATGAGTTTCAAGCCTGTGATGAGTTGCCACACCACCAGGATTGCTGCGGGAAGCAAAAAGATCAAAAGCGTGTCAGAGGAGCCAGACGCTCTTTTCCTTTTCAGCGGAACTGCCTTGGCTTCAGCGATTTGCACAGCCTGTTTGCTTTCCATGAAATCCCTCCTATTTTTCATTAAAAATTATTGTTTGATGTTCGCCGTATAGGTTTGGTTCACAAAGCCCTTCGACACTTCCAGAATGTCCACTCCCGGGTCGATCACTTTTTCCTCCTGCAGGATTTTGCCGATGTTGGCAAAGCTCTCGACGTGTTCATCGGTCAACACCGGGTTGGAAACATCCGTGCGGGACAGTTGAATCTTGGCAACCTCAGGCGAAATCTTGGCTTCTTCGGCAATCAGTGTGGCCACTTCATCCGGATGTTCGGCCACCCACTTCCGCGCCCGCTCATACAAATCGATGACCTTTTGCACGGCCTCCGGGTGTTCCTTGGCGAAATCTTCGTGCACATTCAGCGTCGCATTGGGGATGAAAGCCGGATTCCGGTAGAAAATGTGGGCGTCCGATTCCAGTTCTGCCGTCGCGGTGATCGGATCCAGTCCGGACCAGACATCCACGTCGCCTTTGAGCAGGGCCTGGTACCCGTCCCCGTGCTGCAGGTTGACGTATTCCACGTCACGGATGGTCAACCCGGCTTCCTTGAGCGCGCTCAGGAGGAAAATGTACGGATCGGTGCCGAACGTGGCCGCCACTTTTTTGCCCTTGATGTCCTCCACTTTGGTAATGTTTTTGTCCATCGCCAAAAGGGCGACGCCCTGGGGTTTGGCGATGCTGTAGATCGCCTGAATCGGCACATCCTTGGAGCGGGAGATCAGACTGGCGGCGCCGGAAGCGGAACCGAAGTCCACGCTTTTGCTGGCCAGAAATTCCAGGGCCTTGTTGCTCCCCTGGCTCAGCGTCCAGGTCACCTCTACGCCGTCCTTTTGAAATTCTTCTTCCGCCCAACCCATCTTTTTGATCACCAGGCTCAGCGGAGAATAGGTGGCGTAGTCCAGTTTGATGGTTTTCAGTTTGCTTTCCGATGCAGCCGAACTTCCGCACGCGGTCAACGCCAGCGACAGTCCGAGGGCCGCCATGAGGGAAACGATCTTCTTTCCTTTTTTCATGGTGATTCTCCTCTCAGGAATAAGATGGAAACACTTTCGCCAACGCCTGTTCCAAGTCGTTTTTGATGTCTTCAAAAGCTTCGATTCCGACCGAGAGCCGGATCATGTTTTCGGTTACGCCCGTCTTCAGCAGGTCTTCCCCCGACAACTGCGAATGCGTCGTCGACGCCGGATGAATGATGAGAGATTTGGCATCCCCCACATTGGCCAAGTGGGACCAAAGCCTGGTTTCATTCAATACCCTGGCGGTATCTTCCCGATTTCCCTTCACGTTGCAGACGACCACTGCGCCAAAACCGTTGGACATGTACTTCTTGGCGTTTTCATGGGACGGGTGGTGTTCCAGGCCGGGATAAATGACGGATTCAACGGCTGGATGTCCGTCCAGATAACGCGCCAGCTTCATCGCGTTTTCGTTGTGGCGCTGCATTCTTACGGGAAGGGTTTCCAGTCCCAGCAAAAGCAGAAAAGCGTTAAAGGGCGACAGGGCTGCCCCGTAGTCACGCAGCAGGTGATTCCGCACCCGGGCCGCGAATGCCTGCCTGCCGAATTTTTCCCAGAAGCGCACCCCCTGGAAGGAAGGGTCCGGCTCGACAAACTCTGGAAATTTGCCGCAGGACCAGTCAAACGTGCCTCCGTCCACGATCACCCCGGCAATGGAAGTGCCATGTCCGCCGATCCATTTGGTGGCGCTGTGCACCACGATATCCGCCCCCCACTCGATGGGCCGCGTTATGTACGGCGTGGAGAAGGTGCTGTCGATGACAAGCGGAAGGTTGTGCGCATGCGCGACCTCCGCCAACCCCTGGATATCCAAAACGTGCAGGCTTGGATTCCCTACGGTTTCCGCGAAGATCGCCTTGGTCCTGGGCGTGATGTGCTTTTCGAACTCAGCCGGATTTTCCGCAGGGACGAAAATCACCTTGATGCCTGCCCGCTGAAACGTCGTCGCCAGCAGGTGGTAGGTTCCGCCGTAAATATTCGCGGACGAGATGATTTCGTCTCCCGGTTTGGCCAGCGTCAAAAGCGCCAAGGTGATGGCCGCCTGGCCGGATGAGGTGGCCACGGCAGCGGTGCCGCCTTCCAGTGCGGCCATGCGCTTTTCAAAAACCTCCACCGTCGGGTTGCTCGTACGGGAATAGATATGCCCTTCCTTTTCCAGGGCAAACAGGCGCGCTGCCGTCTCGCTGTCGTCAAAAACGTACGAAGTTGTTTGATAAATGGGCACTGCCCGGGATTTCGTGCTGTCCAGCGTCTGACCGCCATGAACGGCGATGGTGTCAAAGTGCAAGTGTGCCATTGCGTCCTCCCCAAAATTCTGAGTCTCCCCAAATTTCTGAGTCAAAAGCCAAACCTTATTTGTTAATGATAGCCTATTTTTCCGACTTGTCAACTGTGATTAATTTGTTTAATATGCAATTAGGCATAAAAAACCACCAAGTTTGTGGGGAACAACCTTCTGTCGGAAAAGGAGTGGATTTACTGTGAAATACGGGATTTGGATGCCAATCTTCGGCGGCTGGCTCCGCAATGTGAAAGATGAAAACATGCCTGTCACGTTTGACTATGTGAAGAAGGTTGCCAACCTTGCGGAAGAACTGGGCTTTCACATGACGCTGATCCCCGAAGTGAACCTGAATGACATCAAAGGGGTCGACGCACCGGGGTTGGATGCCTGGTCGCTGACGGCTGCCGTGGCTGCCGTAACCTCGAAGCTGCAAATCCTGTCGGCGATCCGGCCCGGCTTTTACAATCCCGCGCTGCTTGCCAAGGCGGCTGCCACCGTCGACGAGATCAGCCAGGGACGCCTGTCCCTGAACATCGTGTCCGCCTGGTGGGCTGAAGAGGCGCGGCAATACGGCGGCATTTTCACCGAGCATGACGACCGGTACGCGCGCACGGAAGAATTCATTGCCGTTCTCAAGGGGCTGTGGACGCAAACACCCTTTACCTTTAAAGGAAAGTACTACGAATACGAGAATACGTACATGCTGCCCAAACCCTTGAAGGGCCACATTCCGCTCTATGCAGGAGGCGAAAGCGAAGCGGGGAGGCAAACCATTGCCAAAACGTGCGACTCCTACGTCATGCACGGCGGCACCGTGCAGGAAATTGCGGATAAAATCCGCGACATGAACCGCCGCCGTCAGGCCCTCCAGAAAGAGCCCTTTGAAACCTTTGGCATGGCCGCCTTTGTCATTTGCCGGGACACCGAGGAAGAGGCGCTGGCGGAAAAGGAGCGCATCACCCGCGTGCACGAGGGTTCGGTTGGGTATGACGGCTACCAGGACTTTATCAGCAAGTCGCAGTTGAACGTGCAGGTAAGCCTGGAAGACTACTCCGTTTCGAACAGAGGGTTGCGACCCAATCTGGTGGGAACACCGGAACAGATTGCCAAACGGATCCTGGAATACGAGGAAGTCGGTTTGAACTTGCTGATCCTGCAATTCTCCCCTCACCACGAAGGCATGGAAACATTCGCCAAGAAGGTCATGCCTTTGGTTGAGGAACTGCGCCATCAGAAGGAGGCCAGACGATAATGGCAAAAGTATACGTCATTCATGAAAACGATGAATGGACCATTCATCTGCAAAGACGCTTGGAGGAACTGGAAGTCCCGTATGAACTGTGGCATTTGGAAAGCGGGCAAATCGATCTCACCGGCACCCCGCCGGAAGGGATCTTCTACAGCCGCATGAGCGCGTCCGCCCATACGCGCGGCCACCGCTTTTCACCCGAATTTGCCTCCGATCTGTTTGCTTGGCTGGAACGCCACGGCCGGCGCGTCATCAACGGGCAGAGCGCCCTCAGCCTGGAACTGAGCAAGGTGAAACAGTACCTGGCGCTTGACCGCTTTGGCATCCTCACGCCCAAAACCTATGCCTGTCTGGGACGGGAGCAGATCGTGGACGCCGCGAAAAAACTGGGGGCGCAGTCCTTTATCACCAAACACAACCGGGCGGGAAAAGGCCTTGGCGTGCAGTTGTTCCACAGCATTGCCGCGCTGGAAGAATACCTGGACAGCCCGGCCTACGAGGAACCCGCGGATGGCATCACGCTAATCCAGCAATACGTGGAAGCTCCCCAGCCCTTCATCACCCGGGCGGAGTTCATCGGGGGCAAATTCTTCTACGCGGTACGGGTGGACACGTCCAAAGGTTTTCAACTGTGCCCGGCCGACGCCTGCCAGATCGGCGACCTGTTCTGCCCGGTCGGCGAACAGCCGGCAAATCAGCCGAGCAAGTTCCGCATTCTGCCTCCGGAAGATGTCAACATGGATCTCATCCGGCAATACGAAGCATTCCTAAATCAACACCAGATTTCCGTGGCCGGCATTGAATTTATCCAAGGAAAAGACGGGAAAATCTACACGTACGACATCAACACCAATACGAACTACAACAGTGAAGCGGAAGCGGCTGCCGGCCGGTACGGCATGCTCGAAGTGGCAAAGTTTTTGCGAGAACAGCTGAAGCAAGTGGTGGTGTCCTGAGATCGTTGCTGAGGCCGGCAGGCTGAGACCGCCGGCCTTTTAACATTCATTTGGCATGAAATTTGCTCTAAAAAATTCGTGACAACTCATGAGAGAGGGGATCACGATGAACTCAACAGAAAAGCAAATGATTGCCGAATGGGTAGACAGCAACGAACAACAACTCTCCGACTGGAATCAACTGATCTGGCACTACGGCGAGACAGCATGGCGGGAGTACAGATCGGCAAAATGGTATGTCGATCTGCTGCGCTCGGAAGGATTTATCGTTGAGGAAGGAAGCGGAGGAATGCCAACCGCCTTCTGCGCTACCTGGAGCAACGGAGACGGGCCGGTGATCGGAGGATATGCCGAGTACGACGGAATTCCCGGCAATTGTCAGGCGGCAGATACGGTTGAACGTCCGCGGGATGGTTTGAGCAAGTACGCGGGCGGACATACGGACCCTCACTCTGCGCTTGGAATCGGGTCCCTCGGGGGATTTTTGGCGGCCAAAGCCGTTATGGAGAAAAAGGGGATCAAAGGTACGCTCAAGTTCTTCGGAGAACCTGCGGAAAAAGTGCGCGGTTCAAAACCGATTCACGCTGCAAAGGGCTACTACGACGATCTGGATGCGGCGATCAGCTTCCATCCTTCGTACATGCTGCCCCTGACCAATACCACCCGCTGGGATACGCACTGCGCAGTCGGCTATGCCGTCATGTACACCTTTACCTGCGATCATCCGGAAACCTGGCTGTCGGCAGCGAGCAATACACCCATTCCCGTCGCCCATGCCACCGCACGCTGCCCAGGCGCAACGGACGCCGTAGTGACGATGTATACCCTGTCCAAGATGTACAAAGAGCACATGCTCTCCACCAGTATGGGCTGGTCCGTCAACGAGACCATTTTGAATACCGGGCAGGCAACCGCTGACAACATTCCGGCGCAAATGTCGCAGATTTACTACATGATTCGCGTCCCCACTATCGAAATGGCTGAAGCCGTTGTTGCCGTTCTCGACCAAAACGCGGAAGCGGCAGCCAAGTCTGCCCATTGCAACTGGAAACGCGACTGGATCTCCAAATCCCGCACAGGTTTGGCCAACCACACGATGGCGAAAATAACTTTTGAAAACCTGAAACTTGTCGGACCGCCTGTTTTCAATCAAGGCAAAGCCATCGAAGTGGCGCGGCAAATCCAGCGCAACCTTGGGCTTGAGCCTATGGAAAAACCTTTCCTGGAAGATATGGAAACCTTGATCGAACCTGTCGAAGCGGAACGCAAACTGCGGGAAATGCTGCCGGCATGGCAAGAGCATTTTACCTCTGACGATTACACCGAATACTGCTGGCACGCCCCAACGGTTCGATTGTATATCGGCCGTCCTACCCTGAAAGCACCCAAGCCGGGATACGTATATCCCACCTGGGTCATGAACGCCTTGGGCGGAATTCGCGAGTGCATTGATCCGATGATTTTTACTGCCGCCAAAACAATCGGCATGACAATCATCGATCTGCTCACCCGCCCCGATCTGCTCCAACAGGCAAAAGATGAATTTGTGCAGCGCACAGGCGGCGGAAAATACGGAACAAAATGGGTTCCTCCCCTTTGCGACTACGAGCCGCCCATCGATTTTCGCTGGCCTGAATACGTGACGACCGTACGCGGCGAAAATCACTGGGTAATCCCCGCAAAAGATTAAATCTCTCCAACCAGGCTTCCTCCAAAGAAGCCTGGTTTTCTGCATGATTGGGCTACAATTTCCCCTTGTATTTCTGCAATTTCCTGACGACAGTCGGTTGACTGATTCCCAGGTATTTTGCCATTTCCGTCGTGCTTTTGCACGTTTGCATCGCCTTTTTCAGAATACTGGCCTCAAACTCGTCCAACAGTTCGTAGAGTGAACTTTTCCCGACCTTTCGCAACGGATTGGCGAATCCCCCCAACAAAATCTTGTCCGGCAAGTGTTCAGGCAGGATTACCGGACTATCCACCGTCAGAATCAGACGTTCAATCGTATTCGACAGTTCCCGCACATTGCCGGGCCAGTGGTAGCTAATCATGAGCTCAATCGTCTGCGGGTGAAATTCCTTCTGCTTTTTGTGCAAATGATTAAACTTTTCCTTGAAAGACTGAATCATTTCCGAAAGGTCCTCTTCACGCTCGCGAAGGGGAGGGATGTGAATGGGAATAACGGTTAAACGGTAATACAGATCTTCCCGAAACAGCTTTTCCTCCACTTTTTTCTCCAGGTTGATGTTTGTGGCGGCAATCAGCCTGAAATTTACCGTTCTCGGCTTGCTCTCTCCGATTTTGAAGAATTTTTTCTCCTGGATCAGTGTCAATAGTTTTACCTGCAAATTTAAAGACATTTCGCCAATTTCATCGAGGAACAGCGTGCCGCCTTCCGCCTCTTCCACCAAGCTTTTTTTCCCTTGGGGTGTGCCCCGGTAAAAGAGCCGGGGGCATAGCCGAATAACTCCGATTCCAACAAATGCTCCGGAAGAGTGCCGCAGTTTACTTCGATAAATGCCCCTTTTCTCTCGCTGACCTCGTGGATATAGCGAGCCAGCGCGCTCTTGCCTACCCCTGTTTCCCCGGTGATGAGAATCGACACATCCGTATCCGCAACCATCATAACTGTCTTTAAAATTTGTTTCATCGGTTCACTGACGGCCATAAACGGAACGTAGATTCTCTGTCCGTTTTGCAGCATGGACAGTTGGCTTTTCACTTTTTGAAGTTCGTTTTCCACTTCTTCCAGGTAGGCTTTCAGCTTTTCGATTTCCGTTATGTCCTGGGAATAACAGACAACGTACTTGATTTCCTGATTGGGACCGTAAATGATGTCGCCGGTGATCAACAATTTCTTGCCCGTTTTTGTGTGTTGAATGATGGTTTGCTTTTTCTTGCTTTCCAGCACAATCCTCGTAACCGACGGATAAATGACTTTTTGCTTTTCAAACTCAAATACGGACTGACCGATCAGTTCCTCCTTTTTCATATTGAACCAGTATTCCGTGGCCTTATTGGCGTATACGATTATTCCTGCGGCGTCAGTAATCACCACATCGGTATAAAGGCCGTTCATGATCTCTTCCCAATACTCGCTGTTCAACAGACTCACTCGATTCACCTCACCTTCACTTATACAAGATAGAATAGGCCCTTATACTATAATGAATAAGCAAATAACCAAGAATATTCAATATTATTTTACACCTTTCCATTTCATTCTATACAAAAGTAAATAGATGAACAAAAGACTCGACACCTTCCATTTTGAAATGTTTGAAAGATTCTTGTATTGGCACGCCAGTTGCAGACTCTATCGTGCAAAGAGAAAAACATCGACTGGGGTGTTGGTATATGGAGCAGGAAGTGCTGTTGTTCACTGGAGGACCCATACTGACCATGTCGGAGGAAATGAATGCGGAAGCGGTTGTCGTAATCGGTGAGCGAATTCGTCATGTCGGTTCACTGCAACAATGCCGGAAGGTCGCGGGAGATAGCTACCGACTTGTTGATCTGCAGGGAAGATGCATGGTTCCCGGCTTTATCGATCCGCATGTCCATGTCATGATGCTTGGCATGTGCCATACTTGGGCGGACATCAGCTACCCGAAGGTGAAAAGCATCGATGAACTCGTTCAGGTTTTGTCAGATTTTTCAAAACACCCAATACCTCCCGGTAGCCATCGGTGTTGACACCCATGCCAATGAGAGCACCTCGTGACCGCACCCGACCGTCTTCGCGCACCTTGAGTACCAAGGCATCAACGATGACAAAGGGAAACGAAGTGTCATGAAGCGGACGGTTGTTCCATGCCGTTACGACAGGATCGAGCTGTTTGCACAGTTCTGACACCGTGGATTTCGAAAACTCCGTGCCACACAACTCCTCGGTGATCTGGGCCACCTTACGGGTCGACACTCCGTTGACCACCATCTCCATCAAGGCGAGCACCAAAGCCTGTTCGCTGCGTTGGTAACGGGCAAACAACTCTGTCGAGAACTTCCCACCGCGAATCCGGGGGACTCGAAGCGTAATCGTTCCTACGCGAGTCGTCAACTGGTGGGGATATGAGCCGTTCCGATAACCTTGGCGATTTTCCGTCCGTTCGTAGGGTTCCGCCCTCAGTTGTTCTGTAGCCTGGGCTTCCAGCACTTGGTTCAATACGGATTCCAGCAGTTTGGCCACTCCCGCATCCTGAGAATTCCCTAAAAAAAGCTGATGCAAAAGCTTGGAATCTACGCTAATCTGGTATTGAGCCATAACAAAAACTCCTCTCTTAAGAATGGTGTCTGCAAACTTCATTCTAACCGAGGGTTTTTGAAATGGCTCTC